>Ga0068876_10002951_pt1 | contig 12410 bp, 8 predicted proteins | sample NOAtaG_6_FD_66442 | JGI IMG/M metagenome (GOLD analysis project Ga0068876, IMG submission 66442) | Freshwater lake microbial communities from Lake Erie, under a cyanobacterial bloom - NOAA_Erie_Diel5S_2200h metaG | ecosystem: Environmental > Aquatic > Freshwater > Lake | place: USA: Ohio, Lake... | reverse complement strand
GCCGCGTATGTCAAGGCGGCAAAGCACGTCATTCCTCTGGCGGAAAACCAGATTGTGCACGATCGATTTCACGTGATGCAGATGGCGACGAAGGCTGTGGACAAAGTACGTCGTGGAGAGCATCGCCAACTCATGACCGACGGCGATGATTCTCTGAGCAAAACGAAGTACGTCTGGTTGACGAGCTTCGAGAATCTCACGGAGAAACAGCAAACGCTCTTCGATGCGGCATACGCTCGGCAACTCCAGACCGGAAAGGCATGGGCGTACAAGGAAATGCCCCGTGATCTTTGGGGTCAGAACACCGCTGGGTCGGCGACCACTTTCTTCAACAACTGGTACCGGCGAGTGATTCACACAAAACTCGAGCCAATGAAGGCCGTGGCAAATTCCATCAAGGAGCGTCTCAGAATCGTTGTGAGCAACTGCACTCACAAAATTACCAACGCCGTGGCGGAGGGGATGAACAGCAAAATCATGTCAATCAAACGCCGTGCAGGTGGCTTCAGAAACCGCGAGAATTTCAAAACGGCCATCTTCTTCTACTGCGGCGGTCTGAGCCTTGACCCACAATAAACCCGGATGGACCAACAAAATTCTAAACTGAAGTCCTTCTCGTGGACGAGAGAAGCAGCGGTCATCATTGAAAAAGTGAAGCGGGCAAGAGCAGGACTGAATAAGGTCCCGTCTGGATGAGACACGTACACTACGGGGAATCGGCATATCCGAAGGCCGCTTTGAGGGCATCGACCCAGTCAGTTGCCTGCAGGTTTCCGGTAGACCAGTCTGCCTGCAGTTTGGCTGATACTGACGGCGGCTGACTGCCTGCGACCAGTTCCTCAAGCAATTCCTCCGAGAACAGGTCATTTCCGGCATGCTCGCCGAGGGCCCGGTAGGCCTCAAATTGATCCTCTTCGAAAACCTGATCCGTGAGCGTCGGGTCGTGAGGAAACTGCGCGTTTTTAAGGCGGTAGTGATGGATGGTATCAGCTTCATTGCCGGTCACGGACAGTTTCACATAGACCAGCCAGCCGACTGGCTGAGTCTCACTGTCATCTTTCTGACAGGGATAGAGAATTTTTCCAAGGGCAAAATGAGCCTGGCTGTTGCGGCTGAGGTGCTTCGGGAGGTCAGCAGGGATCGGCATTGTCGTCCACTCGATACGAGAACAATCGATGCAGATTTCCACCCCGAGATCGATCGATGCGTATCGCTGCAGCATGCGCAGGCTGTTGAACTCAAGTTTCGGGTCGTGTTCACCATCGATTGCTATAATGAGTCGGCAGCGTCGTCTGAGCAATTCCATAACCGCCAGATTTTCAATGTGTCCTCCGTCGCTGAGGTTCAGGAAGGGCGATTGTTCATTCATCGCGTTCATGGCTTCCTGCCACAGGTAGAGCGGCCCTGGACCGCCGAACATTTCATGCAGGTAAGCGGGCCAACGAGGTCCACGTGGCCATTTAAGCCAGTAACCAAGTCGGACATTGAGCAGAGTCATCAGAAAACTGGCTCCCCTCACCGTACCGACGCCCATCTGCGGTGCAGCGGCGGCTCCCGAGATTGCCATTGCTGCAGCAAGGTCAAAATGACTGTCAAAAGGTTCAAGATCCTCTGTGCGGCGGTAACCCACGACAGGCCCGCCGCAGAAGTGTCTGGACATCAGGAAGAAATCACAGTCTCTGCCCCGCAGCTCTGGCCTTTTCGAACCGGGCAGGTTCACTGCTGCATTTATCAGATGGTACGGAGCCTTTGATTTTTCGTTCTTGCTGCGCAGCTTGCTGAGCTTCTGCTGTTCGCATATTCGAATGCCAAAGCGTTCGCTTGAGTTCGTTTTGTCACAATCGCTTTCCTCTGTCAGCAGAAATGTATCAGCGAGGCGATTTCGGTAGAATCGATGGAGGGAAAAGAAGTTGATATTGCACTGCAGCGAGTACAAAAAACAGCAAAAAGACAACAGCAGGAACCATGCTCTGGAATACAACGGCAGCCCAATGACCGGAATGGTAAAAATCGGTACTAAAGTTGGGCTGGCGACATAGACTCGACACAGTTCGAAATAGGTGTACAGGATCAGTATCGGTCCTGTGGCACACAGAAGCAAAAACATGGCTCCACCAGCAATTGGTAACCGACCGGCGAGGCTTCGTACTTTGGGCCCCTGAGCCACCAGCAAACCCGCAGCATTTGCGAGCGTGACCACTGTGGCGGTGACAGACCAGCCCTCACCGGGAGCTGTGCCAATCTTCAGATAGTGTCCAATCACCTGCATTAACACAGCATATCCGAAGTGGAATCTCGGGAAACTGAGAATCAGGAAGCCTGCGAGTGAGAGGCCGAGCAGTCGCAGCACAAATTTTTCCGGAAGCAGTGGTCTGCTGAAGCGATGTCCGCAGGCTCTGAGGAAACGCTGGCTTGTGGGCAGCACAAGCAACGAGAGAGCGAGGAGTGCGTAGGACAATCCAACCAGGTTACGCATTGTTAACGCTTCTGGCAACCGCTCTTGCAATCTCGACCACCAGAGTGACGATGTTTCCGCGAGGCCGCTCAGGAGATCGGTGGCGGCGAGTGTTGCGGAATCGCTGGCGGGCGGGGCCGCTTGCATATGTGCGGGGGGCAGGGCGTGTTGTTTGGCAAATCCGAGCAGCCTGGCGGCCTCAGACTGGTAGCTTTGCAACTGTGGGCCGAGGATGCAGTCGGTGGCTGCCACAGCCAGAAACACCCAGGCCATCAGGATCAGCAGATTGCTGACGATGCCGTAGACGCCATGCGCAAGAGTAAGCACCCAGTCCCGGAAACCTCGGGGCTGAATGTAGCGGCTTCGATCACGAATATGGCGTATCGCATGTGAATCCACCCCGTTTTCTGAACTGAGTGGTCTTTCGCCACGCCCGGGGCCGACTCCGGGCTCGTCGGAGTCGAGGTATGTGCTCAGGAAACAACCCGCATACCCGCCACCGGAAACGGTCGACAGGAAATCCACCTGCTTCAGAATGCCGTGATGCGCGAGGGCCTGAATCACCCCCAGTGAAAATGTGGCGGACCGTATGCCTCCGCCGGAGATTGCCAGTCCGACCAGATCCCTGACCGGATCCTGTTCCGGTACTGGCTGCCCGATCGCCTGTCGCCGCCAGCGTATTTCCCGCGTTTCCTCCAGCAGGATGTCCTGCTGGCAAACACCAGCGCCATCAGCACCGCGGTGTTTGGGTGTGGAGAAGACGCCGATGATTTGCGTGAAACACGGAGATTCTTGGAGTTTCGTCGGTTGGTTTGGCGTCCGCTGTACGGTGGCAAGTCGCGGGTCCGGGCAGTTGTTCATTGGCCATGTCTGCCCAGTTGCCAGTTCGTACAGCACAGCGCAGAAGATCTGCAGTTGCTCCTGAGTCGCCGCGAGTTCCCCTCGAAATTCACGGCGTAAATCCTCTGGATTCAACTTTAATTCGCGTGATCGACTTTCCCAGCGAGCAGTCAAAGGGAGCAACACCTGAGTCAGCAGAAGATCTGCCACTGCCGTTGAGACCACGGCTTCAGGACCGGATGTTCGACACGCGTTTCTTGTGGTCTCAGTGAGCCGGACGAGGTCGCTGAGGGCTGTGGCTTCATCTGAGTCGAGGTACCGCCGTCGCTGCATGACGGTGCGTGTCCGCAATTCGATATAAATTTCCCAGGCGCAGCGACTTTCCGGGGCGACAGGCTGCCAGGATTCGGCGAGTCCGTCAAAGACCTGTGACAGAGACTCCCGCAGCCGTTCAAGTTTGGGCGCTCGCTGGTCGAGTCGACTCTTTGACTCAGGTTCGATCGCGGTGGACGGGAGCAACGGCTGAGGGCTTATTCTGGAGGCTGAGCGGAGCCGTTCAGGCAGGTTTGCGCTGGACAGATTGTCATCCACAGTGTTAGCCCCCATTTGATCCGCGCTGCCATGCTGCTAAAAAGCATCAGAACAGTGACACCGGTCTGGTATCAGGTCGCCAGAAACTGCAATTCTTCAGGAACAACCGTACCCGGATTTGAAAAAGAGCGGGTATTGTTTTGGTTTTCTTTGCCCCACTTGAGGCACTGCGGTTGAGCCTCACTTATAAGCGGATAAGGAGCAATTTACAAGGGAACCGACGGGTAGCGTGCCGGAATTCACGATCAGACAACTGCCAGCGCAGACTAAATTACTTTGATTCCAGGGACTTGCAACAGGAATCCCCAGTTCCAGCCGCAGGATTTGCGTTTCACGACGAGGCTCATCTTTGCCGGATGCTGCTTCAGCAGTGACAAAGTGAAGCGTCTGAGCCATGCCATGTTCTCAATAACGGCTGTCACACCGGAAGTTCACCAGGCGAACGAGGATTTTCGCTCGGCGAATGATTTTTCATATTGCAGTCGGTACTATACCTGCTGGCGTATCGTTCCTTACGCAGCCCCGCAAATCGGGGCAGGAGAATCACAAATGTCGTTGGCGATTGATCAGATTGCAGTGGGATGTATTGGTCTGTTGCATACCGTCTTTGCAGCAGGTGAACTGTACCAGTGGGGAAGTCCAAAGATTCTGCTGAAGGTATTGCAGAAATGGAAGCTGGAGCAACTGTCCGGTCCGGAGCGTAAGCTGATGGCGATGATTGTGCACAATGCCGGTGTGTACAACGGGATTGTGGGGGCGGCGCTGTTCGCCACGCTGTGGTGCGGAGCGACAGCGAGGCCCGTGCAGCTGACTCTGCTGGCAGGTGGCATCGTGGCAGGCTTCGTGGGCTCTGTCACACTGTCGAAGGCGACCATTGTGCAGGCTATTGCCGGTGCGACGGCCATCATTCTCGTACTGACCAGGTCGTCGTGAGCTGCTGACAGTCCCCACGGCTTTGCTGCCGTGCAATGGCAATTTCAGCCGATCCGGCAGCAACGTGCAGCAGTGAAATGTCACTGCCCCAACGCTGATGCCGGTCTGCGCCGGGACTTCAAACCAGGTTCCCCAGAACTACAAGTGCAAAATCCTGCGGTCCGACGGTCACGCTGGAGGCAACAACCCTGATGGTCCAGTTCCCCGCGGCAGCGGAGTTCTCCTGGACAACCTCCACATTGTTCCTGGCATCGAGTACTGCCGGGCCGCCTGCTCGCTGATTACCCGTGTAGATCTTTCCGGAGGGATCAGTGACCACCAGGTTGAGATTGTTCATCAGGTTACTGCCTGGGTAATCGGTATACGCCATTACAAGTCTAAGCTGCGACCCGGCTGATGTGACGCGAATGGTCTGAGTCCACGAGGCCCCCGTGACCAGACCTGGGGCCACCTCGGTGAATGTGGCTTTCGCCGGCAGTTGGGGTGCCACAATATTGTCAATGTTGACTCGCCCAAATCCCTGATGATTATCAAGCACGGTGCCTGGCGGGGCAAATCCGGGCAGGCGGACGGCACCGGCCAGCAGGGCCGCCTTCAGCAGTGCTGCGGACGGCTTTGCAATTCCACGGCGAGTTCTCAGGTATTCACGCACTAACGCAACAGCGCCAGCGGCCAGCGGGGTCGCCATGCTGGTTCCGCCCATGTAAAAATACTTGGATGACGCTGGAAAAGATTTCCAGCCCTGCTTCGAGGCAGGCAGTTGTGTCGATCTGGTGGACAGAATGAAAGTGCCTGGGGCCACGATGTCCGGCTTCGTTCGCTGACTGCTGGTCGGTCCGCGACTGCTGAACGCCACCACATGATTTGGGTTGTCGGCCATCGGATCGCTGGCAACCGGTGGCACAGGGAAATCTTTCGGCCACCATGCGCCGTAGGTCAGAGCGTTAAAGCCGGGTCGGTGATTTTCGCTGGCACCAACGGTGATGCAGTTTTTCGCTGTACCGGGTGACGCGATGCTGCCGAGGTTAACTTTACCGTCCCCATCGGCGTCAGTACCCTCGTTGCCGGCGGCGAAAAGAATGCAAAAGTCTTTGTTTTTCCAGATGAAATCGTCAACAAGGCGACAGGAGTTGTCATAGACGCCAGGAGTACCCCCACCCCACGAGTTGGAGTGAATTCGAGCGCCTTTGCTGTACGCAAACTGGAACAGCGGTGTCAGGTTATCAGGCAGACCAGAGAGCAAATAGCGTCCGTATTTGTCCAGATCCGCCTTCTGTTTCCACTTCATCTCCTGTTCCACAGCCTGGAATACCACACGAGCTTTGGGAGCGAGACCTCGGATCACGGGAGATCCGGGGACGCTGGTCGAGGCTGTTCCATCTCCCAGAATTGAGCCTGCCACGTGGGTTCCGTGTCCGGAATCCACGTCTGCCGGACCGTCATCAGCCTGCGGATTTTTGATGTATTGATCATAGGCTGCGATGATCGGGTAGCTTTTGATCGCAGCAATTCGGCCTTGAAAGTCTGCATGGATCGTGCTGGCGACACCCGTGTCCAGACCGGTATCGCAGACACCGATGATTTCGCCGTCACCAGACAGACCGAGGCTTGCAGGATCTGTGGCCTGCGCCGACTGCATAATCGTGCCGGCCACGTTATTGCTGGTGCGGCGAATCGTTCGCTCACGAATTCGACGGACGCCGTGCAGTGCAGACAGAGCAGCCAGCTGGCTGGCTTTTTTCTGTTTGGTGCCCTTCACCTTGACGGTGAGCAGGGCGCCGTCGACCGCCAGCACTTCGGCACCGACGTCAGCAATTTTTTTTGCCGCAGATCGAGCCTCGCGACTGCCAAAGAACGCTATGGAGAAGACGTCTGTCTGAGCACGACGGGCCGCCTGAGACTGCTCGGCTGCTGACGATGTCTCGCCAATTATCTCGCGAGCAGATTCTGAAATTCGGTCTGCGTGGGCGAAGTGGCTGACCCAGCGAACGAACGGCAGGCTCGCAATCGTGGCAGCCTTGCGGCGAGTTGCCTTGACGATATACACAAATCCGTTCAGAGGCTCCCGCAATTTTCCTCCGGCCTGTTCCACGGCCTGCAGCCACTGCTCCTTGACCGGGCCGATAAACTGAACGAGAAAGTGGTGCGCGCCACCGGATGGGGCGGAGACGGTGAATGTCGCCGCGGCTTTTTCTGCAGCATCAGGTACCGCATCCGAGGCAGACAGCAGCACGGTGCCATTCAGAGTGATTGCATAGTCCTCTGTGATATCTTCCGTCAGATATTCACGAGACAGTTTTTTGAGGGCATTTCGGGAAACGGCCAGCAGGATGAAACTGTCATATCGCTCAATCGTCGTGTACTCGGCCGAAAGGCTCTCCTGGACTCCGGGATCGGCAAAAATCCTGGCTATGCGGTAATTGGGCGCGGTCGGCATCACAATTCTCCCGAATCAAGGACTAACAACTGGTGAGACAGCTGACTTTCGGATAACTGATCAGGTGACAGGGATTCCTTCCTCAGCCATCTCCCGCAGATCATCAGGTGACGGACTGCGGTGTGTGCCAAGCAGGAAGTCACCGCCTGGCAACAAATTGAAATTAAACTCTTCGTGACGATGGTGCAGCCAGTGATGTCGAACGATCCAGCGAAATGCAGCGGTTCTCATGAGAAATCCTGTGAAACCGGGCGTGGCCGCGGCCTTCTCATACGGCATGTGCATCAGTGGGTGCAGGTGCATGCTGAGCAGCGGAGGCAACGGCAGCATACTGCATGCAGCGATGGAAATAATCGGGTTTACGAAGAAGACTGGAACTATGAAAACCAGGGGCAGTCCCATGAAAAAAGGAAAACTTGACAGAGTGATCGTAACGCCAAAGTTTGTCGCCTGCACCTGTGGCTGAATGGCGGTCGGCAGCCTGTTGATGACCTGAAGCCGCTCGTCTGTGTTTTGGAACTGCTCGGTGAAAGCCCGAATAAATGTAGCGCGATGGTGCAGAACCGCATGTGCAAATCGAATCTCACGCAGCCAGCCTAACGCCACCCGATGTCTTCGGAATCGTCTCAGGATATTCGGGGCAGTGTGCCCAAATTGGCGATGGCACCACGACTCTGACACACTTGCGGCAAGGTATCCCAGCAGCAGCCCTGCCAGAATCTGAAGAAATACACCAATTTGTGATAGGAACACTTGTGCTCCGGGTACTTTTTTTGGCACGGCCTGAAATCAGTCCATGCTGCTGCATGGGAGAGAATCACAGAGTCCTTGAGAAGAAACTGATGCTCATCGAAAGTGCACTGTTGCGGGCCTCCGTGTTGGCTGCGTCTTGTTTAGTAAATCCATGATCCGCATCGGCGAAAAACGTCTGGCTCAGTTCCTTGATCCCCTCCTGCTTCAGATCCGCAGCAATGTTGTCACAGTTCCACGGGACGACAAGAGAATCTGCGGTTCCCTGAAACAGACAGCACGACAGTCGTTTGTTGCTGGAAGCTCCAAGACCCTTTAAAACTGCAGGTGTTTTGACATTTGAAGGAAACTGGTAGGGGGCGAAATAAGAAACAAGTGACTTCACATCGCTGCGCGCCTGCAGCGCGAGGAACCCGCCAAGCGAAAAGCCCAGCAGGCCGACGCGGTCGGTATTCATTCCAGGCAGCTTTTTCACGGCGGCCACGGCATCCTTCAGCGCGCGCGTCCAGCTCTGGTACCGCGATGGAATCATCAGGCCGACCTCCCAGGGACTACTGTGGGGAGTGGCGGTCAGCTGAAAGTAATCAGGGATCACGGCCAGGATTCCCGCGGCGGCGAGCTGCCCTGCGTGCGCTTCGATCGATGGCTTGAATGCAGGATCCATCCCGGCACTGCCATAAGCAATCACCACGGCGCGGCTATACGGCCCAGTCGGCACAAAAGCCTGCCACGAAATCTTCTGCGGCGCTGAGGCGGTGCCGGAATCGAATGTTGCCGGGATCGCACTGGGGACAGGCATTTGGACGACCTTCATGAACAGTATTCAGAACACGTGGAATCATCAATGGTCGCACCATCACGGGTCAGGTGGACACGGCAGCGACGGTCTGCGGATTCTGCACGTGCAGGGGGAATTGTCAAGAACCAATTTGAGGCAGTCTGCGGTGGATCTGCGAAATCACTGAAAATGCAGAAATTCAGTATTTTTTCGGTCACACTTTCCTTTGCGTTTACGCGAGGCGGTTGAATGAGCATTACGTAAAGGCAGAAGTGCAGGAAGCGGCACCACAATGCCTCGTTACAGCGGGGCCAAACTGACAGGGTGATCGTTGCGGAAGGTGATGATGGAACTTGTAGTCCTGAAGGTGGTGTGTGCGGAACTGTTACGGTACCGAGGAATGCATCTAAGTGCAGGATATCCGCTATATGCAACTGCAAACGCCTCAGTTGATTACAAAACAGCACACGGCATGTTGCCGGCAGGTAATCGCGGGAACGGGCTTTGATTTGGCATTCGAGGTCCCATTCTGCAGCGAATCGGAGTCCCTCATGGCTCGGGCCGTCAGCCTGTGACCAGTTGGCTGCACACAAAGGCCCCGATGGTATCAACCTGCGATGCCGTGGCTGCATCCATATCTGCTCATTCATCGCATCAGCGGGTGGCCACCTTCTTTACTCACGGTGCCTGGTTCTCTGGCAATCGACTACGGTGGTACTTTCTGCTTTGGGAGTGCCATGGTCAGCAGGCTGCAAGTAGGTCCGATGCGGGAGGCTGACAGGTAACCTGTCAGCATGCCTGATACTGCCTTGAGCGACCTGGAAGGATATATTCTTTCCGCAGGGTGTGCGGCCAATCCGGGGCATGGGGAGGACACTGAGAGTTTTCTTCAGTCATTAGGCGATGTTTTTTGAGTCGTGGGCCGGGAACACCGTCCCTCAGCCAGTGGCAGTCCCATGGCTGCAGAATTTTCCTGCCAGAAATACGGTGTTCACAGCCAAAGTCACGGACAATCAAAACCTCCTGAAAGATGTTCGGAAATGCCGCGTTCAGTTTCTCCTGCCGGTTACACTTTCACGATCGGGGACGGTATCGGGACGCCGTGGCCGTCAAGCGTATAGGCGTAGGCCTCTTTCATGTCAGACTTCCCGCTGTCCGTATAGACAAACAGCCGCCTGCCGTCGGTGCGAGTCTTGACGATGCCGTAAGCGGCACGGCTGAAACTGAAGAACTCGCCACGCTTGCCATCCTTTTTGTCGTCCGTCAGCCTCGCCCAGCCTTCGGTCCTGAAGAAAGCGACCAGTTCGGTCACGAAAACCAGCGGTTCATCGACACGGGAATGGCGTCCGAGCGCCCCCATCAGTGTGGCACGGGGATGAATGTATTCTTTTTTCGCTGACTCGTCACCGCTGGAGACGATGCTGATAATCGGCGAAACCATCTGCAGGAAGGCACCGGAGAAATCGTGCGAGCCGTGATGAGGTACTTTGAACACTTCTGAACGGAGATTGATTTCTCCCCGCTGGTTCCTGCCGGCAAGGTCACGACTGGCCTCGTCATTCAGGTCACCCGAGAACAGATAACTGAAGCCTCCATATCGCAGGCGAAAGACGATGGAATGACCATTGATGGTGTGACTGGCATCGCAACCCTTGAATCCCGACTGGTCCAGGCTGAGCGATTCGTGGCCGATCCGGGGGCCGCGGGGAGGATTGCCGAGGAACTTAAGTCCCGTCACGCCATTTTTCTCAGTCAGCCGCGGCCCCAGCACAGAAATCTCGAGATCATTCGATTTGAAAAAGTTGAAGGCGTCGTCATCACCCGAGGCCAGCCGGCGGAATTCAATCGTGCTGCGTGAGTTCCACGTCGCCAGTGCTTTTTTCCAGCGTTTGAATGGAAGATTCATCTCGCCATCCGGCACATTCAGCAGTGAATCCACAAGCCCGGTAATGATCGTCTGACCATCAACTTCCTGGGTGGGCCCAAGCAGCTCCTTGTCGGGCAGCTTTCTTTCGTTCTGCTCCCTGGGGCGTTTGACCAGCCCATTGTGGTAGACCCTTTCAGGAGCGATGAACAACCGTTTTCGCGGCTCGTTGTTGTGTTCAGATTCGAAAATCTCGACCAGCCCGCTGAAGTGATCGGCGTCGCCATGCGTGACCAGGATGCAGTCGATTTTCTTTGGATCGGTCAGGGTCGTGCCGCGAAAACGCCCTGCCAGGTAGCGAGCGAAGAGCTGGTTATCGCCACCATCCACCAGGATAATCCGTCCGTCGGGCGATTCGATAACTGCACCATCGCCCTGCTGGACGTCGACGAAATTCACCTTCAGAACAGCGTTTTTCTCTTTTGGAATGACAACATCCGCCGGAGTCAGTTTTGACCCGTCAGGCTTTTTAGCCGATGCCGGCGGCACAATGAACGCCTCTGTCGTGACAGGAAGGATGCTGCCGTCGCCCGCAGTCTCAAACCGCACGGCGTTAATTCGCAGGTATCTGGTGGTGACTTCCACAACATCCACATCATCGCCCCACGCCAGCATGGTCAGCAGCTTGCGGCCTTCGTCATGCTTGTCGTACACGCCCGCAAGGTCAACGTTCAGCACACACTTCGTGGCCATACCTGCATTCCTGGGAAGATGTAAATGATCGCAGCGGTGCGGATAAATCGAGCCATCCGGCAGTGTGTAACAGCGTGAACAGGTGGATCAGCCTTCATCGTCTGCCCTGCCCTGCCAGTCAGCGAGTTCGGAAGCTGTTCACTGTGTCCGTCCACTCTGATCGGCGGTTTCCGCCGGCTTTGCCCTGCAATCCAGCGGCTGCGCAGACCATACCCGCGCTGGCAGGTTTTGGCCAGCGATGATGCCCAGTAAATCGCCAAACTCTGCGGTCATCAGCCTGTCGCTCGCGATGTTGAACTGCAACCCCGCTGTTGCAGGCGGGATGATTCTAAAATGCAACAGTATTCGACAATTGCCAGCTGCAGGTCGCCAAAAGTCATCTCCCGGCTGCGGTGGCCGGCTGCACGGCAAGCCCTGCGGGGATCGAACTGTTCTTACAGCGGTGTTGCTCAGTGTGCCTGGCCGTATGAATCTGAACGGCGCCACCGAGGGAATGCTCGCCTCAGATCGGGCTGCGCGGCGTGATGAAAAGCCACCATTTTTGCAAAAATCTGCAGAAAACAAATTTTCTGTGTCACACTCGCGTTCGCGATTCCGCATAACCAATCGGGGGACGGTCTGCGCTTCAGCTATCCGTTCTCCGTGTGTACAGTTTTGCACATTTTCGTCCAGCCGTATCTTCGTTGGGCACTCGATTTGTTTTGCCGCTGCTTATACAGTGTCGAGCAAAACAAATTTTGCTGCCGCAAGTCATTGCCGCACGTCATTGCCACAGGTCATTGCCATAGGTCATTTCTGTGAACTCTGCGCCCCGTCATCAGTCCTGCTGCTGCGATCGCGACTCACAGTGTCCCGCCGGGGCGGTTGCTGTCCGGGACACGGCCAGAGCGCATTGGTGTCTACACATCACCCGAATTCAAGAGAAGGCAGGAGTTCTGCCATCTGCTTTAGCTTCGATAACGGGATTTGCTCGAGGGTCGCCAACGTTGATAATAAGATGTGTACCCCG
>Ga0068876_10002949_pt1 | contig 12418 bp, 9 predicted proteins | sample NOAtaG_6_FD_66442 | JGI IMG/M metagenome (GOLD analysis project Ga0068876, IMG submission 66442) | Freshwater lake microbial communities from Lake Erie, under a cyanobacterial bloom - NOAA_Erie_Diel5S_2200h metaG | ecosystem: Environmental > Aquatic > Freshwater > Lake | place: USA: Ohio, Lake... | reverse complement strand
TATAATTGTTGCAAAAAAATGGAATCAAAAGCTTAGAAGTGCCATAAGATGGGAAAAAATGATGGATCCTCAATCGACCATTTTAACAGACAATCTTACACCTTGGAAAAATAGAATGGCCTACAGTGCCAATGTAGACTGGGTCATCCATCCCCTATTCACCGCACGAATTGAATATAAATTTGCGAAAGCAAATGATGGAATATTTATAAAGCACCATGATTTGATCACATTCAATTGCATTTTTCATTGTTCATCAAAAAAGCAAGCTATTCATTTTGTTTTATCAGATTATTAAATAGAATACACCAATCAAGCAGCAGCATCACATAATTCGAAACATCTTTAATTGTGATTCAATGCATCTCTTTTTGTACTTTTGAAATACCCCAAAAAAGAATGAGCACTGATTCCTTACCTAAAATTAAAAACGCGATAAAAAAGTTAGGTTGGGCGACAGTCCTTTTTTTTATTGTCAAAGGCACCATCAGCACCATTCTCTTGCTGTATGCAGGAAGTTTTTTAGCCGGATGCTGAACCTTTCAATTAGGGAGCCACTCGCAATCGACACCATTTAATATCGGCATCTACATGATACACCAGCCTGTCATGCAGACGAGAAGGACGACCTTGCCAAAACTCATACCGCACCGGAGTGATACGAAAACCTCCCCAAAAAGGAGGCCTGGGGACGACTGTATTGCTAAATTCATTTTCAAAATGTTCAATACGTTTCTCCAAGACAGCTCGGTCATTTATCGGTTGACTTTGAGGTGAAGCCCAAGCCCCAATTTGACTTTCCCGGGGACGAGAAGCGAAATATTCGTCGCTCTCGGTATCAAGCAATTTGGCCACTGATCCTTGGATGCGCACTTGTCTTTCCAAACTCGGCCAAAAAAAACAGACGGAAACCTTTACATGATGAAGAAGATCTTTTCCCTTTTTACTATTGTAATTGGTATAGAAAACCAAACCGTCCACACTCAATTCTCTCAAAAGGACTACCCTTGCATCGGGGAAACCATCCTCACCAAGCGAAGCCAACGTGAACGCATTAAAATCATCCAGACCCTCCATTTCGGCATCTGATAACCAAATCTTAAGTTGATCAACAGGATGAGATGCGCTATTTTCTTCCAGCAATATGGCCTTCTGATAATCCTTCCGCGAGTGAATATGTTCTTTCATAGGTTCAATTTACTAATCTTTTAAAAACGAATGCTGATAAATCTCGGCTAATTTCAATCCATGAACAATGGGATCGTGTTCTTGTTCAATTCGTTGTATTGCATTACAACTCTTTTGACCCAGTACATCAGTATCACTCAAAGCTTCGATCGTCACTTCTTTTATCTGTTGTATCAACCATTCTGAAGAGGCATGTTCTCCGCCCAAAGTTGATAAATCCCATTCAGACCATTCATTTTTTGGAACATTGATTAACCAACCGCACTGATTGTTGTTGATTTCAGACAATGATCTAATATTGGTGGAAATTACTGGGCATCCACAAGCTTGCATTTCTAACACGCTGTAGCCATAAGTATCCTGCCAAGTTGGTAAAAAACCCAAATGACACCTTCTCAGCAATTCAATCACTTCTGTATTGGGAATATTTCTGAGATGCTCAATCCAATTCATCTTGGATATCCATTCCAAATCTTCCCCAATTCTTTTCTCTTCCAGATTGAACCATCCCGCCTCTGGGTCTAAAGATGAGATTAAATATAGTTTGATATTAATGGACTTTCTGACCATTTCGAGCGCTCTGATCAATTCCAATCCTCCCTTTCTGTAGAAAGCTCTACCAACAAATACCAATTCAAAACAATCGGGATCTTGTTTCTTGTAGGGATGCACTCCAAATAATTGCTGAGGGGGGTGTAACACCGTTATTTTGTTAGCAATACTCGCGCGGTGATCCGGAAAAAGTTCTAAAAATTTCAATTGCATATTTTTAGTATTCTCCGATAATGCGATTAACTTTTTACAAGATTCTCCCGAAATACTATCCAGCGCCTTTATCACAGAGGTATTACTGATCACCGCATCTATTTGCCCCAAATCTTTGAAATCATTCTTTACTACCCAATAGTAAGGAAGCAGGGTTTCAAAAGTGATGACATTTGGAAACGAGCTAAACGAAAAACTATTAAAAAAATGAAGGCCATCCACACGAGCTGGAAGAATGCGACGATATCTATAGTACTCGGTGCGGAAAAGAATCCTTCCTACCATTCGCTTTAAAACAAAATTCAATTTATTGATGTAAGCATAAAAATTGGAGTGCGCGATATTGATATATGCCACCCCCTGCACTCTACTAATGATATTCCGTCTTTCCGGATAATTATCACTGATATATCCAATTCTCAGTTTCACTTATTTATTCTTACTCCAAGAACATGTATTTAAAAAAGGAAAATTTCATCCACACAAACTTAATATATTAAAACAAAACAAGCATTGCGTTCTTATTAATTCATGAAGATATCATGAATTTTTACCTACTGCGGATAGAGTCTGCAGTGGACGAAACTAATTTTGAGAAGCGTTAATCCAAAATTGAACGAAAATAACATTAACTTGTACCGCTCTATCAATAGCACTCACATTGAACTTAAAACAAGAATATCATCATTGGACAGACGAGGCGCTGATGCAAGAAATTGCTCAACGTAATAAGCGCGCCTTCGATGTCATTTATACCCGATACTCCAGACCTATGTTCAGTTTTTTTTACCGAATGCTCTGGAAAAATAAAGAACTCGCCAATGACTTGTGTCAAGAAATTTTCACCAAAGTAGTGCTCAATGCTGCTCAATTTGATCGTAGCCGTCCGTTTAAAACATGGTTATACAGCATTGCCAACAACATGTGTAAAAACGAGTATGCCAAGCATGCGGTGCGCTCTCAAGCTACCATGAAAATTGAAACTTTCACTGAGAACATGGCCTCCTCTCAACTGGATTTGGCCCATTTCAAAGCACATCTCCACCGTTTGATCCAAGGATTGGATGAGGTGAAAAAACAAACCATTGAATTGCGCTTTTTTCAAGAGCTCAGTGTGCCAGAAATAGCACAGACCATGCAGTGTAGCGAGGGTACGGTAAAATCGAGACTTTTCTATATTCTTAAAGAATTTCAAAATGAACTAAAAGTGTACAAAGAAATTCTCTCCCTTTTCATCCTCATCTCTTCCATTTTATGAAACAGCCGATGTATCACATAGAAGATTTAGAAACCTTGCTTTTGCAAAAAGAGTTTGGGCAATTGTTGGAAGATGAAAGAGCATTTGTACTTCAACATATCACCAATGAGGATGAGTACACGCAAATGCGCTCTTTGCTGTTTAAGATGATTGAAGAAAGCCAGGAAGACGAACATTGGCAAGAGCCAGATCCCCGTGTAAAAAGAGATTTGGATGCCTTGTTTGAATCTGCCTCTGATGAAACTCCTATCATTCCATTCTTTCGGTCTCCTCTATTTTGGTCAGTAACGGGAATAGCCGCGACATTGGTGATTGCTTTGTTGTTTTTTTGGCCAACCGCCCCAACAGAAACCACCTTTGCTCAGGCGGAAACATCATCCAATATCCCTGTTCAAGAGTCTGACCCAGAGATCGAAAAAAACAGTACAACGCAAATTACCCCCCCAGATCCTAAGACTAAACCTCCGTTGGTAGAACAAATTCAATTCACCGATATTGAAATAACGGAAGAGGAAGAAGTGGCATCCAATGCCCCGGAACCCTTGAATACGGAAGCTGTTGACAGTGATGTTCCATCGGCTACGGTACCTCAACTCAGCGAAAAAGAAATTCAAAAAGGGGAATCCAAAGTTCCTTCCTCTGCCGAAGCTTTTGAATCCTATGAGTTTCAACCGCAATATTCGAAAGGTGAACAAGAATTGATGAAAGACGCCAAAAACTGTGTGCAACGCGCCTTGCAAAGGATTCAATGGGAAAAGGAAGAACCATCTTTCAAGATATATGTCCAATTGAATATTAATACAAAAGGAAAAGTGAAAAGCGTGGTCGTTTTGAGAGGTGGCGAAAACCATCCACAATTGCTAAAAGAAATTCAAAATGAGCTGCTTTCTGGACTGAGTCTATTCAATGTTCCCACCGCTGATAAGCCGACAGATACATTTCAGTTCAATCTACCATTGCATATTCAAATTCAATAAGGGTTTCAATTAACATTCCTTATCATTCCTTTGCACTCTGCTGAAGCAAAGCTTTTATACTTTCGTTTTTAAGAATATAAACTGCGGGTATGAGGACATTTTTCACAATATTATTTTTTAGCATAAGCGCCATTTTCACTTTTACTTGGTCACAAGCCACCGTGAAAGTCAAGATGAAGAAGGAATTGAATGGTCAGATTGTTACCGAAGAGAAAGAGTTTGTTTTAGAGGAGGGTCAAGATTTAGAAGAAGCCCTAAAAGCGAATGGAATCGATAAAAATGGAGCAACAGAATTTTCTATTTCCATAGAAAATAATTCATCATCCCCCATACATCATGGCATTGACATCATCGGATTTCCATTTGAAACTATGCCCGATGGGTTTTCAAGACCTTACCTCGGCATTACGCTGAAGAATGATCGTGGAAGAGCGATTGTAACAGAAGTCAATCCAATGTCACCCGCGGAAAAATCCAATGTTCGACCAGGCGATGTCATATTGAAAATTGATGATCATAAAGTATCCGGAGCTAATGACCTAGTGGAATATATTCAAACTAAAAAACCAGGTGATTGTCTTGATATAAAGGTCAAAAGAAATAAAAAACGCTACAAGATCAATGTCTGTTTAGGCGTTGGGCAAAAGGGAATAGGAGGCAATTCAATGCCACCTCCTTTTGGCTTCCCAGGATTTCCTGAACAATTTCAATGGCAAGATGTGCCATTCTCCAACGAAAGTAAAACCGCTTTCTTAGGCGTGATGCCCGATAATCAATTTTCTTCATCTGGCGTTAAGGTGGACAGTGTAATTCAAGCCTCTGCTGCTCAAAAAATGGGGATTCTGAAAGGCGATGTCATCATTGCCATCAATGGAACAAGTTTGGCAAATTTTGATGAATTGAGAAACTATGTATCCCAACAACAACCTGAATCTCGTTGTGAAGTAACCGTAATCAGAAATGAAAAAACCATTGTGCTGGAAGGCGTTTTCGGTGCAAAATCTATCATCATCAAAGATGGGATGCGAATCTACAAAAATGAAAAAGGATTAGATGATCAAGGCCAATTGAATTTGGATTACGAACTTGACTGGCAAAATCAAACGGACTCTTCCATGCAGCTCTTGCTTAATGAAAATGGCGTACAAATCATCAATGGTAACGCGAATACCGTACAATTGTATATTCAGAATTACCCTCAAGATGAAATGGGTCTTTTGAAAGATGAAGTCAATGTAAATGGTGGATTTGAGAACATCAGTTTTATCCCAGACAATGAGCTTCGCACATTACAAGTTCAACTCAGTACTGCACATCCGCAATCATTCCGAATACAAGTGGTTAATCAAGACAACTTAGTTTTACTAAGTGATGAGCGCGGAGAAAGTGTCACAAGCTTTCAACAGAACATCAAATACGGAGGTTGGAAAAAAGGAAACTACTTATTAAAAGTATACTTGAATGACCAATTGTCGATGGTAAAAAAATTGATAATTCAATGATTAAATGACAGGGCTAATCGTCACCACTGCGCTCTTCCAAGCTACAGAATGAGCCATCAACTGCTCAGTTTTGCCTGGAGATAATAAATAAGACAACTGACAATTTTCGCTTTGTTGGAGGTCCATTTTAACCGCGCTCAAATGCTTTAACATCATCATTACTTGAGGTAAATCTTGGTAATCGCAGGTGATTAAAACTTTATCTAACCATTCATCCTCCACTACTCTCGCATCCTCTATCGCTTCTTGGGCTGCAGTTTTATAGGCTTGGATCAATCCACCTGTTCCCAATTTGGTACCTCCAAAATAACGGACTACTATCACCAATACCTGCGTAATCCCTGCAGATAAAATCGCTCCAGCAATCGGCTTACCTGCAGTGCCTGAGGGCTCACCATCATCTGAATTACGTTGAACATCCACTCTACCACAGCGAAAAGCATAACATACATGATGGGCATCGTGGTATTTATCTCGAAATGTGATCAGACACTCCTTAGCCTCGGCTTCCGAGTGAATAGGAATGGCAAATCCAAGATGTTTACTGCCCAATACACGATGAACGGAATGACCTTGTTTGCCGATAGTTCGGTAGGTATCCCCCATCAAGAGATGGGATTAAGTATAACACTGAAAACAGTAATAGAATTGGGATCTCTTTTGAAATATAATTTATCCAATGCACCCAAAATATTGCTGGCTCTGAAATAACTCGTGTGCAATTGATTCTCGCCGATGATCATCCATTGTATGGTATAACTGCTCTCCTCTTCTTTGTGAAACTTCACATATTTGAGCATTTGACGATAAGCCTCCAATTCAGAATCTGCCAATGTCGAATGAAACAAAAATGATTGCTCATGAATGGGATTGAAAGTGATTAATTGCAAAGCAAATCTACCCTTTTTCTTTTCTAACTTAAATGTAAGATAATCCTTTCCAATGCTGATATAACGACTGATTTGCGTTTGCAATTCAGTTCTTTCATCCTTTACTTTCTTCACCATGGTCATCAAGTTTTTCAAATTCAGAATTATTACTTTTATATTCCCGGATGAGTTTTTTTAGCTCCATGACTAGGTTGTCATTGTTCTGTTGGCTCAATATACTCTCCATGTTGTTTCTCCATTCTAATAAAATGGACCAGTCTGAAACGGCCACTTTAGCTATCAAAATTTTAGGATGGAGAGTAGGCAAGGTCTGCTCCTCATCACTGAGCACTTCTTCATACAATTTTTCACCCGGTCTTAAACCAGAAAATACTATTTCCATATCCACCCCTAATTTGTATCCGGATAGCTTGATCATCTTTTTAGCTAAGTCCGCAATTTTGATCATCTCTCCCATATCGAAAACAAATATTTCTCCTCCCTTTCCTAAAGCTCCTGCCTGCAATACCAAAGAAACTGCCTCAGGTATAGTCATAAAAAATCTAGTGATATCAGGATGAGTAACTGTAACAGGGCCACCCTGCTCGATTTGCTTTTTAAAAATCTTGAGTACCGAACCATTGCTTCCCAAAACATTTCCAAAGCGTGTTGTAACAAAATCAGTTTGAGAATGACCATTCAAGGCTTGCACATACATTTCCGCCGCTCTTTTGGATGCCCCCATCACATTGGTGGGGTTCACCGCCTTGTCCGTGGAAATCATTACAAATTTTTGCACCTTGAATACATTGGCCAAATCTGCCAAAAAAATAGTACCCATCACATTGGTTCGAATGGCTTCGGAAGGATTGCTCTCCATCAAGGGAACGTGTTTGTAAGCAGCGGCATGATATACCAATTGAGGCCGAAAAACCCCAAATACCTTTTCTAATCTAGCAGCTATTCTCACATCACCGATGACGCACTCTAGCAATGGCGACTTGATCTCATTTTCCAATTCAAACAAAGGAGTTTCGGCTTGATCCAGCGCTATCACTTTCTTGGGTTGATAATGCAAAATTTGCTTCACCAACTCACTTCCGATACTTCCTGCGGCTCCCGTCACCAGGACCACCTTGCCTCTAATTTCGGACTCCACCAACTCGTCATCCATCTTGATCACATTCCTTTCCAGGAGCTCTTCAATAGGAATATCCTTCAATTGGGCTGCGCTCCACTGACCGTTGATCCATTGCGTAAGGGGTGGGACATCTAATATTTTGATTTCAACACTGGCCGCAATGCTCATCCATTTTTTACGGGATATCTTTTCCTCCTCTGGAATGGCCAAAATTATTTCGTCCACAGCATTGTTTTTAAGGAAGTCAATTCCTTTAGACTCGCTCATGATTTGAATGCCCTCTAAAATACTTCCCACCATATTTTGATGAGGATCTATCCATGCTTGCACTGTTCTTCCCGCCATCGCATTCTGATCAAAAGTCCGTTTCACCGTTCTGCCCAAATCTCCCACTCCCACTATCACCACTCGTTTTTGATTGATTTCCTTGGGTTCTACATACAGATGATACAAATATTTAACACTGGCTCTAAAAACTAAAAGATAAAACAATAGAAATAGATACTCCAATACCAAAATTGAAATGGGTACATAATACAAACCGTCCGCTGTCCACCTCTTGCTCAGAAAATTGAAAATTAATAGCACAACAGAGCCCAAAGAAAGCACTGTGAAAATTCTGATGCCATCCTGATTGCTGGTGTAACGGATTACGCCCGCAAAGGTTTTTCCTATGATAAATGTAATTGTCCTAAAAAACAATATGGGGAGAAAAAAGGCCACTCCCCTCGCCCATTCATCTGCGGGAGGATGGAACTCAAAACGCACCAAATAGGCAGCGAAAAAAGCTAAAAAAACCCCCAATAGATCTACCAATAAGATGATCCACCGGGGGGTTGTATTTCTGGGAAATTCAATCATGATGCTTGCAGTACCACAGCGCTGGCACCTCCACCACCGTTGCAAATAGCTGCTCCTCCTTTCTTTCCTTGGTTTTGCTTCATTACATGTATCAAAGTAACCAAAATTCTAGCGCCAGAACAACCAAGAGGATGGCCTAATGAAACAGCTCCTCCATTGATATTGACTTTTTTGGCGTCTAAATTCATCTTTTGAATATTGGCCAACCCTACCACTGAAAAAGCTTCATTTAATTCAACGCAATCCAAATCACTTACTTGCCAACCCGCCTTCGCGGCCGCTTTAGGCAACGCTAAAGCAGGAGTCGTTGTAAACCATTCAGGGGCTTGTTCAGCATCTGCATAACCCACCACCATCGCCAATGGGGTTAATCCAAGCGCATTCACCTTATCCTCACTCATCAACACCAATGCTGCAGCACCATCGTTCATTGTAGAGGCATTGGCTGCAGTGATGGTACCATCCTTAACGAAAGCTGGTTTCAATTGAGGGATTTTATCAAAAGAAACATTTTTGTATTCCTCGTCTTCGGAGACCATTACTACATCCCCCTTTCTTCCTGTAACAGGAACCGGAACTATTTCCTCTGAAAATCTTCCCGCAGCCCAAGCGGCTTGGGATCGTTGATAAGACTCTATCGCAAATTGATCTTGGTCTTCTCTGCTAAAATTACAAGTAGAGGCACAAAGTTCGGCAGCATTCCCCATAGCGTAATTATGATAAACATCGGTAAGACCGTCTTTGGCCAGACCATCGATCATCTGAACATGGCCATACTTATTGCCCCAACGTTGAGTAGGCACATAATACGGCACCTGGCTCATGCTTTCCATGCCCCCTGCCACCACCACATCAGCGTCTCCGCATTGAATGGATTGAGCGGCCATCATCACCGCCTTCATTCCTGAGGCGCATACTTTATTGACCGTAGTGCACTGAACAGTATCAGGCAAACCAGCATACTTGGCCGCCTGTCGTGCTGGCGCTTGGCCTAGATTCGCTTGAAGCACTGAACCCATGATCACTTCATTCACCATGTCACCTGAAAGATTGATTTTATCCAAAGCTCCTTTTATAGCTACAGCACCTAATTGCGTTGCGGAAACGGAGGACAATGCACCGCCAAAACTCCCAAGAGGAGTTCTCACCGCAGAAACGATATACACTTTTTTCATTGAATTGATATTATTTGCCAAATTTCGCAACTATTGAGGCTTAATCCAAAAGTCGTTAACAAGTGTTGAAAATAAAATCCTTCTCGGTAAATTAGAACGAAGTATTTTAGAAACGACAATACCATAAATGAAAAAAATATTCTACATCCTACTCTTTTGTACTCTCTGCTTTGAGATGAACAGCCAAAAATTAGTAAACTTCTCCACTAATAAAGAGGAGTTCATCAAACAATTGAGCGGCGTATTTAATGAGCAAAGAAAGGGAACAGGAAAAGATTTAATTGAAAAACAGTTTGAACCTCTCTGGATCAAACACCCTGCATTTTCTGCTGATCAAGAAAAAATAATCATTGAAACATTGGATCTCATGTGGGATCTTAAAATAAAGGTATTTCCTGATTTCGACAAGTATATTCAGTGCCTGATTGCTGTGCCTGAAAAAGGAATAACGCCCGCTAAATTTCAGGAATGGCACACCGTATTGGTTGGAATGCTCAATGATAAGAAACTAAAACGCCATTTTGGTATTTTCCTAGAATCTTCCCTCTCTTTGTTCAATGAAAAAAAAATATATGAATCGGAAGCTTCCTACTGGTGTATCAATAATCAAAACTATATTTTTCAATTAGACTCGGTACCTCATATCAATTTCACTGGCATTAATTTAAAATGTGTAAGCAAAGGGGATAGCTCTGTTATCCATAACACCGAGGGAATTTACTACCCCATCACTAATCGATTCAAAGGCAAAGGAGGAAAGGTCTTTTGGACCAGAGCTGGTTTAGATCCTACTACCACCTATGCGGTGATTCCTCAATACACCATAAAAATAAAAACTACCTCTTACATCATTGATAGTGCAACTTTCCATACCACCTATTTCCAAGAGCCCTTGTTGGGAAAACTTCAAGAAAAAATACTTGCCGGAAAAGATGAAGAAAGTGCGAGTTATCCCAAATTTGAATCGTATTCACAGCGATTTGAAATTGAAAATATTGTTCCTGGGGTGAACTACTCTGGAGGCTTCACCATGAGCGGTGCCAAGTTCAATGCATCTGGAACACCAGAAAATCCTGCAAAACTGATTTTTTTAAAAGATGAAAAGCCCTTTCTCATCACGAGTGGACTATTTTATGAATTGAAACCAGATCGTTTTATTTCCAGTCATGTGAAGGTGAAATTTTTAGTAGAAAAGGACTCCATTACCCACCCTGATCTCAATTTAAATTTCACCATCAAAACAAGAGAGTTGGTGTTATCAAGGTCTGAATTAGGGTTATCAAAAAGTCCCTTTTCCGATACTTATCACAACACAGACTTATACTTCGAATCCATTATTTGGAAAATTGATGAAAAGAAAATGAGGTTTGGTGCTACCAAAGGGAGTACTGCCACAGATGCCGCCTTTGAATCCGTCACTTTCTTCAGTAAAAAAAGGTATACCGCACTGAGCGGTATCAGCGATGAAAACCCATTAACGCTGATTCAAAATTGCTTCAAATCACTCAAAAAAAACACTATCACCACCTATGAAATAGCAAAATTCACCAACCATTCAGAGGAGGATTGGCACATCGTTATTATCGATTTATCCAACAAAGGATTTTTAGTTTACGATATCGATAAAAGAATCATTCAACCCTTGCCAAAGCTAGACAACTACATTGCGAATTATAATGACAAAAAGGATTATGATATTTTACAGTTCAACAGTTCGGCTTCAACAGGAGATAATGGCACTTGGAATTTATTGAATAATGATTTCATGCTGCGAGGAGTAGATATGTTTTATATTAGTGACACCCAGCAGGTAAGAGTGTTTCCCTCAAATGGTGAACTCACTTTGAAGAAAAATAGAAATCTCATTTTCGATGGATTGGTGAAAGCCGGGAACCTGGAATTCATGGGTAGAAATTACTTTTTTGATTACGAAAAGTTTCAGATCGAAATGAATAAAATCGAATACTGTCAAATTTATATCGATGATAAATCACAAATGCCCGATCAATTTGGCAAATTTCCAAAACTCAAAATAAAGTCCCAAATCAAAGATGTCACCGGTGTTTTATACATTGACGCGCCCACTAATAAAAGTGGTGCACAAGCCAAGAAATATACTCAATATCCCTATATCACTACCACCAAAAATTCATTTGTGGATTGGGAATCTCCCAGCATACAGCAAGGTAGATATCCCAAGGATAAATTTTATTACAAATTAGATCCCTTTACATTGGACTCATTGGACAATTTTAAAAATGAAAATGTTCAATTCAAGGGAATCTTTGTCAGTGCTGGAATATTTGAAGATATAGATGAGCCGCTGATTTTGATGGAAGATAACTCACTTGGTTTTCATAGAAGTACAGGAGCCGCTGGATATCCGAGCTATAGAGGATTTTCAAATGTCACAGCGGATCTCACTTTGAATCACTCAGGATTATCCGGAAAAGGAAAGTTACAGTTTTTGACTTCTACGGCTGAATCCAATGAGTTTGTATTTCTGCCAGATGAAACAAAAGGAGTAACCACCAATTACTCAGTAACTGAAAAATCGGGGCGTCCCGAAGTACCCAAAAACAATGTAAAAATTGGTCAGTTGAATTATTTCCCACAAAAAGACAAATTGATTTTAACTACCCTTGATGAACCATTGGTTTTCTTTGAAAAAGAAGCCACTAT
>Ga0068876_10002933_pt1 | contig 12459 bp, 9 predicted proteins | sample NOAtaG_6_FD_66442 | JGI IMG/M metagenome (GOLD analysis project Ga0068876, IMG submission 66442) | Freshwater lake microbial communities from Lake Erie, under a cyanobacterial bloom - NOAA_Erie_Diel5S_2200h metaG | ecosystem: Environmental > Aquatic > Freshwater > Lake | place: USA: Ohio, Lake... | reverse complement strand
AAGTGCAACACACGACGTGCACGCGGTGGGTGGGGTCGGGCCAGCAATCCGGCACGGTGGTTGCTGTACGCTGGGTCATGGCTCGCTCCCTCCGCGCCGACCGCGCGCGCTCTGCTCTCCTCGGCGCGCTGGCCATCGGTGGGCTGGCCGCCTGCGCGTGCGGGGTCGAGGAAGGCAGCCCCGATGGCGGCCGCGGAACGGACGCTCCGGCGCCCGGGGCAGACACGCCCGGAGGCCCGTCCGATGTGCCCGTGGGCGTCGCGCGCTGCGGCGACGGCCCCCCTGCATTCCCCGGGGCCGAGGGCTTCGGGGCGTGCGCGCGCGGAGGCCGCGGCGGACGGGTCATCCACGTGACGAACCTCGACGCGGGCGGGCCGGGCTCGCTGCAGGCCGCCCTCGACGAGACCGGGCCGCGCACGATCGTGTTCGACGTGAGCGGCGTCATCGAGGGCGTGCCCGAGTTGCGGCACGGCGAGGTGACGATCGCCGGGCAAACCTCCCCAGGCGGCGTGACGCTGCGGGGGCTGCGGATCGAGGGCGACGAGGTGTGCGAGGCGGAGGACTGTCCGCTGCCCAGCGAGCACCCCGAGGACGTCGTCGTGCGCTTCATGCGGCTTCGCCCCGCGGGCATGGGCGACGACGGCCTGCGGCTGCACCACGCCCGGCGGGTCGTCGTGGATCACGTGTCGATCGGCAACGCGATCGACGAGGCGGTGCAGCTCTCGTTCAGCCAGGACGTGACCCTGCAGTGGTCGCTCCTGGCCGAGACGCTGACGACCGATCACGAGGTCATCTACGGCGGCATCCTCGTCAACTACTCGGATCCAGCGCGGGGTTTTCCGAACACCCGCCTCTCGCTCCACCACGACCTGCTCGCGCGGATCGCCGGCCGCCTCCCCGAGCTGTCGCGCGAAAACCACCGCGGCGATCACGGCCGCACCGCCGAGCTCGAGCTGGTCTCGAACGTGGTGTGGGATCCGCAGCGGCCGATCACCGCGAGCACCGAGACGAACTACGGCGGGGAGGTCGGCTGGCGCATCGATCTCGTCGACCTGTTCTTCTTCGTGCGGCCCTCGCACCCGCACGCGCTCTTCGTGCTCGAGCCCGCGCCGACGCTGGCCGACACCTCGGTGCACGTGGAGGGGATCGCGCTGAGCCGGTTTCCCGCGCTCGAGGACTGGCAGGTGGTGAACGGCTGCGACTGCAACGACTTCGGCGATGGCGCGGCGGCCGGGACCCTCCCCTTCGAGGCGCCTCCCCCGTGGGCGCGGGGAGAGCGGCTGCGGCCGCCGGTCGAGGTGACGCGCAGCGCCCGGGGCCTTGCGCTGGCCGACGAGCTCGCCAGAGGCGCAGGCATGCTCCCGCACGACGCGATGGATCGGCGCCTCACCGCCGACGTCGCGGCGCGGCGCTTCGATGGGGCGCCGCTCGACACGAACCCGGCAGGCGACGCGCTCGCGCTCGATCCGGCGCCGCCACGCCCGGCAGACTCCGATGGGGATGGGATGCCCGATGCGTGGGAGTCGGGCCGGGGACTCGATCCGGCACGCGACGACGGGGCCGTGATCGGGGCGCTCTCGCGGGAGCGCCTCGGCGTCGACGGCTACACGCACCTCGAGGTGTACCTCGCCGAGCGGGCGGCCGAGCTCACCGCGCCGTGAGGGAGCCTGCGGGCACAGGCGGTGGCGCGAGGCTTGCTGAGACGGCGGCATGCCGACCCTTCCGCTCCTCACGCTCCACGCCGCCCTGGTGCTCGCGGCCTGCTCCCTCGTTCCGCCGCGCGCCCTCGCGCAGGACGGCTCGCCGCACGCCGACACCGAGGCCCGCGCGCTCTTCGACGCGGGCCGGGCCGCGTTCTCGGCGGGACGCTTCGAGGAGGCGCTCGGGCACTTCCGGCGTTCCTTCGAGCTGAGCGGGCGGGCCGAGCTCCACTACAACGTCGGGATCAGCGCCGACCGACTGCGCCGTGACGCGGAGGCGCTCGAGGCCTTCCGCCGCTACCTCGCCGAGGTGCCCGGCGCCGAGAACCAGGAGGAGGTCGAGGCCCGCATCGCGATCCTCGAACGCGAGCTCGCGAGCGAGGCGGTCGAGCCCGAGCCCCAGCCGGAGCCGGAGCCCGACGGTGCGAGCGAGGAGGCTGCGCAGGACGACACGGGCCCTCGGCGCGATGGCACCGGACAGGCCCTGGGGATCGCCGGCGGGGTGATCGCCGGCGTGGGCCTCGTCGCCGGCGCCGTCCTCGGCGGGCTCGCGCTGAGCACCGACGCGGATCTCGGCGACCGGTGTGGCAACGGCTGCCCGGAGAGCGAGCTCGACGGGCTCTTCCTTCTCACCGCGCTCACCGATGCGTCGTTCGCGCTCTCCCTCGTGGGCGCCACGTTGCTCGCGGTGGGGCTGGGGATCGAGCTCGGCGGCTCCGAGGAGGCACCACGGCTCGCCGCCACGGTGATCCCAGGGCCCGAGGGCGCCGTGGTTCTCTTCGGAGGGAGCCTCTGATGCGCGCCCCGATCCTCCTCCTCGTCCTCGCGCTCGGAGCGAGCGCCGGTTGCTCCCTCGTCCTCGATCGCGATCGCCACCGCGGCGCGGAGCGCGACGCGGGCCTCTTGCCCGACCCGGACGCCAGCCCGGACGATGGCGGCGCGGGCGCGCCCGATGCGTCCGTGATGGCCGACGCCCCAGCGCTCGATGCGCTCGACGCGACGGCTGCGCAGCCCGACGCGGGCGACTGCGATCGGGATCGCGACGGACACGACGCGGTCGCGTGCGGCGGTGACGACTGCGACGACACGCGCGCAGACGTCCACCCGGGCGCGACGCCGATCTGCGGGAGCGGCCGCGTCGAGTCGTGCACGAGCCCGGTCTCCCCGGAGCTGCTCGAACTGCTCGGCGCCGAGGAGCTCGGCATGCTGCCCCGCGTCGCGCTCGCCGCGGGCGAGGAGATCGCGCCCGACGTGGCGGCGGCCGTCATCGGAGGACCTGGTGCGAGCGCACCTGGCGGCACGGCCCTCGTCGTCTACCGGGTGCGCGCCGAGACCGGATACCTCACGCGCAGCCGCATCGTGGACCTCGCCACGGGCGCTGAGCGGGACCTGTTCGGAACCATCTACGACACCGCGTTCGCGCGCGCCGTCGGCAGCGGCGATCTCGGCGGGGCGAGCGACCGCGGCTTGATCGCGGTCGCCGCGAGCAGCCCGGACGAGCCCGAGCTGAGGGGCCTCGTGTTCGACATCTACGGCGACGGGAGCACGGGCGCCCGGAGCGTGACCTTCGTGCCGCCAGCGTTTCGCGGGGTCGCGATCGCCGGCGGCGAGACGGGCGACGCGCTCGTCTTCGCGTCCGACGACACACTCGTCCGCTTCGACCCCATCGACGGCACGACCGAGCTCGCGCCGCTCGATGCCCCGCTCGAGGGCTGGGCGTCGATCCGCGGCGAAGGCGCAGGACCGTTCGTGCACTTCCGGGGGAGCCGGAGCGTGGTGTGGAACGTGGGCAGGCCGTCCTGCAGCGGCGCCGCGGAGTGTGCGAGCGGCGTGTGCCGGGAGGAGGGCTGGTGCGCGCCCGGCGCCCCCCGCCCGGTGGCGACGGAGCTGGAGAGCCGCGGGCTCAGCCTCGCGTACCGGAACGGAACGCTGTGGTCGACCCGCATCGATCCCGTGCGCCGCGAGCGGATCGCGGTCGGGCCCCTGGACTGCAGCGGACCGGAGTGCATAGCGCTCGGCGGCGGCGAGGTGGTGCTCGACGCCTCGAACGTGATGCACGCGGCCCCTGCGCCGCTCGCCGACGACGCCGTGGCGGTGATCGCGGCGGCGGCGACGTCGCGCTCGGTGGTGGTGCGCGCGGCCTTCCATCGCCCCTCCGACGGGCGGCAGATGGTGCCCTTCGATCTCGACCTCTTCGAGCTCGCGGGCATGGACGTCGAGGGATTCGACGAGGCGCGCGCGACGACGCTCGACCCGCGCACCGGCGCGATGACCCAGGTGATCATCGCGGCCACGCAGCCGCGCAGCGCGGAGGGCCGGATCGTCCTCGGCGGGCTGCGGGTCTGCGAGCTGCGCTGAGCGCTGCGCATCCGGCTGACCGGCGGAGAGGCCCCATGGCATCGTGCGGCCGCATGGACCGGCTCGCCTCGAAGGTCTCGGTGATCACCGGCGCGGCCGCCGGCATCGGCGCTGCGCTCGCCCGGCAGCTCGCGGAGGCAGGCGCGCACCTCGTGCTCGTCGACCGCGACCCCGCGGTCGCGCAGCTCGCCGCCTCGCTCCCGTCCGCAGAGGCGCACATCTTCGACGTCGGCGACCCCGGCGCGCAGCGGGCGCTCGCGGACGCGGTCGCCGCGCGGCACGGCGGGGCCGACCTGGTCGTCGCGAACGCGGGGATCAACGTGCACGGCCTCTTTCTCGAGCAGTCCTTCGAGGACCTCGAGCGGATCGTCCGGGTGAACCTCCTGGGCGTCCTCTACCTCGTGCGCGCCCTCGGGCCGGGGATGCGCCGGGGCGGACAGGTCGTGGTGGTCTCGAGCCTCGCCGGCCGCGTGCCCTTCCCCTACCAGACGACGTACTGCGCCACGAAGTACGCGGTGCGCGGCTTCGCGGCGGCGCTCCGGCCCGAGCTGACGCCGCGGGGGATCGGGGTGACCGCGGTGATGCCCGGCGCGGTCGCGACGCGGCTGCTCGAGACCGCGTCGAGCTACGACCGCTCGGCCTCGGCGAAGATGGCCGAGCTCATGCTGCGCTTCGGGGCGTCGCCGGAGCGGGTCGCGGCAAGCATCGTGCAGGCCATCCGAGCGGACACGCCGGAGGTCCTCGTCGGCTGGGATGCCCGGCTCGCCACGCGGCTCTTCGAGCGGGGTCTGCTCGGGCCCCTCCTCGGCGCGGCCACCCGCGCCCGGAGCGGCTGACCGGTCGGGATCCGAAGGGTTTGCGCCGCTGCCCCCTGCCCCCTATCGTTGCGCCCCTCGATTTTCCGAGGGCCCACGCCCGGTTCACCATGCTCGAGCTCATCCAGCAGCGCTTTCAGACCGTCGTCCTCGTGATCCTGGTCTTCCTGCTCGTCGGCGTCTTCGCGACGCAGTTCGGCGGGCCCCAGGCCGAGGGCTGCACCACGTCGGTGAACCAGACCGGCTACGCCGCGCGCGTGTACGGCGAGACCATCACCGAGGGCGATTTCCGGGCGGCCTACACGCTCACCGGCTTCAACCGCTACCCCGCCGAGTCGGCGCGGCAGCTGCGGCTGCGCGAGCTCACGATGGACGGCCTCGTCGAGCGCGAGCTGCTCGCGCACGAGGCCGAGCGCCTCGGCTTCCGCGTGGACGGTGAGGCCATCCTGCGCGAGTTCGCCGAGACCGCGACGGTGCGCATCACTCCGCCGGTGGACGCACCCGCAGGCTACCCCGGGCCCGAGCTGACGATCGAGTCGATCCGCGACGACGACGGCCACTTCTCGCTGACGCGCATGCAGCGCTTCGTGAACAACGGCCTGCGCCGCAGCACCGACGAGTTCACCCACTGGCAGGAGCGCGAGGCCCTCGCCGAGCGCATGCGTGCGACCGTGCTCGCCGAAGTCGCGGTGAGCGAGCGCGAGGTGCGCGACGAGTACGTGCGGCAGACCGACCGCGCGACGATCCGCTACGCCGCGTTCCGCCGCGAGTTCTACGAGTCGAGCGCGCCGCCGAGCGACGACGAACTCACCGCGTGGATGGCTTCGCACGGCGAGGAGCTCGACGCCGAGTACGAGCGGCAGAGCTTCCGCTACCGCGACCTGCCCGAGCAGGTGCGGGTGCGCCACATCCTCATCAGCGCACCCGAGGACGCGGCCGAGGAGACCCGCGCCGAGGCCCGAACGCGCGCCGAGGCGATCCGCCAGCGACTGCTCGCGGGCGAGGACTTCGCCACCGTCGCGCGCGAGGTGAGCGAGGACCCCGGCAGCCGCGACAACGGCGGTCTCTACGACTGGTCCGAGCGCGGCCGCTACGTGCCGCCCTTCGAGGAGGCCTGCTTCACCCAGGAGATCGGGGCCGTCGGCGAGCTCGTCGAGACGACCTACGGCTACCACATCATCCGCGTCGAGGGCCGCCGCGAGGGCGACGTGCCCGAGGACGAGGCGCGGCGCGAGGTCGCGGCGGGGCTCTACTCCGCCGACCGCGCGGGGACCCAAGCGCGCGAAGAGGCCGCGCGGGCGCTCGCCTACCTGCGCGACGGCCACACGCTCGAGGAGCTCGACGAGCGCCTCCTGCATCGCTGGGCCGAGGTGCCCGCGGCGCCCGTCGAGGGCGAGGCGGCGACGGAAGGCGAAGCGCCCGCCGAGGGCGAGGCGCCGGCCGAGGGCGAAGCGCCGGAAGCCCCCGAGGAAGAGGAGCGCCCGACCAACGCGCCGCAGGTGCAGGAGTCGCGCTCGTTCGGCCGCACCGAGAGCCCGATCGTGGGCGCCGGCTCGACCGGTGCGCTCACCCGCGCGGCCTACGCGCTGACGATGGACGAGCCGCTCCCCGCCGAGCCGATCCTCGTCGGCACCGACTACTACGTCATCCAGCTCACCGAGCGCACCGAGGCCACGGACGAGGGTTACACCGACGAGGTGCGCGACCGGATCCGCGGGACGCTGCTCGAGGACAAGCGCACCGAGACGCTGCGCGTCTACGTGCACGCACTCCGCACGCGGGCCGAGGAAGCGGGCGAGCTCCGCGTCGAGCCGCGCGTTCTCCGCTACGGCGACGAGGAAGAGGAGAGCGAGGAAGAGGGCGGCTCGGAGGACGACGACGAGGCGTCCGAGAGCGACGACGAAGAGGAAGAAGAGGAAGAAGAGGAAGAAGAAGGCTCGGGCGAGGAGTCCGCGATCGTCCGCGAGCGGACGGCGGTCCCCGCTTGAGCGGAGCCGCGGCGCAGCGGTTCACGCTCCCGGGCGGCCTGCGGGTCGCCCTCACGACCCTGCCGCACCTGCACTCGGTCGCCCTCACCTTCGCGGTGCGGGTCGGCGCCCGCTACGAGTCGCCCGAGACGAACGGCCTCTCGCACCTCTGCGAGCACATGCTCTTCCGCGGCACGCCGCGGCACCCGAGTGCGCACGCCTTCAACGCCGCGCTCGAGGCCCTCGGGGGCACCCTCGAAGCGGCGACGCACACCGACTTCACGGCCTACCGGATCCGCCTGCCGCCCGCCGCGATCACGCCGGCGCTCGAGGTGCTCGCGGAGATCTTCGACGCGCCCCTCTTCCTCGGCCTCGACGTCGAGAAGAACGTCGTGCGCGAGGAGATCCTCGAGCGGCTCGATGAGGACGGCCAACTCATCGACGCCGACGACCTCGCGCATCGCGCGGTGTTCGGGGCGCATCCGCTCGGGCTGCCCCTGGCCGGGACGGTCGAGAACGTGCAACGCTTCGGGCTGGACGATCTCCGCGCCTGGCACGCCCGGCACCACGGCGCGGCGAACGTGGCCCTGGGGATCGCGGGACCGCTCGACGCGGCGGCGCTCGTGCCGAAGATCGAGCGGGCGTTCGCCGGCGTCGCGACGCGGACGCGGGAAGATCCGCAGCCCTTCGTCGCGGCCGAGCCGGGGCCCCGCCTGACCTACGTCGACAGCCCCGGCGCGCAGACCGACCTGCGGCTCGCGCTGCCGACCATCGGCGAGCGGCATCGGCTCGCGCCCGCGCTCGAGCTGCTCTCGCGTGTGCTCGACGACGGCCTCTCGGCCCGGGTGTTCCGCACGATGGTGGAGGAGCGCGGGCTCGTGTACGACGCCTTCGGGGACCTCGCGCTCTACGAGGACACCGGCCTCTTGACCCTCGGCGCGGCGTGCCGGCACGAGAGCGTGCTCGAGGTCGCGAGCGGCCTCGGGGAGCTGCTCCGGGGCCTGAGGGACGAGGCGGTGCGGCCCGAGGAGCTGGCGCGGGCGAAGACCCGGGCGCTCTTCGAGCTCGACCTGATGATCGACTCGCCCGACGCGATGGCCGAGCTCGCGGCGAGCGGACTGCTCTTCGAGCACGGCGAGACCCTCGAGAGCCTCCGCGCGCGGACCGAGGCCGTGACCCTCGAGGGCTTGGCCGAGGCGGCCGAGGCGACCCTCGCGCCGGACGCGCTGCAGGCGGTCGCGGTCGGCTCGCTGACGGAGCGGCAAGAAGACGAGCTGCGGGCGATCGTCGAGGTCGCTCTCGAGCGTCGCGGCCCGTCCCCGAGCGCGGCTTGACCGTCCGGAACCCCGCGGCCCACCCTCCGAGCGTGCCCTGGACGCGTGACCCCGACCGACGCTTCGTGCCGGCGCGCCGAGAGGCGCCCGCCGACGGCGGAGCGCCGCGCTCGGGCCAGCTGGTCTTCGCGTTCGAGGAGGCCCCGCCCACGCCCTATCCGAGCTCGGTGCAGGTCATCGCGCCCCCGCCGGAGGCCTCGGCCCTGCCGAGCGGACCGCCCCCCGCGAGCGAGGAGGCCCTCCTCGCTGCGCTCACGCTCGCAGTGCGGAGCGCCGCCGAGATCCCCCTCGAGCTCGCGCTCACCGACAACCGGCGGACGATGATCTCCACCCGCCGACGCGGTGCCGGCCTGCATGTGCGGCTGCACCGGATGTTCCTCGACGCGGGCCCACTCGTGCAGGCGGCCCTCGGTCGCTACCTCGCGCGTCGCGACGCCCGCGCCTCCCGGCTCGTGGGGGAGTTCATCGAGGCCAACCGAGACCGGATCCGCGCGGCGCCGCCCCACCTGCTCCGCACGAGCGGACACCACCACGACCTCTCGTCCCTGCTCGCCGAGGTGAGCCACGCCGAGTTCGGCGGACCCCTCGACGGCGTCCGCATCACCTGGGGCCGGCCCGGCGCGGCCCGGCGCAAGCGCTCGATCCGCCTCGGCACCTACAGCCACGAGGAGCGCCTCGTGCGCATTCACCCGTCCCTCGACGCCGCCTGGGTGCCGCGCTTCTTCGTCCGCTACATCGTCTTCCACGAGCTGCTGCACCACGTCGAGCCCGGGATCGAGCGCAACGGGCGCACGGAGTTCCACACCCCGGCGTTCCGTGCCCGCGAGCAGCGCTACGGCGACTATGCCCGCGCGCTGGCCTGGGAGCGCGAGCACCTGCCCCGCCTGCTCCGCGCCGGTTGAAGGCGCGGGGCGATCGGCCAAGCTCCGCGCCCCCGAATGCTGCACGAGCTCCGGACCCGCATCCCCGACCGGAACATCTGGGTCGTCTACGCGACGATCCTCGTGCTCTCGGTGGCCTACGGCCTGGCCATCGCACTCACCCCCATCGTGCTGACCGCGCGGCACCTGCCCGAGCACGAGATCGGCCTGCTCGCGAGCTCGTTCGGCCTCGGCCTCGTCGCCTGCGCGGTGCCCGCAGGCCGGCTCATCCGGCGCTTCTCCGCCCGCTGGATGCTCGTCGTCTGCATCCTCGGCTACGCCGCGATGATCGGCCTCTTTCCGTTCCTCGAGGCCTACTGGCAGATGGCCCTCTGCCGCTTCCTCGACGGCGCGTTCTCGGTGGGCGCGTGGGTGAGCTGCGAGACGCTGCTGCTGCTTCGCTCGCTGCCCGAGCACAAGGCCTACGTGACGAGCCGGTACGCGCTCTCGACGCTCATCGGCTACGTCGTCGGGCCGGTCCTCGCGTGGCTGCTCGCCGCGCACCTGAGCGCGGCGCACACGTTCGTCCTCGCGGCGGTCATCGCCTCGCTCTCGGCGGGCATCGCAGCCGCGCAGCTCGATCCGGATCCGCCCGCGGCGCGCGGCGAAGAGGGCGGCGAGGGCCCGGTGCGGGCGACGGGCGAGCTCGCTTGGCGCATCAAGACCTCGGCGCTCGCGACCTTCATGACCGGCTTCTTCCAGAGCGCGGCCGTGCTCTTCCTCGCGACCTACCTCGAGCGCGAGAAGCACGTCGCCGCGGACGACACCCGGCTCGTGGTGGCCTTCGCCGCGGGCGGCTCGCTGCTGCTGCTCGGCACCGCCGGCCGGCTCGCCGATCGCCACGGGCACTTGCTCGTCATGCGCAGCCTCGCCGGCGCAGGCGTCGTGGCGATGCTCGGGGTGATCGGCGCGGAGGGCTTTCTGCCGATCGCGCTGCTGATCCTGATCGGCGGCGGCGCGCTGCTCTCGGTGCCGCCCATCGCGCTCGCGCTTCAGGGCGTCATCGCGCGCCCGACCGAGTACACCCGCACGAACGGGATCTTCAACGTGTTCTTCTCGAGCGGCCTGCTCCTCGGGCCGCTCGTCACCGGGTACCTGCGCGATCAGGGCGGCGACGGAATCATCTACCTCTTCGCCGGTCTCTGGGCGTCGTTCGTGGTGTTCTCGCTGGTGTTCCGCACCGACGACCCGCGGGAGCAGCCGCCCGCGGCCGCGCCGCGCCTCCGCGAGAGCACGCCGTGACCGACGCGCCGCGCACGGCGGCAGCGCTCTCGCCCGAAGCCCGCCGCGGGCGCGCCGCGTTCTTTGCCATCGCGGGGCTGTATCTGGCCTGGGAGCTCGGGGTGCTCGGCCTGCAGCTGGTCCACGAGAGCCCGCTCGTGGTCCAGAGCACGGTGCGGACGGTGAGCGGCGCCGCGCTCTTCTTCTTCGCCTGGCGCGGCCTCGGCTGGGCCCGCGTGCTCCTCGCCGTCGCGTTCGGAATCTTCGCCGCCGCGGGGTGGCTCACCGCCGCCTCGGACGAGTACGGCGCGCTCGGCTGGGGCATCGCCGCGGTCGGCACCGGCTTCGGCGCGGCCGGCCTCGCGCTGGTCTTCGAGCCGCGCCTCGGCGCGTACTTTCGCTTCCAGCGGGAGCACGACTGAGCGGCCTCGCGCTTGACGGGGGGCGCGTCACGGGCTACCTCAGCGCCCCCCGAGTTCTGGCACATAGCTCAGTGGTAGAGCACTACCTTGACACGGTAGGGGTCCGCAGTTCAATCCTGCGTGTGCCAATCGAGACGCAGTTCGTCTCGGAATTCCAGCCTGAAACCTTCATGCGCCCCGCGCGACACCCCGCCCGACGCGCCGCCGACGGTGCCTCGGTGGTGGTCCCGCACCAGTCCCGTGGGGCGTCCCGTGGGGCGAGTGCGGAGACGACGTGGACCCGCTGAACGCGCAGACGGTCAAAGCCCAGCTCGAGGCCACGGGGCAGCTCAAGCCCGACACGGTCGCGGCGCTCGCGACCCTCGACGGCCAGAAGGAGCCGAAGCTCCTCGACCTCCACACGCCGGTCCCCGCCGGCGTGACGAAGCTGAGCCCACTCGCCGCCGACGCGCCCGCTGCGCTCGCGGTCATCCGGCACAGCTCCGCGCACGTCATGGCCGACGCCGTGCAGCGGCTCTTTCCGGGCACGAAGGTCGCGTTCGGCCCCGCCACCGACAACGGCTTCTACTACGACTACGACCGTCCAGGCGGGCAGTTCACCGACGACGACCTGCGCGCCATCGAGGCGAAGATGGCCGAGATCATCGCCGCCGACTCGCCCTTTCGGCGGGAGACCGTCGAGCCCTCGGCGGCGCGCGAGCTGCTCGCGCGCACGAACGAGACCTACAAGCTCGAGCACCTCGAGCGCCTCGCCGCGGCGGGCGAGACCATCTCGCTCTACCGGCACGGCGACTGGGTGGATCTCTGCGAGGGCCCGCACGTCCCCTCGACGCGCTTCCTCAAGGCGTTCCAGCTCACCAGCGTCGCCGGCGCGTACTGGCGCGGGGACGAGCGCAACCCGATGCTGCAGCGCATCTACGGGACCGCCTTCAGCAGCGAGAAGGCCCTTCGCGCCTACCTGCACCAGCTCGAGGAGGCCAAGAAGCGCGACCACCGCAAGCTCGGCAAGGAGCTCGGCCTCATCGCGTTCCACCCCTGGGCGCCGGCCTCGCCCTTCTTCCTGCCCCGCGGCGCCTTCGTCTACCAGCAGCTCATCGACTACGTGCGCGGCGAGTACGTCCGCGAGGGCTATCAGGAGGTCATCACGCCGCAGATCTTCGATCGCGCGCTCTTCGAGACCTCGGGGCACCTGCCCGCCTACGCCGAGAACATGTTTCTCGCGATCACCCTCGAGAACATGGAGGAGATGGCAGCCGAGCTGGCGAAGGGGACCACCACCGACCCGAAGCAGATCGAGGCGATGCTGCGCGAGCGGACGCGCTTCGGCAGCAAGCCGATGAACTGCCCCTCCCATTGCCTCGTCTTCGGGATGGAGCTGAAGAGCTACCGCGACCTTCCGCTCCGCATGGCGGACTTCGGCCGCCTGCACCGCTTCGAGCGCTCGGGCTCGACCGCCGGGCTCACCCGCGTCCGCACCTTCTGCCAGGACGATGCCCACATCTTCTGCACCCTCGATCAGGCGCCCGGCGAGATCGGCCGCTTCATCGACCTCGTCTACCGCATCTACCAGGACTTCGCGTTCACCGAGGTCCGCATCGCCATCGCGACGCGGCCCGACGTGCGCCTCGGCACCGACGAGATGTGGGACGTCTCGGAGAAGGCGCTCATCGACGGCGTCGAGGCCAAGGGCCTGAAGTACGACATCGCCGAGGGCGAGGGCGC
>Ga0068876_10002931_pt1 | contig 12465 bp, 5 predicted proteins | sample NOAtaG_6_FD_66442 | JGI IMG/M metagenome (GOLD analysis project Ga0068876, IMG submission 66442) | Freshwater lake microbial communities from Lake Erie, under a cyanobacterial bloom - NOAA_Erie_Diel5S_2200h metaG | ecosystem: Environmental > Aquatic > Freshwater > Lake | place: USA: Ohio, Lake... | reverse complement strand
AGGTGAACCTTACTAATGGTTTGGTGGCACATTATCCTTTCGCAGGAAACGCAAATGATGTTTCCGGTAATAATAACCACGGACTGCCAAGTGGCTCGGTAACATATACCGCAGATCCTTGGGGAAACAGTGCTAATGCCTCAAATTACGGAGGAACCGGAAGCCCCGGCCGTGTAACAGTTGCAAACAGCTCAACGCTGCAATTTACCACAGGAGCCTCGTTTGCGATGTGGTTTAAACTTAACAGCAATGTAGGTACCAACGGTAGCGGTAATATTGTTGCCGGTGGATCGCATTGCATTTTCAGCAAAGATGGCGACGCCGGGGGCGGTTTGTGGTGTTTAACTGCTTTAAACGGATCCAATCTTTCTTTCAGCATTGGTAATGTTAGTATGACTACGATGACATACGTGCATCCCGGTTATACTGTAGGACAATGGTTGCATCTGGCTTATGTAATGGATGCCGGAATTCAACGGTTGTACATTAACGGTGTTGAAGTAGCAACATTGACGCAACCCTCCAATTTCGGAACCATGAACACCAGACAATTTTGTTTAGGTCGATTCGGCAGTAACTGGTATCCGATAAACGGCGCAATAGATGAAGTTCGTATTTATAACCGCGCTTTAAATCCTGCCGAAATTACTTCACTGGCAACAAGTTCGAGCGTAACCGTAACCGCGGATAATATTGCTCCGTCAACTATCTGTGCAGGACAATCGATCAACGTAGGTTTTACTTCCACGCCCGCACCTGCTAACGGAAATACTTACACGTTGCAGTTATCGGATGCAACTGGTTCGTTTGCTATTCCGATTACCATTGGAACATTAGTATCGTCAACAGCTACCGGAACTATTTCCGGAACTGTTCCAGCGGGTGTGCCCAGCGGAACCGGTTATAAAGTGCGCATATTAACTGATGTTCCTATAAGTATTGGCGCAGCTTCTACGCCAAGCTTAACCGTCAACAGCGTTATTGGAGATATTCCGTTGGCCGGTGCATTTGCATACATCGGAACACTTAACAATAAACACTATTATCTCAGCACTGCAGCGGCAACATTTGCTACTGCCAGAACTCAAGCCGGTAATAGTGGTGGCGTGATTGCCGGAGTGCACAACGCAGCAACCAATGCATTCTTCCGTGCAAACATTTCTGCTACAACTTTCATCGGCTACACAGACGAAGTAACTGAAGGTACCTGGATTTGGGAAGATCGTTTGCCTACCACTTACACCAATTGGGCACCGGGAGAACCGAACAATGCCAGTAATCAGGATTATGCATCCATGTTAACAAACGGCACGTGGGACGATTTGCAAACTACTTCCTCGCATCGCTACTTCATGGAAGTAATTGCCGCACGCAACAACAGTCCGGTCTGTAGCGGCTCAACCTTGTCGTTTTTTGGCGCCAACTTAGCGGGAGCAACGTATTCGTGGTCAGGTCCCGGAGGATTTACCTCCACGCAGCAAAATCCTGTAATTCCCAATGCAACACTTGCAAATGCAGGAACCTACACGTTAGTAATAACTAAAGGAGGCTGTTCGGAAACCGTTACCACTTCAGTTACAATTAACCAAGCGCCGAATGTGATGGGGCAAAACAGTTCGATATTAAGTACACTTAGCAGTGGTTTAGTTTTGCATTATCCGCTAAATGGTAATGCCAATGATGTTAGCGGCAACAACTTGAATGGCGCTGTATTAGGAGGAACGACAAATATTGCGGATCGTTTTGGTAATGCTAATGGAGCCATTCAACTTAACGGAACTACAGGATATATTGATGCTCCCGATGCCGTTTATTTCACTGGAGGTGATTTCACCGTTTCTTGTTGGGTTAGAACTCCAAGCTATCCAAATTGGTGTCGTATGTTCGATTTCGGAAATGGCCCTTCGAATAACAATGTGCTACTTGCAATTAGTAACAGTACGACAGGACGACCAACAGGTGAAACATACAATAACACTGCATCCGGCGGACAGGTTACAAGTGCGACAGTTCAAACCGGAACTAATCAATGGCAACTATTAACATACACGTACCAAAGTGGTGTCGGTCGCATTATGCTTAACGGCGTGCAAATTGCACAAGCCAATCAGGCTGCTCCTCAAAATGTACTTCGCACAATTTGCTACATAGGACGCAGTAACTGGGCGGCTGATGCATACTCCAATGCAGCATTTGATGACTTCCGTATTTACAATCGTGCGTTAACCACCACAGAAATTTGGTCATTGGTGTTGGAGCAACCTGACGTTATGAATCTTGTTGCACAACCGGATACCGTTTGTCCCGGATCAGGAAGTTCTATTCGCGTGATTGGCTCACAGAGAGGAGTAACATATCAGTTACAAAATGCAACAACTCTTGCAAACATCGGTGCTTCACAAGTCGGAAACGGTGATACATTAAGTTTTGCAACAAATAACCTAACCGCGACTACTAATTTCCAATTAGTTGCAACCGGGGCTAATGGATGCCAGGTTGTTATTACTCCGTTGACGGTTCATGTTGCTGCAGTAGCTGCAGCGCCAACGGTTACAGCCGGATCACGTTGTGAGCCCGGAACTGTAGTACTATCAGCAAGTGGAGCAACAACCGGCACGTACCGATGGTATACCGCTCCAACTGGAGGAACACCGATATTTGTAGGGCAAACATTTACTACCCCATATTTATTTGCTACTACCACATATCACGTTTCGATATTCCAAAACGGCTGTGAATCGGGGCGAACAGCTGTTACAGCAACAATTAATCTGGCGACTGCACCTGCGGTGAATATTTATTCAGGATTAATTGTTTGGTATAAAGCGGATGGGAATATGGTAGATTCCAGTGGTCGTGGAAACAATGCAACAGTGAATTTTAGTGCCGGTTATGTAAATGACCGCTTGGGCAATGCCAACAGTGCCATTGATATCAGTAGTGCTAATTATGTGAACTGCGGCAATCCAAGCGACATTCAAGCATTATCGAATCAAGTGACCATAAGCATGTGGGTGAATCAAGATGCCGGAAACTGGGGACTATTTAGTCCGTTAGTTAATAAGTGGGCCGGCAATGGTTTGTATATGGCTATTGACAATTACTACGACATTGGGGCACAACAGCAAATGAATCGCGTACGCTGGAGAGTGAATGGAACAACGTTTATCAATAGTAATACAAACGTTCCTTACAACACCTGGCATCATATTGTATGCACATACAATGGTTCTCAATTGAGGATTTATCAAAACGGTGTACTCACAGGTTCTTTAAATCATACCGGAACCATCACCAATAATGGTGTCAATTTACAAATCGGGCGACAAGCTAACGGTTTGGGTAATGCCCAATATGACGGGCGTTGGGATGAGGTGCGTATTTATAATCGTGCCTTGAATCCGGATGAAGTGATGACGTTGTACAACAATAACAGCGTTGCATTTGCGAATGCTCCATTATGTGAAGGAAGTACGCTGCAATTGAGTACACCAACGATTGCAGGCGCGACGTATGCATGGAACGGCCCGAACAGTTTCAGTTCTAGTGCGGCAGTTCCTCCGGCAATTACGAATGTTACAGCGGCTAACGCAGGAACGTACTCGTTAGTGATTACAAATCCGAATGGTTGTGTATCAACACCACAGTTAAATAACGTAGTGGTAAATCCATTACCACAAGCAGCAACAGCAGTTAATGATACTGTTTGCAGCAGCGGGAATGCAGTATTAACGGCAAGCGGAGGCACGACTTATCAATGGTATACCGTACCAACAGGCGGAACACCAATAAGCGGTCAAACCGGTGCGACATATACAGTAAATAATTTAACAGCTACAGATACTTTCTATGTTGTTGCTGTATCTCCATTTGGTTGTGAAGCACCTGTACGAACTCCGGTAATTGCGGTTTATCAGAATGCCGTTAATACTTCGTTGACATCTATCGGAAGCGCGGCTTGTGTTAACACAGCACAAATTCCGGTAAGCGTATTCAATTCACAAACCGGCGTACAGTATGTGGCATTTGTAAATAGCAACCCTGTGAGCTCCGCAGTTACAGGTAACGGTGGCACAATTAATCTTTTAGCGAACACATCAGCGTGGAACGCCGGCAACTACACGGTTACTGTGCAAGCAACACAGCCCGGCTGCGGAAGCATCAACCTGACGGATACCGCATTGATTACGATTTATGCCGCACCAAGTGCTAACATCACCGCATCAGGACCATTAACATTCTGCGCCGGAGATCAAGTTACTTTAACAGCACCTGCAGGATTAAGCTACGCTTGGAACACCGGTGCAACTTCACAACAAATTACAGTAAGCACTGCCGGAAGTTACAGTGTGACAGTAACCAACGCAAACGGTTGTTCTGCAACTTCAGGTAATACTAACGTAACCGTAAACGCAATTCCGGTTGCTAACTTAACCGCAAACGGACCGTTGCAATTCTGTGCAGGAAATACAGTAACGTTAACTGCAAGCGGCGGTTCGTCATACTTGTGGAATACAGGTGCTACAACATCATCATTGGTAATATCTACTTCAGGTAATTACTTCTGTATTGTCAGCAACGCTAACTGTTCTGATACTACTGCAATGACGGTTGTTACGGTGAATCCTTTACCGAGCGCAACTGTAACCGCATCAGGACCTTTAACATTCTGTGCAGGAGATCAGGTTACCTTAACAGCACCGGCAGGATTAAGCTACGCATGGAACACAGGAGCTACATCGCAGCAAATTACAGCAACAACATCCGGAACGTACAGTGTTACTGTTACGGATGCGAATGGCTGCTCCGCTTCTTCTTCACCTATAAATGTTACGGTAAACACCACGCCTGTTGCGACACTTGTTACCAGTGGTCCGTTGCAATTCTGTGCAGGAAATAATGTGACGTTAACTGCAGGTGGTGGTAGTTCATATCTGTGGAATACAGGTGCAACAACAGCAGCAATTACGATCAATACATCAGGAACGTATTTCTGCATTGTGAGCAATGGCAACTGTTCCGATACAACTGCAGTAACATCTGTAATTGTAGACCCATTACCAAGTGCTAATGTCACCGCGTCAGGACCGTTGACATTCTGTTCAGGAGACCAAGTTACATTAACTGCCGATCCGGGATTGAGCTACGCGTGGAGCAATGGAGCTACTTCGCAAAGCATCACAGTAACACAATCGGGAACCTACAGCGTTACGGTTACCGGCAGCAATGGTTGTTCGGCAGTTTCATCCAACTTTAACGTCAATGTTTTAGCACCACCTGTAGCACAAATAACTGCAAGCGGCAACACTACCATTTGCTCGGGCGATGTAGTGACACTGACTGCAACCGGAGGAAACACCTATCTGTGGAGCAACGGCGCAACAACGTCATCCATTACTGTTGGTAGTGCGGGTAATTATTATGTGATCGCACAAAATGCTTCATGCGTGGACACCTCGTCGATCATCACAGTTAATGTGTTGCCATTACCTAACGTCAGTTTCTCCATGGGTAATGACACGTTGTTCTGCGTGAATTCCGCGAACTACACGTTAATCGGCGGAACACCTGCAGGCGGCACGTACAGCGGAAACGGCGTAAGCGGAAATGTATTTAGTCCGGGAGTTGCAGGAGCAGGATTTACAACCATACAATATCTATATACCGATGCAAACGGCTGTTCATCGAGTTCTTTCGCAACAGTTTTCGTTGATGTGTGTACAGGTATTGCCGGTGCAAATGACCACACGGATGTGCAAGTAATGCCAAATCCCGCGCATGATTTCGTGCAATTAACATGGAATGAAAATTTACGTCCGAATAGTATCAGTATTGTGGATGTAAGCGGGAAAGTGGTTCACACAGCATCTTGTCAAACCGGCAATCGTACCGATATTAATGTAGAACGATTAGCATCGGGCGTGTACTTTGTGCACTTGATAGGCGCAGATGTAGCACCTGTGAGACTGGTGATAGTGCGATAAATAAATTTGAAATTTGAATTCAACCCCGATCATAATTGGTCGGGGTTTTTAATTAACGTTTGTTCAAAACGCAAATCTCAAGGCATGGAATAGGCATTTGAAATAATAAGCTATAGAAATCGAATCGATACTACTCTCCGCTCCTAATTTCTCCCTTTCAAACGTCCTTCCAACAAACGCTAGTTGCGTTGAAAAGAACACCGAGCACGAATAAAACCGGCCGCATCAATTTTATTTCATGCTACGATTTAAATCGTAGCATGCGGTTTTATTTGAACAAAACTAGTGGATGAAAATTTCTCTGCTTCCATAAATTTCCCAACATCATCCTTCATAATACCAACATCACCTACTTCCTTTCCTTCAACAATCCTTCCAGCAACCGTTCGGCGCGTTGTAACGAATACACTACATCAGTAGAAACTGCAGCGTTTATTTCTTTCTTAATCCTATCGTGCAACTGTTTTATTTCCTCTTCTGAAGATCTATCGGACAATTGCAACAAATCGTAATACACCGGCGCTCCGCTGGCATTAACAACTTGCATCACTTCCGGATCTCGAATCAGTTTGCGTGCTTCTTCAGTCCTACCCAACATAAATAAGAACACTGCCAAATGATACTTCGCTTCTACATCCACTTTATTGGAGGCTTTTTCATTCACCTTTATGTATGTTTTGGCTCGTTCAATTAAAAAATCGGGATCAGCACATTGCATTTTCGGATAACCGTATGTATAAACCAGCGCCTTTAACACATAACCTTTATTTCTTCCGGCATCGTGCGACTGTTCTTTGTGAAACATAATTAAGTCATCACAAGTTTGCAACGCTTCTTTTAAACGATTGGTAGCAATTTCAATCATCACTTTATTGGCGTAGAAACTTTCTGATTTGCGCCAACGCAAATTGGGAACGGTGTCTTGCAATTTTCCGGCACGGACATATAACTCGTAACATTCATCCAAATCGCCACGCATAAATCTTAACGTTGATTCACCGATCGACAGATGATATTCAATAATTTCCGGACCACTCGGTTCGTAAGTATTTATTGGCATTTCAGGCGTATGTTTCAAAATTTTCTTGATCGCCGAAAGATGCCGCAACGTTGTGGAATTCGTACTACCCGGAAATGTCGTTAGTGTTGCAAATGAGGCAAAATGGTAAATCAATTTGAATCGTAACCGCGATTTATGCTTACGCGCGAGAGCCAGCAAGCGTTTCAAATATGCTGTCGTTTTTTTTCTATCCCGCCCCACAGCAACTACATATGCCTTGCGACTCAATGCCTGAGCGACATGCAAGTCTTTCAAAATTTCGGACTCGGTTATTAATTCATTGGCTGTTTTGTCGGCTTCGCTCAATTTACTCAATGCCATGAGCACATACATCTTCAGAGCCAGTGCGTCTGATATAATTTCGAAGATGTTCCGCTTTTGCGCATAGTCCAATAAGTCGTTGAGTTTTGTTAATGCCAACTGCAAGTGATTTTCGGAAACCAATCTTCTGCATTCCAAAAAACGTTCTTCTCCTTCCAACAGTTTAACGTCAGAAGAATTTGAGCTTTCATTACCCGTCTCCATCCATTCTAAAAATTCTTTACGAAGTTTAAAATATCGGTTACGTCGTGTCTCAAATTTTATTTGAGCATCGGGATATAAATACTGTACTATTTCGGTGGTCGTAAACCGTTTCTGTTTTTTCAATTCCAGGAAACGAATCAAGTCTGCATGTTTCGGTGCTGATTGGGACCGGTTTTTCAATTCCTGTAATCGTAAAGCAGAAAGTCCCGAAAATCTGTCCTGAAGTAAGGTGTTCATAGTTAAAATTTAATACAATCCGACTCAAATATCTTGCTTAAAATCAATCGATTACCATTTTAGCTACTGATTTACAACAACTTAACATGAAGATCGAATTCGCTCGGTTGACGCGCTTTTTGTGAAATTTACGGAATATTTACGGCAAACTTTTGTGTGTTTGCGGAAAGCCTCTATATTTGCACTCCATTTTTGGGAAACCAACAAAACATTGTAGTCATGAATTTGCTCGAATTAATTGAATCACAAGTTGTAACGAAGTCATCACATCCATCTTTCAAGGCGGGAGATACCGTTACTATTCACTATAAAATTAAAGAAGGCGATAAGGAACGCGTTCAGTTGTTTACCGGTGTGGTATTGCAGCGTCGTGGTCATGATGCGGTTCATTCTTTCACAGTTCGTAAAATGTCGAACGGTGTAGGTGTTGAGCGTATCTTCCCTATTCACTCGCCATTCATTGAAAAAATTGAAGTTAAGAAGCGTGGTGTTGTACGTCGTGCACGTATTTTCTACTTACGTAACTTAACCGGTAAGAAAGCTCGTATCGCTGAAAAGATTCAGGTGAGCGAATCTGCAGGATAAATCGAATAAGGAATATATTCAAAAGCCGTGGAGGAAACGTTCACGGCTTTTTTATTGCAGTAAAGGGTTAATATTTTGGTAATATCCTATTCAAGTGCATACCAAAATGTTGCTGTACCTTTATCATATAATCGTTGAATATCCTACCGGCAAATGAATCGCAGCCGGAACCAACGATGAAAAGGATGCAATGCAGTTGCGTAAGCGAATATTCCTAAGTTTTTGGATAATTTTAATACCATTGATTGATCTAATGGGCCAAGCTCCATTTGTCGCATTAGGAACTGCTTATTCACAAGATTTTAATGGACTAACTGGAGGAACTGATGGTGCCGCTTATAGTTGGACGCAAAACACAACGCTGACGGGTTGGTATGTTGATGAACAACTGACCACAGCTTCAAATACGTGTTGTGATGATCAACCCATATTGGAAACATCTATTGCTTCACCCAACAATGGCGGTAGTGTGTATATATGCGGAGATGCTTCTTCAGACAGAAGTCTCGGTTCGCGCTCAGCAGGTAGTACGGGCACCTGTCGCATTGGAGTACGACTAGTAAACAATACAGGCAGCGCTATAACTTCACTTTATGTAGACTATGTCGGTGAACAATGGAGCATCGCAGAAAATCAGACCAATGTGAATACTATAGAATTTAGCTACCAAGTTGGCGCAACAATAACAAGCCTTACCGCAGGAACATGGACCAATGCACCTGCGTTAAATTTCACGCAAATCTACACCAGCTCTCAAAGTTCCGGGATGGGAGGATCTGCTTGTGGAGGAACATCATCACAATGTTTGGGACTAAACGGGAACGCTGCTGCAAACAGAATTCGAATTTCAGGATGTATTACAGTGTCCATACCTGTAGGTCAGGAAATCATGTTACGATGGACAGATGTTAACGATGCAGCGAATGATCATCACATGCAAATTGATGATGTTAATGTGTGGCCATTTGATATTGCCTGCGCTGTTATTCTTCCGGTTGAATGGCTTTCTGTATCCGGGGAAGTGCGCAACGACGGTAACAACATCTTATGGTCAACAGCCACAGAAACCAATAACCACTTCTTTGATGTAGAACGCAGTTTGGATGGCGTTAACTTTTACCAAATTGGTCGTGTGCAAGGTTCCGGTAATAGCTCGCAAACGAACCGGTACAGTCTTATGGACTACAATGGAACCGCTCATGGAACATATTACTATCGGATTAAGCAAGTGGATTATAACGGTTCATTTTCCTATTCCGATATTGTCATTCTGGATAGAAATGAAACCCTACAGGCTCAAGCCTGGTACGATGGCAATTATGTCACACTGCAACTTCCGGTCGACCAATATTCGAGGTACGAATTGTACAGTGCGGACGGGAAATTAATCAGTCGTGGTGAAGGTTCAGGCAAAGTATATTTCCCCGAAACATTGGCGTTTGGAATATATTTCGTCCATGTACACACGGGAGCTCAAACGAAAGCTATTCGTGTGCCGGTATTTGCAACGTATTAGTCCGTCCAAATGTGAACATTCATGTCCAGAGGATCAATGAAGTCAACAATTTGCTTCGACATTTCAAACGGTTGTTTCCAATTCAATACCGACTCCACGCGATCCTGAGGTGTTTCGCCGGGCATTAACTTCTCCGCAATTTTCCGAATTTGTTGCACATCTGTATCACTACGCTGCTTTGCAGAACGCATCATTTTACCTTCCAGCTGTTGCAGGCCTGCAAGTGTTTTCGCTAACTCCGCCTCTACCGTCTTTTCCAATGTTGCATCTATGTGTTTAGCACGCATCTTGATCTCATTGTACAGCGCATTTAATGCAGCAGCTTGATTGCTTGTACTCAAATCGACATTTGAATTTTTAGCAACAAATTGCTTCACTAATTTTTCCGTCGCGCCAAAAAACTGCTCCGGTATCAAGTCTAACTTGGATATCTTTTGCAACATTCCTTCATCTATCCGTGCAGCAAACCAACGCGGATGCAATACCGGGAAATAAATTCCGTAATGCTCGAACATGGAACGGTATTGCAACCAATACGCTAACTCACCGGCCCCCCCCACATATGAAACGTTTCTTAAAATAGACTGCTGGTACAGCGGTCGCAGCACCACGTTGGGTGAAAAATTTTCGGGATGCGCATTCAATTCGTGAAGAAGTTCGTCTTTACTCCATGATTTGGATTGATCAACCGTAAACCAACGATCGCCATCACGCTCAATACGCACACGCGAATCTTCAGATAAATAAAACAAATTGATAGAACGCGGTTTTACCTGAATGCTATAGCCCAGGTGTTCCAAAGCACCATTTGTTTCGTTCACCAACCGATGTGCACTTCCCAACAACAAATCATCCTGCATGACACCAATGAACTGACGTTTCAATTGTGTATCATCAGGATCCAACACTATGACTTCATCACCAAAACAACAATGCACAAACTCGCGAGTAGCGGCACTCATGCTTCTTCCGGGACGATAGATCTCATGCAATGCCTTAGCAATTTCACCTGCCGGCCACAACGCGATTAATGCTGCAATCAGATCCTGAATTTCATCTGTTTTCATGCGACCAACAGCTCCTGCATAGAGAGTAGCCGTTGAGAATGTTTTACCAAATACGTGAACGTTACGAATTTCATCCACATCGTGATCCTCCGCAGCCATCCAAAAAACGGGTACTACAGTCCGATTCATATCCGCGCTTAGCTTTTTTGCTAACGCAATTGTAGTTGCAATTTTATATATAAAATAAACCGGACTTCCCGCAATAACCAACTGATGTCCGGTACAAACGGTCAGTGTTTCAGGCTGACGCAATGCAGCCAGCAATTGTTGCGGAGCTGTAATTCCTGAAGCTAGATATTGATCTTGAATAACTGTTGCTAAAATATTCGGATCGTTTTCTAACGCCAATGAATCGTTAAATGCTTGACGATATCCGGCAGCATCAGGAAAATGAAGAAAAAATGGCCGCAGTGAAGTTTCTCGTTGTGTATAATCGATAAATAGTTTCGAAAACCAACCGGAATTCTGATACGAAACGCGTGCAACTATTCTCATGCGACAAAGTTAGGTAGTAAAGGTTAGATTAGAATAAAACTAATAACTATCTAGGAAGCCTCGGACTTTAATTACGCATTTTTCGGCACACACAACGAAATCCTGTAAATGCGGGACTGTCAGCAACTACAGATCGAGATTGCGGCTCCCACAAACCACTTCGGGTTAATTCGGGCAAGGTACCTTCAACAAACAACTCTTTCAACTTCTTATCGTAACGCACTTTCACATATTCAAAAGGAAGATTCACGTCTTGTGTACCTACTTTAACAGTATTGCTATATCCGGATTTACTTTTCTTTTTATGATGTTGCCTTTCTGCAAATGAAGTAATGATTTTGATATCCGCGGTGTCAGGCAATGTGTAAACCGGAAAGGACGGAAATTGCGCTGCAACATTTTGAGCCTGCTGCATACCTTTCAGATAATCATCCAACTTAAAACACGTCGTGCTGTCTGCCCCCGGATCCCAATCCAAAATACCTTGTTGTATTAGAATAAATTCCGCAACACGATCTGTTCTCCATTTTGCAAATAATTCCGCTTGCTTGCGACTCACTCCTACTACGGGACAATTACGATATACAGGATGACGCAAGTAAGTGTCACGTAATTGATGCAAAGTTGAATCCGCATTCAACCAAATTGACGTATCAGGAAGAATTGATCTGTAGGTTGCACTTTGTGTTCCATAAATACGCTTTGTCCAATACAAAAATTCGAGGTAATCCAGATTTCGCATAGGCGCAACATCCACAAACAAAGAATCCGATACGACTACTGTTCCCGGAGGAATAACATCTGCACGGGGACGACGTGCACTGATGCACAGCAATGCTACAACCACCACAAGTAAATACCGCATAACGCTATAACGTGAAATTGTTTCAAAGTTACATCACCGGGCAACTTCACATATATTTATCTTTGACCATGGTTGAATTGGAATTTCCTGCGCACAATCCTTGGCAAACGCTTCATTCGGAAGAAGTTTAT
>Ga0068876_10002930_pt1 | contig 12469 bp, 11 predicted proteins | sample NOAtaG_6_FD_66442 | JGI IMG/M metagenome (GOLD analysis project Ga0068876, IMG submission 66442) | Freshwater lake microbial communities from Lake Erie, under a cyanobacterial bloom - NOAA_Erie_Diel5S_2200h metaG | ecosystem: Environmental > Aquatic > Freshwater > Lake | place: USA: Ohio, Lake... | reverse complement strand
CAGGACCGATCTCGATCAACGTGGTGAGGATCGCTTCAGCCTGACGCTCCTGCAATAAGTTGTCAGTTGGATACGTCAAGTATTGTTCCAGTGTGTGCATGAATGCATCCACGATCCCATTAGCTATCTGTTTTTTTGGAAGCGTCGCAACAACCGTTGGGTCACAGAACGAAAATTTCGGGAAGAATAGAGGTCCACCCATGGTACGTTTTTCCTTGATCTCATCGCGACTGATCACAGCACCGCTATTCGCTTCAGAGCCGGTTGCAGGCAATGTGAGGATTGTTCCGAACGGCAAGGCATTCTCGAAAACACAACTCTCTTTCCGATCCAATACATCCCAGGAGTCCCCTTTGTAATGGAAGGCACCTGTCATGAACTTGACACCGTCGATCACGGAACCTCCACCAACTGCAAGAATGAAGTCGATCCCTTTTTGTCTGGCCAGCTCCACTCCCTTCATCAGCGTTGAAAATTGTGGGTTCGCTTCAATGCCGCCGAACTCGGTTACTTCAAAGTCCTTCAGATGAACCATGATCTTATTGAACAGTCCGGTGGATTTTATACTTCCCCCACCATAAGCCAGGAGGATCTTTTTTGACGTTGAAAACTCATGGAGGAGCTGCGGTAATCGCTCCAACTGATCCTTTCCAAAAATGATTCGGGTAGGGTTGATAATCTCGAAATTCTGCATGTTGCGAAATTATCGAAAAAAGGGCACAAAAGAAATGACATCCTTGAAACTGAATTTTTTTTATTATTTTCGCAACCCACGAAACAGAGAGGTGTCCGAGTGGTTGAAGGAGCTACCCTGGAAAGGTAGTATACGGGTAACCGTATCGAGAGTTCGAATCTCTTCCTCTCTGCAAAACAGATCCCAAGCTTAAAACACTTGGGATTTTTTTATGCACTAAGCTGAAAGTTTACTTTCAAGCGAAAGTACATGAAAAAAGACCAACTGATCGAGGTACGAGAGCAGGGAGGTGTTTTAAACGTCTCCCGTCTCAGATCAAGAAATAATCTCTTCCTCTCTCTCAAAAAAGACTAATTTATTTTCAGCTATCTTTAACTTAAAATAACAATGTCAATGCGCAGATCAATTTTCACTCTCAGTTTTTTCATTATCAACCTAACTTCTCTTGCCCAACAGGAACCTCTTTTTTCACAGTTCTGGAATGCAAAAACGTATTATAATCCGGCAATAACCGGGTTGAATTACAAGCATTTGATCACTACAATAGGCCGATGGCAATGGGTGGGTGTGGACGGTGCTCCTGTGACACAATTGCTAGGCTACGCGACAAACATTAAGAAATTGAAGGGAGGCTTGGGCTTTACGTATATGCATGAAACCATCGGATCCAGCGAGCTAAATAAAACTAAATTCAATTATAGCTACCAGATAAAAACAAAAAAAGAAGGCATTTTATCATTTGGACTTGCTGCAGGATTTAATAATTATAGCTTTGACGGGGATTGGGTTCCACCAACAACCGGAACGGACCCTGCATTACCTCAATCATTCAATGAAACAGGATTTACCGGTGACCTGGGTATATCATACAGCTCAAAAAAGATGAACCTTTCTTTAAGTGCTACTCAATTGACGGCTTCCCGGATTGGAGGTTATAAAGAGTCAACACATGTTGTACTCATGACAGACTATATCTTAGGGAATGAAAACGGATTTCAATTGAAACCACAAGCTTTTGTCATGACAGATCTTATTAAGACCGTCGCTGATCTTAACCTCTTGATTCTTTGGAAAGGCAAGATTGGTGCCGGAGTGACATACAGAACAAGTGAGGATCTGTCCTTTTCAGTGAATTATGACCTGCTTAAAAAATTCAGATTCGGGTATGCTTATGACCTCAATCTTGGAATACTTGGGTCAATTTCCAAAGGTTCACACACCGGATTCTTCGGTCTTGTCTTCAATGAGGGGAAGAGGAGAGCAAAAAAGAAATAACCTAAGCTGTCATCTCTCCGCAGATATCCTTTTCCAACGATTGGATGATCTCTTCTCGGCTGTTTGTGTTTGCCAGTAAGTGCATCATTTTGGTCAAGGCCGCTTCGGTTGTCAGATCTCTTCCGCTGATCACACCGATCTTCGAAAAGAAGGAACTTGTTTCGTATTTTCCTTGTTGCACAGCACCTGAACTACACTGTGTGGTATTGAGAATGATCCCGCCATCTTCGATGTAATGTCCTACCAGTTTTCTGAAGGCATGATCACTCGGTGCATTCCCTGCGCCAAAGGTTTCAAGAACGATCGCATCCGTCAGTGAACGGTCGAACAAACTCTTGTAGGCTTCTGCAGGGAACCCGGGATATATCTTTAAAAGGCCTACACGGCTGCTCATGTTCGGTAAATAGGTCAATTTCTCGATCTTTGAGCGAAACACTTTATCCATGTTGTATTCGATGTTCACACCCGCAACTGCCAGTTCAGGATAATTCGGTGAACTAAACGCTTCGAACTGATTGGCTGAAACCTTCGAACTTCTGTTTCCGCGGTAGAGTGAATATTCAAAATACACGGCAACCTCCTGAACGACAGGTTGTCCTTCTCCAGTTCGGTCGGCTGCAATCTCGATCGCTGTGATCAGGTTCTCTTTTCCGTCCGTGCGGATCGTACCGATCGGTAACTGGGATCCTGTAAAGATCACCGGTTTTTTCAATCCCTGCAACATAAAACTCAATGCAGAGGCCGAGAATGCCATCGTGTCTGAGCCATGCAGGATCACAAATCCATCGTATTTATCGTAATTATCCCTGACAAGTTGAGCCATTTGTGTCCATCGCAGCGGATTCATTTCAGAAGAATCGATCGGCTCTACGAAACTTACGGTCGTCAATTCAACGTTCAAGCGATGTACTTCAGGTACGTGCTTGTAAATATGATTGAAATCAAAACTCCTCAATTGACCTGTTTCAGCATCTTTGATCATTCCGATGGTTCCGCCTGTGTAGATGATCAGGATCCGTGGTTTTACTTTCTGCATATCAGTTCAGTTTGAATAGACTTTTAGCATTTAGTGAGGTTGCATCAGCTACCTCTTTTAGGGTCATGCCTTTCACCTCGGCAAGCTTTTCGGCAACGTGCAAGAGATAAGCGCTTTCGTTTCGCTTCCCTCGATGAGGAGTAGGCGGAAGGTAAGGTGAGTCTGTTTCGAGGATCATTATATCGAGGGATAGATGCTTTATCACTTCATCCAGCCCTGATTTCTTATAGGTCAGTACTCCACCGATCCCCAATTTGAATCCGCCGTATTCAGCGATCTTCTTAGCCTGATCAACCGTTCCCGTGAAACAATGAAATACACCTGTCAGGGTATCATCATAGAGATCATCTACTATCTCGAAGATCTCGTTGAAGGCCTCTCGCGCATGGATAACAATTGGTAAACTCAACTCTTTCGCCCAGGAGATCTGTAAGCGAAATGCTTCGGCTTGCTGATCCTTGAAGGTCTTGTCCCAATACAGGTCCATCCCGATCTCTCCAACGGCAAAATTCTTTTTGGAAAACAGGTGCTGACGGATTACTTCCAGCTTCTTTTCCCAGTCAGCATCAACCGAACCGGGATGTAATCCCATCATCGGAAAACAATTTTCGGGGTATTGAGCACTTAACTCGTACATTGGACCGATCGACTCAATATCTATATTTGGCAGCAACATCACTTCCACTCCTGCCTGAAGAGCCCTTTTTATGACATCAGGTCTGTCTTCATCAAAAGAAGGAGAAAATAAATGAGTATGAGTATCAATGAACAGCATATCAGAACAGCGAGACCGTCAAACCAAACTGGATCAATTTGAGATCAACACTATTGTTATCGGAAAACAGACTGTTAAAATTATAGGACGCGTAGAGTGCCCAATTCCTGATACCCATGCGAATATGTGCAGAATAGTTCAATCTATTGACATCGGGGAAATTGTAGAACTTTTCGATGATGTCTCCGTCCAAACCTTCGGTTATGGCCTTTGAATAAATATTGAACTGATATCCTACCCTACCGCCTGCATGAACCTTGAAATGCTTCCATCCTTTTGTTCTGAAACGGAACTCAAGAGGAATACCTAATCCATTACCGCACAAGTAACGATCCGGCACCGGAACGAAACCATTGTTAACTTCAGCGGTGTGGGTGGTAAAGCGGTGTAACGAATCAGGAGCAAAATAATGTCCGGTAGAACTGATCCTGAACAGAGAATGTGTCAAACCTGTTCCGAAGGAAATGGTATTACCCTTTGTAATCGGAATATCGAACATCAGACTCGTATTCAATCCGATCGACTTCCAATCGTTCTTGAAACTTTTCAAATCACCATTCCAGTCATTGTAGGTAATATCGAATATCAGGCGGTCATACCTTCTTACCTTTTCAGGTTGCGCAGGTCTCAATCCCGTGTAGAACCACATAAATCCTGGCTTAAAACGGGATGCAACATACTCCTCGTTGTTGTACTGACCCCAGCTTATTAAAGGGAACAGCATCACTAGAACTGTGCAGATCTTCTTAAGCATGTACACTCAATTTTTTCTCCCATTCCCAGGCATGAACAATTGCATCAGAGACCGTATACTTTGGAGTCCATCCTAAAATATTGCCGGACTTCTTGGTATTAGCATAGATCTCAACAACATCTCCTTCTCTTCGCGGACCATATTTCCAGTTCAATTTTTGAGCGGTTCGCTCTTCGAACAAATTAATGACTTCCAAAATACTGGTTCCTTTTCCGGTTCCTATATTGATCGCCTCAAGACAAGGGTGTTGGGTTTCCATCAGGTACTCCAACGCTTTTACGTGTGCATCAGAAAGATCGCAAACATGGATGTAATCGCGAATACAGGTCCCATCCGGCGTTGGATAATCATTCCCAAAAACAGTCAGATATTCATGCTTCCCCATTGCTGTCTGTGTCACAAAGGGCAGAAGATTACTTGGTCTTCCGAGTGGAAACTCTCCTATCAGGCCAGAAGGGTGCGCCCCGACCGGATTAAAATAACGAAGGTTGATCACTTTAAAATCGGCCCTCGCTTTCTGCAGGTCGATCAGGATCTGCTCACCGATCAATTTCGTGTTTCCGTATGGTGAGTTTGGAATGCCCTTGGGGCTATCTTCATTCACTTCTTTTAGCCCAAGCGGCTCTCCATAAACAGTGCATGAGGAGGAGAAAACGAAATTCAAAACACCATACTTCAAAGCAAGTTCACACAGCGAAACCAATCCTCCGATATTGTTGTGATAATATTTCAACGGTTCCTGAACGGACTCTCCCACCGCTTTGTATGCTGCGAAATGAATGATTCCTTTGAACTTATATTTCTGAAAAATACTTTCGAGACTTCCCCTGTCACAAACATCTACCTCTGCTATTTCAGGGTCATATCCCAAGAGTGCAGCCATCCCAGCAATTACGGTTCTATTGGCATTACGAAAATCGTCAACAATGACGGGATAATAACCGGCTTTTGACAGTTCAACAACAGTATGCGATCCGATATATCCGGCGCCCCCGCTAATCAAAATTGGCTTATCCTTGTTCATTGAATTCAAAGGTAATATTATTTGAATTAATTTTAACCCATGGAAGAGCGAAGACGGGTAAATCTCAGTCAGTTCAGATCCCCCAAAAAGAACAAGCGTTTTTTAGTCAAATTTGCCTTTTACGCAATAGTTCTGGGGGTACTTTCGTTGTTGATCATGAAAAGGCTCCGAGATATAGAGCCATCTGCGAAAAATCAGCACGAGATACATGATGTCCGAATTGAACTACCTTGAACTTTTTAATCCCTGTTTTGTTTTAGATTTATGTTATTCCGATCAATTAGCTTAGTAGTCTTCGTTTATTCATTTACGTCTTTCAACACGAATGGAAAATTCGATCTTACAGTTCAGGTAAATGGCTTTTCATCGAATGAAGGGAAGGCCTTTGTCGGGATCTATCGCCCGACAGATGATTTTCCTGTGATGAATAAGCAATACCGGGGCAAGGTTGTGGAGATCGAGAACAAGATCGCGAAGGTTACTTTTGATGACCTGCCGAAGGGGGAGTACGCTGTAGCTGTTTACCATGATAAGAACAAGAACGGGATCATGGACAAGAACATGTTAGGAATACCAACCGAAAAATATGGATTTTCCAACAATGCCAGGGAGACTTTCAGCGCGCCTTCTTTTCAAAGCGCATCAGTATCCCTTGACAAGAGCAAAGCAATTTCTATTTATGTGAAATAATAGCATCAGCCAATTCTGCATAATGCTCATATAGCCTCACTTGAGCATGGAAGGGTTGTCCGGACAATTTTCGATAAAGATTCTTGAGATCCTTTCGGATCAGTCTTGATTTTACACTTCCCCGCCATTGATAATCAAATATGGTATCCATCTCTCTCTGAACAATTTCGTTCTTTAACGGAACTCCGACTTCAATACGATTATCCAGGTTCCTCTCCATCCAGTCTGCACTGGTCAGATAATAGATGGGTTTCCCATTGTTGTGAAAGATCATAAAACGTGAATGTTCCAAATAACGGTCTACAATACTGATCACTGTTATGTTTTCACTCAATCCTTTCACCCCCGGGATCAAACAGCAAATGCCTCGGATAATCATTTCGATCTTCACACCCGCCCTGCTGGCTTCGTACAATTTCTCGATCATTTTCTTGTCGGTCAAATTGTTCAGCTTTACCCTGATGGATGAAGGTAGTTTCTTTTTGGCATTTTTGATCTCTCCATCGATCATTGAAACGATCTTTCTTCGTGTATTGAACGGTGAGACGAGCAATTCTTTAAAGATCCCTCTTTCCAGATTGTTCTCCAAAAGACGAAAAACCTTTTTGACCTCCTTGGAGATAGATGAATCTGCAGTGAGCAAAGCAAGATCGCTATAGATCAAAGCCGATCGTTCATTGAAGTTACCCGTTCCTACATAGGTAATAAGTTGTTCCTGGCGATTCTCAACTCTGGCGATCTGCAACAGCTTCGAATGCACCTTGAATTCAGGTATGCCGTATACAACCTTTGCACCATTTTCCTTAAGAATTGTCGCCCATTCAACATTGTTCTCCTCATCAAATCGAGCACGCAATTCCAATACAACGGTTACATTCTTTCCATTATAGACGGCTGCCATCAAAGCATTCATTACCTGTGAATTTCTTGCTACCCTATAAACATTGATCTTAATGGAAGTCACCTTTGGATCGATAGCAGCTTCCCTGAGCAGGTCGACCACGTAATCAAATTTTTGATACGGAAAATGAAGGATGATGTCCTTTTCAAGGATGGATTTTATCAGACTCCTCTTTCCCTCCAGATCAGAATGTGTTTTTGGTGGCTGTGGCTGATATAAAAAATCCGATGTCTCAAAGCTTGGGAAAGAGATGAAATCTTTGAAGTTATGGTACTTCCCCCCAGGAATCGTATTCACTCCAAACTTGAGATTTAGGGCACTTAACAAATGATCCATTAGGTCCTTTGGCATTTTCTCATCGTATACAAATCGGACAGGATGTCCCTTTTTACGCTGTTTTAGACTTTTTTCGATCTTCTCGAGGAAAGAGACGGAAATGTCATCATCCAGGTCGAGCTCCGCATCACGCGTGAATTTGAATGTGTAGGCCTCAATTGAATCAAAAGGGAAGATCGAGAAAATGTTCTTAAGGTTCAAGCGAATAATATCATCGATAAGAATGACATTTTCAGTTTCCTTCTCTTTGATCCTATAAAATCTCGGAAATTCCTGAGGAATCTGGATCATTGCAAATTTTACCCTTCGGTTGTTTTCGGAAACCATTCTGATAGCAAGATAGATACCGGAATCCTTCAAACGCGGGAAGGGTGTTTTTTTATCCAGCATAACCGGAGTAATTGCATGTTTCAGCTCTTTATTGAAGTATGTCTTCAATTCCGCATACTGCCTGTCACTTACAGATGACTCGTCAAGATGGAAAATATTCTTGAGAGCAAGCTCATTTACAATCTTTTGATATGCCAGTTCGAACTTGTCCTGTTGTTTCATAACAACCCTGCGAATCTCGCTATACAACTCCGTAGGTGATCCACTAAAACCGTCAACGTGTCTCTTTTTCACGGCTATCATTCTTCGCAGGTTTGCGACCCTTACCCGGTAGAATTCGTCCATATTGTTCGAATAGATCCCTAAAAAACGCATCCTCTCCACAAGAGGTACATTAGGATCTAATGCCTCCTGCAGCACTCTTTCATTGAAAGACAGCCAACTGAGTTCACGGTTTATGAGATTCATTGATCAAATTTCATGATTCTATGGTAAAATCCCCTTTAAAGGTGTGTTAAATTTACATGAATAAAAAAAGGGACCCTTTCGAGTCCCTTTGCTTATACCTTCATACCTCTTACAACTCTGTCCTTGCGTTTGGTTTTCTGCAGTTTCTTCAATACTACCATCAGATATGCATTACCGCTTGACGAACCCGTATAATACGTTTCATTACCATAAGTTAGCTTCCCACCTTTCTCCTGAGTCCAATCTGCAATAAGGTAATATTTCCCTGACGTCATGTTCGGCCGGACTGCAAAAGAGATTGTTTTACCAACTCCCACCTCAAAACGCAAAGCAAGCTCACCATTGGGTCCAAATCCATCGAATACGCATTTCGTGTTGACCGGGATAATAACTCGGTCTTCAGTTTTACTACTGTTCGTAACTAAAGCCCCGTCATCTGAGGTCCCCTGATTTCCGGACTCCTTGCTCTTTTCAAGAATGATCGTTGCTGATGTGTAGAACTGAACTTTTCTTAATTGCTTGTCTGTATCCAGTGCGAACTCGTCGCGTACATCATTCGTATAAGGCACTTTCGTACCACAACTGATAAGAACTGCACAAAGAAGGAAAAAAACCGCGTATTTCATGATTTCAAGAATTTAAGTTCAAATATAACATTGCATGACAAAAACAATGCCTAACTCCTTCTATCAAATTATCGCTTACCTTTGCAGATAATTGCAATATGGAGATTACTGTACATACATTTAACTTCAATCCATTCCAGGAAAACACCTATGTCCTTGTGGACGCAATGGGTAATTGCGTAATCATCGATCCAGGTTGTCACGAGCGTTTCGAGCAACAGGAACTGTCAAATTTTATTGAAAAGAATAATCTTACAGTGAAGGCTCTTCTGAGCACGCACTCACATGTCGACCATGTTTTGGGCAATGCGTATGTGTTGAGAACTTACAATGTAGCGCATTTTGCACATGAGTTGGATGTTCAAACACTACGTTCCGTTGACAGTTACGCTCACTTATACGGATTTCAGGGCTATGAGACATCTCCCGAACCATCGCAACTCCTTAAAGGCGGAGAAGAATTGGAATTCGGTGACATCCGATTAAAAGTGTTCTTCACCCCGGGCCATGCTCCCGGTCATATTGTTTTCTACAACGCTGAGAACAAGTTTGTAATCAACGGTGATGTTCTTTTTAGCGGCAGTTTTGGGCGCGTTGATCTTCCGGGAGGAAACATAGAGGTACTCAAGAAGTCAATCCATGAGGTCATGTTCCAGCTTCCGGACGATACGGTGGTGTATTGCGGGCACGGCCCCGCTACAACAATTGCTCAGGAAAAGCGTTTCAATTACATATTAAATTTCTAACGTTAACTTGCGTATCGGCATTAATACCCGTTTTCTGCTTCCAACAAAGATGGAAGGGTTTGGATGGTACACATACGAGATCTGTAGACGCATAACGGAACAACATCCTGAACATGAGTTCTACTTCTTTTTCGACCGTCCCTTTGAAAAAAAATTCGTGTTTGGTGCTAATGTAATCCCTGTTGTCATTTCTCCGCCGGCAAGACATCCCTTTTTATTTATTTACTGGTTTGAAATAGGTATAAGAAGCGCGTTGAAAAAATACAAGATCGATCTTTTTTTCTCTCCGGATGGATATCTTTCATTAGGTTCAAAGGTACCGCAGGTTGGCGTCATACATGATATTAATTTCGAGCATTTCCCTAAAGACCTTCCTTTTTCTGCACGAGCTTATCTGCGCTATTTTTTTCCAAAGTTTGCTGCAAAGGCAAGTCATATCATCACCGTATCGAATTATTCGAAAGAGGATATTTCAAGAACCTACGATATAAACTCGGAAAAGATCACTGCTATCTGGAACGGAGTATCCAATGTTTTTAGACCTCTAGCGGAAAAAGAAAAGGAAAAAGTAAGAGAAAAATATACGCTGGGAAACCCCTATTTTCTGTTTGTTGGAGCTATTCACCCAAGAAAAAATGTTAAGCGTTTAATCGAAGCATTCTCGCTTTTTAAGCAACTTAATGATAGCCCTATCCGATTGCTTATCGTGGGTGAATCACTTTGGAAGAACTTTACTGAAGAATTCGAACTCTCTGATGAAATTGAAGATTCGATCCGCTTTACAGGGCATCTTTCTCCAAATGAACTTTCCAGAGTAATGGCAAGTGCTGATCTATTCACATATGTCTCCTATTTCGAAGGGTTTGGTATCCCATTGGTCGAAGCCATGAAATGTGGAACACCAATTCTATCCGGAAACAGAACTTCACTGCCGGAAGTCGCAGGAGATGCGGCAATGTATTGCGATCCATTCGATGTGTCGGATATCGCTGAAAAAATGAAACGTATAACATCAGATGTTCAAATCAAAGCTTCCCTTTCAACTAAGGGGTTGGAGAGAAGTCTTGAGTTCAGCTGGGACAAAGCTGCACAGGAAGTCTGGAAGGTTCTGATGAAATCATATGATAAATAAAAAACCGCCCTTCTTTGATAAACTCATGTTCGGGGCGGTTTCTATATCTCTTATCAGATAATTTATTTCTTATTCTGTCTTCAGTTCGATGAACTGATAGTCACGGTACTTCGCCTGATTCTCGAAGTCTCCATCGTACTTAGGACCTGCTACCACTGCCGATACGACCTTCACCGTTACCTTCGCCTTCATTCCTTTGCTTGCAAAGTAGGTTTCCAACTCCGACTTGATGCGATTCGCCCGCGATCTTGCCAGCTTGTCGTTCGATCCGAAGGTCTTTGTCGGCACATAGGATGCTGATGACCGGATATTGATCGTGATCTTCTCACGTCCGTTGTTCATCTGCCCCTCGATCTTCGTAACAAAGTCCTTCAGCTTTCCTTCCTCTATCGTCAGCTTGTCGCCATTGTATTCAAAGTAGTGCTTCAAATCCAGATTCTGAACGATGATCGGCTGCGGTTCATTCACCACACAGGTCGTATTCGCTGTCTGACCCAAGGCATCCGTAACCGTTACCTTGTATTCTCCTTTCGCAAGGCCTGTAAGATCTTCTGTTGTTGCACCAGTTGACCACTTGTAGTTGAACGGTGCGATACCTCCTTTTACTGTCGCATCTGTCTTTCCGTCCTTACCGCCGTATACCGTTGCATCTGTTCCCTTACAAGCAATGCTAACCAGTGGTGGTGTCAAGATATTTGCAAGGTAGATATCCGAGCGCTCGCCATCTCTGTTCGATGACCAGTACAACTGCTTTCCTGTGTGGATGAAGTACGCATCGAACTTCGGTGAGTTGATCTTATTGCCGAGGTTGGTTGGCTTCGACCAGTTCGTCCATGAGCTTCCCTGTCTTACCGAGTAGAAGATGTCTGCATCTCCCTGGCCTCCGTGACCGTTACTTGAGAAGTAAAGGGTATCCTGTGTTTTTGAAAGGAACGGTGAGATCTCAAATCCTGCCGTATTAAGGGTACTGCCCATGTGAACAGGTGCTGACCACTCACTCCCATTCTTTGTGCTTACATAAAGATCCTCTTCACCCAACGATCCAGGTCCCTTGTAGGAAATGATGATCGTGTTCTCTGCTTCGTTCACATGGAAGCCATAGAAGTCTCCTTCGATGTCCAGCGTTGGGATCACCACCTCTGAAGGCTTCGACCATCCGCTACCGCTTTGTGTAGAAGTGGCAAGACCCTTCACAAGGTCCTTCTTTCCTTCGTAGGCATTCAGAAGGTACATCACTGTACCGCCCTTACCCAAACCAAGCACTGCATTGTTGTACTTGTTGTTAACATCACTAAGACGCTGACAGTCCGTATAGCTGCCATCCTTCTCGCGCTTACTGAACCAGATATCCTGGTCATTCTCTCCTCCTACTGCTGACGGATCAAAGGTCCTTACAAAGTATAGGATCGAGCTATCCTTCGAGAAGACAGGAATACTTTCCTCTCCTGTTTCTGTATTGACCGTACCCGGCAATCGAACCGGTTCGGTGATATCCCAAAACTGTGCATTTGCAGCGATACTAATCGTGCTTACCAATCCCGCCAGTATTAATTTCTTTTTCATAAGTAGTGTTTCGTTTCCTTGATAGTCTTTATTCCTTATCGCAACATGATACCCAATACAATCTCATGGCCTCCACCGGTGAAATCATTGAAACGGGATAATGAGAAATCATACGAATA
>Ga0068876_10002928_pt1 | contig 12470 bp, 10 predicted proteins | sample NOAtaG_6_FD_66442 | JGI IMG/M metagenome (GOLD analysis project Ga0068876, IMG submission 66442) | Freshwater lake microbial communities from Lake Erie, under a cyanobacterial bloom - NOAA_Erie_Diel5S_2200h metaG | ecosystem: Environmental > Aquatic > Freshwater > Lake | place: USA: Ohio, Lake... | reverse complement strand
GATGGTCTTCCACATCTCTACCAGCATCGAGAGGTCTTCGTGCAGTTCGGCGGTTTTCTTTCCTTCGGCGGCCGTGCGCACGATCACCCCAAAATTTTTGGGCTTGATGGCCTCTACTATTTTTTGCAGACGCTTGCGTTCCTCGCCAGAATGAATTTTACGAGATACGGCTACAATATCATTGAAGGGGGTTACCACCACAAATCGTCCGGGCAGCGACAGCTCACAGCTCAGGCGAGGTCCTTTGGCGGCAATGGGTTCTTTTAAGATCTGAACCAACACTTGCGGTTTGCCGCCCATTACTTCGTTGATCTTTCCGGTCTTTACGATCTCGGGTTCTACGGTAAACTTGGCAAAGTCAGAGAGATCGGGACTGGTGTTGTTGACAGAGAGCTGGGTAAACTTGAGTAGCGATTTGGCGTAGGGGCTCAGATCGGAATAATGCAAGAAGGCATCTTTCTCGAAGCCCACATCCACAAAGGCTGCATTAAGACCGGGGATCAATTTTTTGACCTTTCCCAAATACAGGTCACCCACGGCAAAGCGGGCATCGCTTCTTTCGTTATGGAGCTCAACGAGCTTCTTGTCTTCGAGCAAGGCGATCTCGACACCTTGCGAAGTGGCATTGATAATAAGTTCTTTGTTCATTACAGCTTAACTACTGTATCTACCTTTTACCATTACTAACGGGTGAACCCGAAAGGATGGGGGCTGTAAACGCCGGCTGCGACGCATCCAACAAAACAGAACCTGTCTTGACTAGACGGAGACTGTAAGAGAGGGGGGATACTAACGGACAACCGAAAGCAACCGGGGACTGTGAATAAACACAGCGAGGGCCGCAACAAGGCGGCACCTGGCTTTATTTATTTCTTTTCTTGTGACGGTTCTTTCTCAGTCTTTTTTTACGCTTGTGCGTCGCGATCTTATGACGCTTTCTTTTTTTACCACAAGGCATACCAGAATAATTTTTTAAATCTTGTTACTAAATACGTTTATCTAAAGAGTTTACAGAGACTATTTTTTGAGTTCATTGATTCGATCCCGTATGGCTGCCTTGATCTCTTCGGAAGGTATCAGGGCAATACTTTTCTGGTACCAGTCGATAGCCAGCTTTTTGTTACCGGTCCGCTCTTGCAGATCCGCCATCAGCAGCGTAGCCTCCACATTATCCGGTGACAGTGTCAGCACCGTATTGAGCCGGCTGATGCCTTTATCGTATTGGCCAGAGAGCAACGATCCGCGCACCAGCATCAACTGAGCGTAAAGGTTGGTGCTGTCTTTGGCCAGCACCTCTCTGATCTTGGCGATCCCTTCCATGGGGTTAGTGCTGACATTACCAAAAAGGTAACAAGCACCCAATCCTACACGGGCAGAATCATTATTGGGATTGATGTTCAAAGAACGTTCGAATAAATCCTTGGCCTGCAATGCCTTCCACTGTCTCCTGGTCGGATTCTCGTCGGATTGCAGGTTGTCGAGAAATAAACGGGCTGCAAAGGTCAGGCTTTTTTCGGACTTTTCCAATCGGGCTGCTTCGGCCTCGTACCAAGCATAGGGTTCAAAGATTCCGACTGAGTCGCTCCAAAAATGCGCCAAGCTATGAAAGACAGCTAGTTGTGATGAGGAATCGGCCGTGTTTTTATTTTTTAAGGAGGCCAAACGGTTTTTTTGAGCCGCAGTTAATTGACCTTCTGCCAGCGTCAGGATCGTGTCGATAGAAATTGCAGCCTGTTGCCCAGGGGCGCTCATGGAAGCACCTGCATTAGGGTTCTCCTTTTTTTCGGGGATAAAGTTTCCGAGGGATAGGATAAGTACAACCAGCAGTAGTGCACCGCCGGCGATGAGCCATTGCGTTCGTTTCACGATCGATTAATTTCGGTGCAAAGGTACCGAAACAATCGTCTTATAGTTCTTCGCCAGGTCCGCTATCAGGCTTAGGCTCTTTTAGTTTCTTCACCTCTGCAACAAATTCCTTTGCAGGCTTAAAGGCGGGAATGTAATGCTCAGGAATGTGAACGGCCACATTTTTCTTGATGTTGCGTCCAATCTTTGCAGCTCTTTTCTTTGTGATGAAACTTCCAAAACCTCTGATATAGATATTCTCTCCGGCGGAGAGCGTGTCTTTTACTTCCTTGAACATTGTTTCAAGTGTAACAAGCACGTCCACTTTAGGAATACCTGTTTTTTCGGCAATCTGATTAACCAAATCGGCCTTTCTCATGGGGGTGGTTTTGCGTTTACAATGCCAATCTATGATAAAATTATGTGATAATCAAATAACTAGGCATAATTTTTTTTAGCTTTATGGTGGAATGAAGCAAAAAGCCGCAAAAAATAGCTTTTCTGACACGCTTTTGAGGTGGAATTCGGCTAAAAATGACCGAAAAATGCCCTGGAAGGGCGAAAAAGACCCTTACAAGATCTGGCTGAGCGAGATCATTTTGCAACAAACCCGCGTGGAACAGGGGTTGGGCTATTATGAGCGTATCGTTAAGGCCTTTCCTACCATTAAAAAACTAGCAAAAGCAGATGATAATCAAGTTTTTAAGTTATGGGAGGGGTTAGGATATTATTCTCGTTGCCGCAATCTGTTGGCGAGTGCCAGATTTATTGCTACCGAAAGGAAGGGGATTTTTCCTAATACATATGATGACATACTGACCCTAAAGGGTGTGGGGGCCTACACTGCCGCAGCCATTGCTTCTTTTGCTTATAACTTGCCTTATGCGGTAGTCGACGGCAATGTATTTCGGGTGTTGGCTCGTGTATTCGGGATGGACCTGCCCATAGATACCACCGAGGGCAAAAAGAAATTCGGTGAGTTGGCGCAGTCTCTGCTCGACCGCAAGAACCCCGGGTTGTATAACCAGGCCATCATGGATTTTGGTGCGGTCATTTGTAAACCGATCGCCCCTCAATGCGGAAAATGTCCTTTTTCAAAAACCTGTGTTGCGCTGGCCGAAAAAAAAGTAGCCCAGTGGCCGGTAAAATCAAAAACGCTGGCCCTCAGACAGCGATGGTTCTATTTTTTACTACTAATGTACCGAGGTCGAGTGGCTGTGAGGGTGCGCCAACAAAAAGACATCTGGCAGGGGTTATACGAATTTCCTTTGCTCGAAACATCGACTGCCACTCCATGGCCAACACTCTCCCGGCAAGCTGAAAAGCAGGGGTGGCTTTCTCCCAACGCTTACCGTACGGAACAGGTCTCCGCACTTTATCGGCAGACCTTGTCTCATCAATTGATCGCCGGCCAATTTATTCATATCGTGGTCAAGAAAAAACCAGCACTCGACAAGGACTGGGAGTGGGTCACTACCGAGCGGCTGGACCAGCTGGCCTTTCCGCAATTCATTAATCAACACCTAAAAGCCGACAGTCGTCAATCCTCCCTCTTCTAAGGAGGGCACTCGCAAATGCAATAACTTTACAGCCTAGTTCGTAAAAAAATCGTTTTTGGATACCTATTCGGCCGCCCACATTAGCAGTATTGATCAGCTCAACCTCTTATTGGCGATAGTCCTGCAGGGAGGTGCCCTCTTACTGGTGCTATTACTTTTGTTCTTGTTGCTTTCTTTCAGTATTGCCGGTATAGAGGCGGCTTTTTTTTCATTGCAGAAAAAAGATCTCGATGTATTGCGAACCAAGCAACACGCCGAAGCCCGTCGAATCGTAAGGTTGATGTCACACCCTAAGGAGCTTCATGCCTCTTTGTTGATAGCGGGCACTATGGTAAATAGCTGCATCGTCATAGTATTGAATTACGCATTGAATCAACCCCTGAAGCAATGGCTTGGCCGCGGATCGACCACTCACTGGTTTTTATCGTTGTTGGTCATAGGCCTCATCGTTGTCGTTCTCTATGTATTTGTACGTCTGTTGCCCAGGTTATGGGCCCGTCAGCAACCGATTCGATTTGCGCACGATTTTGTTTTTATTGCCGCGGGATTACACCATCTCTTACTGCGGCCGAGTCGGCTGATGTTACGATTGGTCGACAAGGCAGGTCACAAGACCGAAGCCGATAGCGATCATCGGAAAGGGTCGCACCAGATCGACGATAGCGTCCACGGAGAATCCGACAAAGCTGTCTCGGCCAACGAAAAAATGATAATGAGCAGTGTGGTCAATTTTAGAAATAGGACCGTACGTCAAATTATGCGTAATCGCCTTGAGGTAAGTGGGATCGACTATGAGAGCCCCATGTCTGTGGTACTACGGCAAGTAGCCGAGCTGCATTATTCTCGGTTACCGGTATACCGGGGCGATCTCGATCAGGTAGTGGGTATTCTCAATACGAAAGACTTGCTGCCCTATGTGCAGTCGGGGGATGGGTTCGATTGGCATCGGTTGTTACGCACCCCTTTTATGGTACCCGAGCCCAAGCCTATCGAAGAACTTTTAAAGGAGTTTCAACAAAAAAGAATTCACTTTGCTATAGTGGTCGATGAATTCGGGGGTACTAGTGGCATTGTGACCATGGAAGATATCTTAGAAGAAGTGATCGGTGATATCCGCGATGAATTTGACGAGGAATAAAATGAAAGAAAAGATATACGCAAGGATGCAGGCCTATAATCGAAATCATACTCACCATAAAGGCATGTGGGGCATTGGTAATGGGTGTACGCACGCAATATCGACGCCTATAAAATATTTAAAGCTGACTTCTATAAAGCTGTGTTTTTTGGCGTTACTATCTTTATTGTCGGCTTGCAACAGTGATTACACGGCCGGAAAGAAAAGAGGGTACTATAGGATCTCCTTTCCAGAAAAGCAATACCAGCGGTTTGATCGGCCAGGTTATCCATACACGTTTGAGTATCCCGTCTATGCAACCGTCAGTAAGGATAGTACCTTTTTTCAGGATCCTGCCGATGATTGGTGGATCAATATCGATTTTCCCCGTTTTGCCGGTCGCATTTATATTAGTTACAAACCTATAGGTAGCCGAACGGGTTTCGATTCGCTGGTCCAAGACGGGTTTAAGCTTGCTTATCGACAACACGTAAATATGGCCACGCAAATTGTTGACAGTGTCATGCGTACGCCCGGTGGTGCCGAAGGCATCTATTTTTCGCTGGGTGGCAATACCGCCACGGCCAATCAATTCTTTGTGACCGATTCTGTTCGTCATTTTTTACGCGGGGCGCTGTATTTTGACGCCACTCCTAACGCTGATTCGTTGGGCATTGTCAATGATTTTTTAAAGAAAGACCTGCTGCATTTGATCAACACCTTACAATGGCGTAATACTACACAATGATCGTACTCGATAACATACTGATCAGCGAAGACCTCGTCGACAAGAAATTCGTCTGTGATCTCAATCGCTGCAAAGGGGGCTGCTGCGAGGATGGTGCGGCCGGGGCGCCGCTTGACGAGGCCGAGAAAGCTATCATAGACCGTGTTATCGATATTATCAAACCGTATTTATCGGCTACCGCATTGGCTACGCTCGCTCAAAAGGGAAATTATGTATGGAACGATGAGTTCGGCTGGGTTACTCCCACTGTCGATAGCGATAAAGAGGTTTGTGCTTATGGTATCCGGCATAGCGATGGAACGATACAGTGCTCTTTCGAAAAAGCCCATGCCGAAAAAAAGATAGATTGGAAAAAACCGATCAGCTGTCATCTCTATCCTATTATCGCCAAGGCCGGCAAGCATGGCGACTACGAACGGGTCAATTACGAACCCCGCCAGACCTTGTGTGCCGGTGGCTGTGCACTGGGCGAAAAGTTGCAGGTACCCGTCTATCAATTCTTAAAGGAGCCTATTGTTCGAAAGTGGGGCCTCGAATTTTGGGAAGCGCTAGACACCATTGCAAAAGGCGATTGGGAAGAGACCGATTTTAAAGAATAGTGTGTAATTTTCGGACGTGAACCCTACGCAAGAACAATTTTTAGCCAAGAGTACTGTCAAGGCGGCCGACCGCGAGCATCGTCGCAAGATCAATTTCAATATTGGCAAGTACAACGCAGTCGTGCCTAAGGGTAAGCAGCAATTTATGGATCTCGAGTTGGCCCGCGAACGCGCCAAGAATGCCAAGTGGAAAGCGATCGCTACTCTCGATCAGCAATTAGAACTTTTCGAAGCCAACATAACACGCAGAGGGGCCAAAGTAATCTGGGCCGAAGATGCCCAGCAGGCCCTGGAGGCCATCGGCCGTATTTGTAGAGAGAAAAAATGCAAGACGCTCGTCAAGAGTAAGAGCATGGTTACCGAAGAGATTCATCTTAACGATTACCTGCAAAGTATTGGCATTGAAAGTGTGGAGACCGATCTGGGTGAATACATCCAGCAACTTGATGGGGAAGCTCCCTATCATATTGTAACCCCTGCCATGCACAAGAGCAAAGAGGATGTGGCTAAACTTTTTGCTGAAAAGCTGGGTACCGATCCCAAGGCAACGCCCGAGCAACTCACCCTGACGGCTCGTGAGATCTTGCGCGAAAAATATGTGCAGGCCGAGATCGGGGTCACAGGGGCCAATTTTATTGTGAGCGACGTGGGAGGTATTGCCGTAACTGAGAACGAAGGCAACGCGAGACTCAGTTGTGCCTGGCCCGCTACGCATATCGTTATTGCCGGTATCGAAAAAGTAATTCCTTCGGTAAATGATCTGGGTTTATTCTGGCCTTTATTGGCAACGTTCGGTACCGGTCAGCAGGTAACCGTATACAACTCGCTGATCACCGGTCCCCGCCAGCCCGGTGAGACCGATGGTCCCACCGACATGTATGTGATCTTGCTTGACAACGGCCGCACCAACATCCTTGCCGACGAAAGACAACGCGAAAGTCTGTATTGCATTCGTTGTGGCGCCTGTTTGAATGCTTGTCCTATTTACAAGAACATCGGTGGGCATGCCTACGGGGTTACCTATAGCGGTCCTATCGGTTCGGTCATTACGCCTCACTTACAGGGAATGGACGATTTTAAGCACTTGAGCTTTGCCTCTTCTTTATGCGGTAACTGCACCGAGGTGTGTGCCGTTAAGATCAACCTGCACGAATTATTGCTCGAAAATCGTTACGAATCGGTACGCGCCGGAAAGGCAGAACTACTCGAGAAGATCGCTTGGCGCGCTTGGAAGCAAGCCATGCTGTTTCGTCCGGCCCTCAATCTGGCCTCGGGTAAGATGAAGAACTGGTTTGTCAATAAAGTGGTAACAGGTTGGACCGCACAACGAGGGGAACTTCATTTTCCGGAGAAGACCTTTAACCAACGCTGGAGAGAGAAATACGGTGATCGCTAAGGCAACCCTGCCTTGAACGCTCTGTTAACGAGCCATACCCCCAAGAGAGTCACAGCGCCTCCCACTAAAATGTAAAGAGTGATCCTTTCGTCGAAAAGGAGTGCACCGCATAGTAAGGCTACAACCGGATTTACGTAGGCATAAATCGACGCCTGCTCCGTGGGCAAATGCTGCAAGGCATACAAATAGGCAATAAAAGATAAAACGGATCCAAAAAATACCAGATAACCCATCACCATCCATGCACGGGTGGGAATAGAGGCGAGTGGAATAGACCAGCCCGTTGCTTGCGTAAAAGCTGTTAGCAATAGGCCGGACAACAGCATTTGTATACCCAAACTAAAGTAGGGGTTAAATCTAGCGGCTTGTTGTTTTGTATATAGTGTGGCAAAGGCCCAGGTCCAAGTGGCGATCAACGATAGCATAATGCCAAAGCGGAAATCGGGGATGAGAAAATCTTGCAGATGGTCGTAAAAAATAATACAAACGCCAACGAACCCTAACAAAAGTCCGGCAATCGCGGCTCGCGGCATTTTTTCCTTTTGGGTAAAAAAACCAATTACGACCAACCAAAGTGGAAAGATGGCTCCCATTATAGAGCCAAGTCCTGCAGAAATATATTTGACCCCCCACGTACTAAGACCGTTACTCATCACAAAATTCAAAAAACTCAACAAGAGTATGGGTCTCCATTCTCTGCCACGGGGGAGTGGTGCTCGTTTGTACAGAAAAAAACAAACATACAGGATCCCTGCCGCCAGTTGTCGCATACCGGCCAGTTGGAGTGCAGGGATATGTCGAGTTCCTTCTTTGGAGGCTACCCAGGTAGTTCCCCAAAGAAAACAAACGGCCGCCAGCGCCAGTAATGCCTTGGGCCGAGCGGCCTGTGTCGCAACCATTTCGCTTGTGTAGGAAATTAGTGTTTAAAATGTCGCTGTCCGGTCAAGATCAGCGTTAGCTGGTGTTGTTTGCAATAGTCGATGGAATCTTGATCTCGAATAGAGCCGCCTGGTTGAATAAAAGCAGTGATGCCGGCTTGGTGTCCCATTTCAACACAATCTCCGAATGGAAAGAAGGCATCGCTGGCCATTACAGCTTCTCGCAGGTCAAAATTAAATTGTCGGGCCTTTTCGAGTGCCTGGCGCAGAGAATCGATACGACTGGTTTGTCCGCAGCCTTTACCGATCAGCTGTTTGTTTTTTACCAATGCGATTGCATTCGACTTTAGGTGCTTGGCAATTAGATTGGCCACTAAGAGATCGGCCTTTGTATCGTCGTTGCAGGGCAAACCCGATACCTGGTTCCATTCGGCCACATTCCCCGTATCGTTGTCTTGTACCAGCACACCTCCCAAAACCGATCTAAATTGCCTGAGGGAGGCCGTATGCGGGTGCAATTGCAGCAATATGCGATTCTTTTTTGCTTGCAAAAGTTGCAGCGCCTCTTCGTTGAACGAAGGGGCCATAAGTACTTCAAAGAAAATATCCTGAATAGAGGCCGCCGTCTCTTTGTCTATGGGCTGGTTACAGACCAGTACGCCTCCAAAAGCACTTTCCGGGTCGCCGGCCAGGGCTGCTTGCCAGGAAGCGAATACCGTAGGGCGCAGTGCGATGCCACATACGTTATTGTGTTTGATGATGGCAAAGCAGGTTTCGTCGAATTCTCCTATCAATTGTATAGCGGCGTCTATATCGAGCAAATTATTATAGGAAAGTTCTTTACCATGTAGCTGAGTAAAAAGTTCTTCGGTGCGCCCATAGAATAAAGCGTTTTGGTGCGGATTTTCTCCATACCGTAAGCTGCGCGATGTGCCGATGGCCTTTACAAATCCTGTGGCTCCTTGCGGGTCAAAGTACTGTGCAATAGCGGCATCGTATTGTGCCACGATCGCGAATGCATCCGCAGCCAGTTGTTTTCGTTGTGCCAGTGTGATCATGCCTTGCTGATCGGCCAACCATTGACGTACAATATCATATTCTTTTTTGGCAGCAATAACGGCTACATCAGCAAAGTTCTTGGCCGCTGCCCTGATCATCGAAGGCCCCCCGATATCGATTTTTTCGATGATGGCTTTTTCTTCGTTGGTGGCGGCCACGGTCTCTTCGAAAGGATAGAGATCTACAATGACCAGATCGAGCGTCGGTATATTGTATTGCTGCATCTCTGCTGCATGCGTGGCATCATCACGTTTTCCCAAGATGCCGCCAAACACCGAAGGGTGCAAGGTCTTTACCCTTCCACCTAAAATAGAAGGATACCCGGTCAAGGTTTCGACCGGTATTACAGGTACACCCAGGGATGTGATGAACTGTTGTGTGCCACCGGTCGAGTAGATGGTGACCCCCAATTGATGCAATTGATGGATGAGGGGTTCCAGTCCGTCTTTGTAAAAGACGGAAATGAGTGCGGTTCGAATTTGTTTATTCATTGCTAAAGGGCGGGCTGATAAGAAGAGGCGAAGGTACTTTATCGAAGGGAGCTTACAAAGGCACCCGCCCTCTTTGTGTCGTGTACTGCAATGCCCAGGCTATCGAGCAAAAATGTCCATTGCTCGCGCGTACGTGTGCCGGTAGAACCGTCGATGACAGCTTTTCCAATTTTTCGTCCGCAAACCCAGTCTTTTCCGTCGTAGGGTGATCGGCGGCTGATTACTAACAGATCGATCAGGGTAGAGTCTGGGCGTGGGGGTATGCGCTGTTTATCGGCCATCCATATTCTTTTTTGGCCCAGTCGTACTTGTTGTCCTGTTGGCAGGGGTACGATCTGTCGGATACCGTACGATAGTCGGGACTGTCGAAGTGTATAATGAAGTTGTTGTCGATCGCTCGCAGCCAAGCTGTCGATACGGCTGTAGCAGTGTGTTCCTGTGATCCAATCGATGGCGGTTATTCCGTTCAATTGGTAGATGACGATCAGTTGCTGTTGACGTTGCAGATATAGCCTGCCTGCTTGCCAGCTTATCAAAGAGAGGCCCACGCTAATAGAGAGTATACGACCGGTAGTACTTTGATTGATGATCCAATGTAAAAGTGCCAAGAGAAAAATAAATAATAGTATCGTTTCGGACAGATTCCAATGCAGATCGGTCAGTAATAGGCCGGGAATGCGCTCCACTTCTTTAATGTATTGGTTCATGAGCCCGATCAACCACTCGACAGCCTTACCGATCAGTGTGGCGGGTAGCGGAAAAGGGCTAAAGACCATCAGTAGTAGCAAACCAGTCAAGACGATATTGGAGAGCGGAACGGCGACCAGATTACCTATTAAAAATGCGCCTGGAAACTGATGAAAATGATAAAGGGAGAGAGGGGTAGTTAGCCATTGTGCAGCTATGCTGATAGCGATCAACTGGCCGGGGGCATGCCACCAAAAGCGGACGTGGCTAAGTTGTCTGGACAGGTATCTGCCGGTGAGTATAATTCCAGCAACAGCTGCGAACGAAAGTTGAAAGCCAAGGTCCCATAGCCAAAACGGGTCATAACAAAGTAAGAGCAAGGCTGAGACCATCAGGTTGTTCAACGTGTTTCCCTGTCGTTTCAAGAGCTGTCCCATAACAATTGTACTGAACAAGAGGGTGGCTCTGAGTAAAGAGGGCGCACCCCCAGCCAGCAAACTAAAAATCCAGAGACTACCTAGTATCAATAATTGGGTCAACTGCTTAAGCGGTCTCCAGCGCTCAAGTGGTCTCAAGCACCAACCCAGTAAGCCTCCAATCAATGCGAGATGCATACCAGAAATAGCAATAATATGAATCACACCCGTGTTACCGTAGGAGCGACTGAGTGCGGGATCAAGGTCTTGCCGGTAGCCGATCAATAGGGCTTTAGCCAGTCCTGCAGCAGCAGGGTCGCTGATGTATCGCTGCAGTATTCCAAGTATCTTTTTTTTGAGAAGCCATAGGTTTCGGCGAAAGCTAAAAGAGGAGTCGCCGGAAATTATCCGGTATTCATCAGGCCGTAGGTAGATACGATGCGTGATTCCTTTCATCAGGTGAGCTTGCTGCCAGTTGCGCTCTCCCGGATTTTGCGGAGGTGCTATTAACAGAGGAGGGCGGTCCGACTTGATAGTATCGCCCGGTCGTAGCCGAGTTGCCTGCTGATCGTTGGGTAAGTAGACCAGCAATTTTCCATGTTGCGGGTAGCGCTGGTTGTGAAAGTGTCTGGCAAGCACCATTGCAGTAAGCGCATAGCTGCGTTTTTTTTGTATGGGCTCTTCAACCACAAGGTACTCCCAGGTGGAACCACTGCCGCTTATAGTGTCGTTGCCCAACCATCTCGGATCATTTCTTATATCGTTACTGATACAAAGAAAAACGCCTCCTAAAAAAAATAGAGATCCGCCTGCCAGTAGCGAGGTGGGTCCGGCCAGTCTTTGCCATCTATCGGGAGCCAAGAAAATGACAAGCCACAACACCGTGGTGAGTGCCACTATTAAATAAAGTGTAAAGAGAGAGAAGGGCGTATACCATTGTGTAATGATGCCGGCCGAAAGTGCCAGTACTGGTCGCAGCACAGGAGTACGGTACCAGTAGTAAAGCAAGGTGGGATGCATGGACAAAAAAATAGTGGCTGTCCACGCCAAATGCCAGGGCTAATTCACCGGCTTATTTGCTTAAATACATGCTTCTGTCTTTGTACAGCTGACGAAAATAGGGATCCCGCAGATTTTCAATAAAGCGAATAGCCTCACCCGTAGATTTCATTTCAGGACCTAACTCTTTGTTTACGCCAGGAAACTTGTTGAAGCTGAATACCGGTTCTTTGATGGCAAACCCGGTGAGATTCTTTTTTATGGTAAAATCGCGCAGCTTGTGCGTACCCAACATCACCTTGGTAGCAATGTTGAGATAAGGAATTTGATAGGCCTTGGCAATAAAGGGCGTTGTGCGAGATGCACGTGGGTTGGCCTCGATAACAAAGACCTTTCCGTCTTTGATGGCAAACTGAATATTGATAAGACCGCGGATCTCCAGCGACCTGGCAATTTTTTCGGCGTACTCCTCCATCTTTTGAACAATGAGCGGCGATAAGTTGAAGGCAGGCAATACGGCATTGCTGTCTCCTGAATGGATACCGGCAGGCTCAATATGTTCCATTACGCCCATTACGTGAAAATCCTCACCGTCGAAGATGGCGTCGATCTCAGCCTCTTGGCAGCGGTCCAGAAAGTGATCGATCAGGATCTTATTGCCGGGAATATGCTTGAG
>Ga0068876_10002922_pt1 | contig 12484 bp, 15 predicted proteins | sample NOAtaG_6_FD_66442 | JGI IMG/M metagenome (GOLD analysis project Ga0068876, IMG submission 66442) | Freshwater lake microbial communities from Lake Erie, under a cyanobacterial bloom - NOAA_Erie_Diel5S_2200h metaG | ecosystem: Environmental > Aquatic > Freshwater > Lake | place: USA: Ohio, Lake... | reverse complement strand
ACATAATTTTGAAACATTAAGATTAAAAAGTTTTCCTATTTTATCTAGCGACATATTGGCAGCAACTAAATTTCTTATATCTTTAATAAATAACACCATTGGCCATTTATCAGATTGAGGTTTACGTTTTACATACTTAAAAATATTGTCTCGACTTGAAAAATTATTTTTAACATCAATTTTAATTGTTGATATAGATGACCCTTTCTTAAAGATTTTTATTTTGTGATTTAGGTTTGTAAGAATTATTGTCAAACTGTTGCATATTAAATAATTATCATAATTTGATCCATTAAACGCCAAAAGTACACACTCAAAAATAATTTCTTGTAACCGATTATACATTAAACTAAAAACCCCTTTGTTTGTTTCTGTCAATTGTGATGTTTTAAATTTGTCTAGCAAACTTTTTAAAATAATATACTTTGTCAAAGATGCAAGAATATTTCGTTTGTAAATATAATTAATAAACTTGTAGATCATTTTAGTCGTGTTAATATGTGTAGGTTCTGTCCATACTACAGACTCTAAATTATTTTCTATGTGAAAAGTTTTAACATTATCGTTAGTAGCGGTCATATTTTCTAAACTCACTAATAAATTATGAGAACATTCATCTAACTTAAGATTTTCTAATTTGTCTTGAAAAAATGTCCAAGAAACATGTGTCCGTTGGTGACATAGATCAGAATTCATAAATTTTGAAAGTTTAAAATAAAGACATTTAGGTAAATGTTGTTGAAGAATATCGAGGATTTTTTGTACTGGCAGCATGTCACACAACCCTAAAACAGTTTTTAATATTTAAATTTATTAATGTTACCATTTTTTACATATAGGTTATGTTACCTATTATATATAATTGTTGAACACCTAAGATTACTTTTTTATGAGTTGTACTTTGAAAAGAATTTGTAAAAGAAGTATCATCAGGTATAATTTGAAGTTTTTTGTTCAATGCTTCTGTATCATAGCTAAAAAAGATATAAAATAATAATTCTCAAAAAGCTAATTACTGCTAAAAAACCTACCTTATTAGAGAAATTTCACTACACGCTTTAAGTTGACGTTCTAGCAAAGGATTTGACATACCCAAAGCAACTAAAAACCAATTTTATAAAATACTAAAATAAAGTTAATAGTATTTTGTTAATATTTACCTAAATTTTCATATAAAAAGAATTTTTGCAGTTGATGAGATGCTGCAAATACACACACACATATATATATATATAATACCAAATTATGTAAATTAAAAAAACATTTACCTAGATTTTTATAATTACGTGGAGGTTTAAAGAATTGTGTATCTGGGTTATCACAAATGCAGTGCGATTGATTCAATGTCGTTTCTTTAGTAATAGGTGTATGTATTGTTTTTTCACCTTCTGCTTTGTATGAATTGACAAAAAGACTATTTGGATTAAACTTTTTATTATAAGTAATATTTGTCAGTAAACTTATAACATTTAAAAAAGGAGAGCTAATATGCGGTGTAAGCAATATGTTCAATGTATCGTTTGAGTCAGGACACAAATGCTGTCCAATGACGTTGTCAATATTTTTTAAAGAGCGAAGATAGGTATATGAAGTAAATACAGAAATGTTAAAGGGAAATTTTATCATGTTTGTGTTATGTACAATTTGCAGTATGTCAGCAACTGTTACCAAAACCCCATTGTAGGAAATTTCCTGATGTGGTGTTATATTAGTCAATATGGGGAATATTTGCGTATTTGTAAGAACATAATATTGGTGTTTAAAAACAACTACACTTATTGGTGTAAATGTGTGCGGAAGTCTTAAGAGCTTAACAAGTGTATTTTGAAAAATATATCGAAGAACAAAAGGTTGCTTGTGATTGGTATTGTGAACTCTTGTAATACTAATTAAGTTTAAATTTATGTTCAATGTCCATGATAAATATTTTAGAACATAAATTTTATCAAGCTTAGATTTATGAACCGTTCTAGGTGTTATAGTAATTTTGTCCAATAGTTGACTGAACTCGTTAAGATTGAGTGAAGAAGATCGAGAATTCCAAATCTGATGAAGGATTCCATCTAAAAAGAAAAAAAGTTTTATTTTGCATCAAAAACAATAAAATTTTAAATTTTTTTCACAAACTTACCTAGCAAAACATCCTTGTAAAATGTTGGTAAATCTGGATCAACACACAAAAGACGAGCGTTGTTTTTGAGAAAACTTTTTGGACATGAAACACATGCATTACAGACCATAGTGAGTTCTGTAAAAAAGTACATTAAACAGGACAATCCAGAACCTTTGCCAATAAAAGTTACGTAAAGAACAGTACAATTCTTAGTCAACTATGAAGAGGATTAATAATAGAGTAAAACACAAAAAAGGAAGAGGGCGACATTGCAACTAATTTTTTTTAGAGTCTAAAAATTGCACATCTAAAAATTGTAAGCCTCTACTTCACATACTGTGCATGTAAAATTAATAATACCATCAGCATCAATATATTTAAGAGCTCTACGTACAGGAAAAAACATTTGACATTGCAAAGTGTAAGGAGTTTGACCGGCTGCAACATTCCAATAGTTATATCCCATTATGAACACCTGAGATAGACACTGGTTGTACAAAGTTAAAGGGCGGTCAATAAAAATATTATAAGCAGATAAACATAACAACATTGTATAAAAAGGATAAAAATCCGAATGTATTATTCTACAATTGAATTTCTCAATGGAACGAGGATTAAATTTTAAATACATTCGGTATTCAAGTTGTAGGTTGGTAATGCAAAGTTGTGTGACACCACGGGGAACAGCACGCACGCCATCAACTTTGGCGTACGTGCTGAAAGGTTTAGAGCGACTTACAAGCAAAAAGGAACACCGCACATTGTAGGAGTTGGTAATGAGCAAAAGGATCTTTATCATAGAGGGGATATAATACACAACTAAGTTATTACGCACAACTTCCATACTCTACAATTAATTCTGTATATCTAACTAGTCTATAGTACAAATCTCTAATATCAGACTGAAAGCAAAAAATGTGAATAGGTGCAAAGCCTGTTGCCCCTCCACCTCCTCCCTCCCCCCCCCCTCCCCAACAAATTTGGTGAATTATTTAAAAATAAAAAGGCCTATAAATATCAGAATCAACTGAATAAACGTCAAATTGCTTTAATCATAAACATTATTTGCTGTTGAATCCTGTTCTGTTTCATCTTCACTGTCGGATAGAAACACCTCCTCTTCGTCTAAATCAATTAGGCAAAAATAATATAAGATTTCAATTTTTAATTACTAATATTTATTATAATTTACCTTGTAAAATATTTGCAAAAGCGGCAAAAGTTGGCATTATAACGACTGTAGCAAGCACTCGATTCTCCGCTAACTCAATTTCTTTTGAACATACTACAGGAACGATGATTGTACGGTTATTTGTGTAGAGATATTGATGAATAATTCGCCAAGGAGTGCAATGATGTTGAATTTTTAAAACAGTATTGTCTGTTATTTCAGGCAGTTCAATAGTAATTTCATTAACTACATTAGGTTTAAGAACAGTTTTTGTTGGGTTACGAAGGCGGGATGTATTGTATTGAAAAATATCACTGCTGGTCATCATATTCTGAAATTTTGTTTAAATGTCATAAGAATTTAAAAAATTTGGCAATAACATGGTATTGTTATTTATAACAGCATCTATAAAATTAATAACACTAGTGTATTTGGTCTGCAAAAATAAATTGCTAAATATAGCATGAAATTTTAACTTGGGACAAGTGGCAAGTAGTCCATCTTTTCTGCCGATAAATTTACTGATTAGTTTGACCATATCTTCACATTGCAATAGATTAAAACATTTAAATTTGAATATGTTTGCTAAGAATGTGTTTTTATTTATGTAAATGAAATTGTCGTCAGATGTTCGGGTAAAGAATTCCGTATTTGTAGTGCAAAAATCAATAAATAGATTCACAAGAGCTTTCCATGTATAAACATTTCCAGAACTTTTATTGATGGCAAAATCTATGTCAGGATGCAAACAAAATAAAGAAGATGGATCGTTAATAATAATAAAACTAGAATCATCAAATTTAAGATTTTTTTCAATTTGTTGTTTCATAAGTTTCCAAGATTCTTCTAATGACACTACCTCAATTTTTGATTCAATTTGTTGTCTTAGTTGAGGAAGATATATGCACCATTTTTTAAAAATAATTTGTAGATCATCAGTTAATAAAAGAACATTTTTGTTTTTAGATTGATACTCTAAAGTTTGGTAAGCTAGCAAACTATCAACCAACTTTTTTTCTAAATCTTCGGGACAAAAATATTCATCTAAATGAATATTTTTTTTCATAAAATAATCTTTTAGTTTTGATTCAGGGTTAAATTTCCACCAAATAGAATATTTACTTATTAACAATGAAAGTTTGGGTAAAATACTGTCTATATATTGAATATAATTGAATATCAATTCATTTTTAATAAACCCATCTTCGGATTTGCAAATGCGGCACTGATCTAAAATAGACAAAAAATCAGTTTTGGTAATATGTGTATTAAAAATATGTAACATACCCAAATGTAAAGTTAATTCTGCTGATACGTTTTTTAACTGAGTTAAAAAATCATTATGAAATGGAAAAAACATAATTTCTGAAATTTATTGCCAAAGTTTTAACAAAATAAATTGCGTCACATAATAAAAGTCATTGTCATTTAATAAACTTTCCAAATCTCTTTCAGTACAAAACACAAGATTTTTACCAATAAAAATTTTTAAATCAATTTTTTTTGTGTTTTGTTCTTTAGCAACGGAAATAGTATCAAGAGTAATTTGGAGTGAGGTATTTTTACTATCTTGATAGCAGTAAAGATGATATCCACATTTTTTTATGTTTATAGACTCGGAATTATATATTTTTCCATAATTGTAATTGTCCAAGTAACTACTAGTAATCTTAGCCTTCTGACTAAATGCCCCAAAAAGTTGGAAAAATATTGATTTAACTCTGGCAACATCGAATATTGTGTATATAGGAAGCCAATCATAGCTAAATACGAGCTTTTGGTTTAAAAACAAGTTAATGTTTTGAATTGGCACCGAATCAATCGGACGGTTGCCTGTTTTTTCAGGAAATATAGCAACTATTGTTTTTTCTTGTATGTCTAGTACTCCGGATTCAGTTACTGTTGGCCAATCAAAGGCATAGGTATAATTGTAGCATTCATAACTGTCTTCGTTGTTAACCATATTATCAAATTTTTAATATCTGAAAGACTTTTACTATTTTCTATGGCAAAAAATTAATTGTTTTTGAACTATATCTACAATCTGATTTTTGGTAAATACTGATATGCCTATAACATGAAAAAGTTTTTTATCACGACTAGCAAAATACACATTTGCATTAGGGTCATTAGCTTCAATTAAATTTTTTTCAGGGTTTTGAATGTACGTTGTAAAAAGGTCAACAACTTCGGAAAGCGAGTAATATATACGATTAAGACAAAAACCAGGTAAACGATAGAACAAACTTTCAAATGGATAGTCAAGTATAAAATTTTGGTCTTTAGAATATATTGATGTGGATTCATTATTTACATTTCTAAGATAAATATTTGGTGACTTTTTAAAAGATCTAGATTTTCTAGCAATACTAGAAGTTTTTGGAGTGTCTATAGTTTCTAGTGGTAAACGGTTTTCAAGAAGTTGCAAAGAGGGATGAATTTTCACAATATTCTCTAATAAAATGGGTCTAATTTCAATAATATGAAGAGCTGGGCAATTTAAAATATTAGCTAATACATCTGGTAAGACAACCACATCAGGATTAGTTTCTTCAAAACAATTGTATCTAGTAAGAATCTGATAAAAATGGTTAAGTAAGAGAGTTAGTGTAAAATATTGGTGAGGGAGAGGATTGTGTGCCAAAATAAATAGACCCAGCCTGTTATCGGGAAGAAATTTGTATAGCAAATTAGATACATCCTCCTCTAAGTCTTGAAGTTGCATGCTGAATGACTCCAAAATCTAAAATTTGTGATGGGTAACAATTTTGGTATAAAAAAATCTTTTGTAAAATAAGTTTTCTAACAAAGTATAGCCAAGTATTTTGACACAAAATAGATTTAGGTGACGATAATGTAAAAAACTGATTAAAATCTGACACAACAAAATATTTTGATTTAGAAAATAAATTTGTTGTAGTTACTATATGACAATTTGGGTTATTTGGACAATGTGATACTCTTAAGGAGTTACAGGTGTAAAAAGTTACAAAAGGTCTATAAAAGAACATGTATATATGTTCTGTAATAATGACACACAAAGATGTTTTTTCAGCATTTTCAAAAAAGAAGAAGAAGGGCAATTTTTCTTTTGCCAGCATGCAAAGAAATTCAAAGTCATTTTGAAATTTTCCTAAAATAATAAATAGAATTTGAGATTAGTTTAGAAAAATATTTAATAACAGACATACCTGAACCGATTCTAAGCAATTTTTCAAAAATTGGCATAAAGTTTGTTGGTGAAGAGTTTAACTTTTCACAGTTATTCCTCCCGACAACAGTTGATTGATCTAAAATTTAAAACTTTTGACTAAGGGACTAAAATTTATAAAATATTTTAGATCTAACCTGTACATGTTAAGTTGCGCCTAAGCCTGAGCATTAAATTAGCCATTTTAAGAATTCTTAATTAATGCTTCTTACATTGCTTAACCAGTGTATATTCATCTTTTCTGATGTAATTAAATCTCCAACAAGTGTGACATAGATATTTTTTGTCACATTCATGATATGTTGATTGATTAAAACTTTTTTTATAAGTTGCAAAAGGTTTAAATATTTGAGAAAATTTGATGGTTACATAGTTAAAATCATTTTTACATCTAAAATTTAGAAAATCTTTCAACATAAATATTTTACTGGTTTCAAAAGCAAAATAGAAAGACGTGTTGTATACAAACGGCACACAAACAGCTGTAATATAAAGATTTGTTCGTGCAGTAAAATTTAAAAGGCAAGTGTGAACAAAATGTTTGTAAACAACTCTATAAAAATATTTTAATTGAAGCATTGCAGGTAAAAAAAGTTTTGAAATACCCATGTTAATAATATCATTTGGTGAAAGATATTCACAGATTTTTTGAACACATTCTGGTGGGAGTTTTTTGTTAAAATGGTTGTGCAATTTTTCATAATTCTGAATAAGAAAGGGATCTCTTTCTAATTTTGGAAAACACACTTTGAAAAACCGATATTGTCCACCGATCTAAAATTATTCCCACTATAATAATTGATTTATTTTGCGTGTTTAAAATAATTTTACCTGATGAAAATCTATTTTATGTAGTTCTTTAAGATATATATTTGCCGAAAATATTGGTAAATATTGTTGACGCTGTTCTTTTAGGCTAACAAAGTCCGCTAAAGCATAAATATATTTTCACTTTATCTGTAAAGGTTATCTTTGCAATTATCATCTAATTAAGATAAGACCTGTGTCAACATTTCTATTTTGTAATATATTGGAGCTTGGATGTATACTAATATTGACCATTATTTATCTTAAACAGTTAAAGCAAAGTCAATAAAATAAAAAGTTGTGACTTATCAGAAACTTGTACAATATTTTTTTTAGAATCCAACAGTTTAAATTCTAAAACATTACTCAAAACAGTAGTGTCATTATATGGAAGTAAAAGCTCTGGACTAAACTGTGGAATTAGAATATTATGTTCCTCATCGTACACAATCATGCTAAGGACTGATTCTTCCGCGTTTGGTTTTTGAAAATCCGTAAAAGATAAAAAATTTGGACTAACACCTGAGGCTTTAAAAACTACAAAATAGGGTGGATAAAAAAGTAACGATTTTGACCCAGGAGCATTAGCTGTTTGAAAACCATGAGTAACATTACTTAAAACACGCGCTCTAATCCATGTTGGCCAAACGTCTCCGCCCGCAAAATTTGTCCACCAATATGAAGTATTAAAATAAAGTTTTGCTTTATCATTAATACGTAATTTAACAATAAACCTATCTGTATCAGCAACACGATTTCTAGATGTGTTATGAAAAAAAACTATTCCAGACTCACTTTTCACTTCAAAATTAAAATAATTTGCTACCCAAGATTTTTTGTAAATGTCAGTGACAACAGATTCAAGCGCCTCAGCGAATTCGTCATTTTGCTGATTGTCTCCTACTACACACCAGCTATAGGATACATGGCTAAAGTCCATTGGGCATGTGAATCTTTGATACACATTGTTTGATGCGGTAAGAATAAAAATATTAAAACCATACGTAATTGAACCCCGTCTTTCTAATGGAATAGTAAAAAGATCTGAACAATCCTGCTTGCAAGTAAAGTTGATTGTAAATGACCAGTCATCTGTAGATATTATATTAGCAGAGGTTAATTCAGTTATTTTTTCTGGCATCCAAGCTAAACCCTCTATAAAATATAAAAAAAAATAAAAAATTGTTTTTACTTATAATGAATTTTTACATTAGTACCAAGTTCAACTCCCAAGTAAGTTTCAATAGCTTCATCTTTGGTCATTTCTTTATAACGTTCAACCTGCAAACAAATACCAAATTACTAATCCAGTTACCAATTAGTTAGAAAAAAATAAAACATTTACTTCTGTATTTGAGTTACTACAAAATGCAAATGCAGGATTATGAGCTACCAAAAGTGCCCTGAAAGAATTGAAAGCTTAAATATAAATATGGGTTCCAAAATAGAATCTAATGTGTATTGACAAACCTTATAGTTTGATTGTCTAGTTGCGCTATGTGTGATGAATTTATATACGTAATTTTATTAAGAAAACCCGATGGAAATATTAAAATTTGGTGAGGCAATAAAGTTATTTGTACAGAAAAATCTTTAAAATTTTTATCTTCAGTGTTTGGTGTAGAATTATCACCTACAAAAATTAGGTCTCGTCTAATATTTGCCGAGTTTGCTAAATATCGAGCAAACGATTCAAATGGATTCTTTATACAAGGCGGTGTGTTGGTGAGAAACAGTATGTCTAAATAAAAATTTTTTTAGCAAAGGTACTGTGTATAGTTATTATAGCGTTATTACCTAAATAGTCCGCCGCTTGAAATTGTATGTTTATCGAATCTTAAAAAATAAAAAACAAAGTAAAACATTGCAGCTATAATTTTATGTATATTATAACAAAAACTAACCTAGGTTAGGGCTAAATATCGTAGTGTTTGCGTAGCGTAAAGACAAATCGGATTTTTTACACTCAACGTCTCTAAATTCTTTGGTTAAAGAACATTGAAAAGTGTTATTTTTTGCTTGACATTGTATTAAATATTCGCGAGCCATTATTTATTCTGTAACATTGTACGACTGTTAGCATAATAATTTTTTTGCTTGAGGGTTCTTTATAGAAACATTGGGAAATTTAACATTTTTATGAGCAAGAGTTTTACATAGTTTTACAATACGTGCATCAGGTTTATTGTTTTTGTCAAATCGGTTAATAATAAATGATATAAAATCAGCGACATGTACTTTGTCATTGTCAATAAAATACAAATCTGAATTTAACAAATTTTTTTTAACTAAAATATTTGAAATAATTTTTAAAAATTTTTGTTTAGGGTAACTGTGGCTGATATAATCTTCAAGTTGTGTTGAAGTCATATCAGTTTCCTCAATGGGTTTTTCACAACAACATTCAACACCTTGCTGATGAATAACGAATGTTTTGTTTTCAGCAAACATTGTAACAGTTGATTTAGAAAATAACAAATCGACTTGATTGATCAAATAATGTTTTGAGTTGTTTATGTATAAGAAATGATGAGCGTTCTTAGGAACTTGATGAAAAAAGTCTAATACAGAGTTCCCACCCAGTCTTTTAGCAATTTTTCTGTAAGAAGCAAACATTAGATTTTAGATAATGTTTTTTAAACATCCTAATAGAAATTACCTTAGGATAATTTCTCCCAAATTTGTATAAGCAATAATAATGTTAGGACTCAAACTAATTTCTGTAGAAAGATTTGTAGAATAAAGGTTATGGATAATCAAAATTAAGGTTATATTATGATGCCTCAAGATATAATTACACACTTTAAGAAAGTTTTGTTTGGTTTCTTTATTAATCACTTTGAAAGAAAAATCATCTAAAATAATTATAGAATTATGTGGTATATTTTGAAAATGGGATTCTTCAACCACAAAATCCGGATTTAAGAATGAAATGTTCGCAATGTTGGTAAAGTCAGACGGTTCTTCTGTTTGTACAAAAACATTAATATCTGCAAAAAATGTATTATACTGTATGCAAGAATGTACAATGCAAACAAACAACAGGACTAGATGTTTTATTTACCTAATTTTATGTGATGAAGAATTTTATTAACAAAGAAACTTTTACCGGATCCGGATTCGGCTAAAATATAAGTATTGTAGTAACAATTTTAAAACTGATAGTGCTATATAATATGTTTACCTATTAAAAAACACAGTTGTTTAAGAGGGAAGAGATCGTTTAAAGTTCTGTAGTTAAGATTCGTCATTAGATGTGGTTGTGGTGCTTTCGGTTCTAAATAATAAGTGAATAACAAAATAGCAAAAAAATATTGACAGCACAAAAAACCCACCCATACACACACTTACACACACACACACTTACGCAACAACCCCTTCCCCATCTTTTCTCCATCTCCCCCCCCCGCCCCACACTTTCTACACACCCAAATTCAAAAACACTTTTTTAGCACTGCCTTGTGTAATTAAAATGTACCTGTTGCATTCAAGAATAAAAGGATGTAAATGATTGTCTATATAATCAATGAAGCTAATCAACGGAAGCTTTATTTTAGAGAATTCTATGATACTCTTGTGCTTGGCGTCCGTCATCTTGCGACGTTTTACAGAATTTTCAACTATTGCAGATGCTGCTGGTGTAAAAACATATTTAAAAACTATTGCAAAATCCTCTGAACGAATGTCGTTAAATTTTTGTAGACCAAGCTCACTAGCTGGATAGTGCTGAAAGACATACAGAATTTAACATGTAATATACACTGCTGTTAAATGTATATTTAATACCTCAAGCGATAGCGTAATAGCAACAGATGGATCTTTTGTTGAAATGCGTGCAACCGGAAAACTACTACACTGAGTTTTAATAGTAGAACCAGATCCTTCTAAACAAGAAAGGTATAAGCATTTGCAGTATAGTAAAAAGAAATGATTTTAGTGTGCAAATTACCTTTCTTTTTAGCTAAAATAATTTTCTTTTTAAAATCCTCAAGTTTATTTTTTATTTTTTCTCTAATTTCTGGTGATGCAAGATGATTGCAAAGAGGAAAATCGAAAATAAAATGAGATGAGCTAATTTTTCGATAGTCAGCTCCTGCTGCTCCATAATGATGTGACATAACTAGGCAAAAGAAAATTTTTATAAAAAAACTTTAAAGCTATAGTAAGGATAATGGTAAATGTTGTATATTAACCTACAAGACCCGGTGTTGATTTAAGTAAATCAATTGAGTTGTCTCGTATGTAATTAAAAAAATCTTTAGCTTGCTGGGGCAAACGACCAATGCTGAAATAATTTGCAAGTATCAAAAAATATTTATGAGTTTTAAAAAGAAAATTTCTGTTTTTAAACATACTTTGGATAGTTATTTACACACAAGCATAAACATGGCTGAGGAGATCTCAACTATGTTATTGTTTATCTGTACACTGTACTATGAGCAAGAATATTATGCTTCATAAAAATGCATCCTAAAAGCGGGCCTGGCACAAGTGGCAAGAAATGCTCTATGACTTTTTTTACTTGATTAAAAGTTATAGAGCATTTCCTGCTACTTGTGCTTGGGCCCGCTTCCAGGATGAATTCCTATGAGGCATATTATTCTTGCTCTTAGTGTACAGATAAACAAAAACATAGTTGAGATCCCCTCAGCCAAGCTTATGCTTGTGTGTAAATAACTATCTAAAGTATGTTTAAAAAATTACCTAATAGGATTTACCAACAGCTTTAGACTATACTGGTGCCGATCAGAAGGTTTATAATTAAGTGTTGTAGCAAACATTTCATCCTCAAGTTGAGCCCCATAAGAACTAATATTTTCATTTTCTTCGTCATTACAAAAGATAATTTTGAAATCTTCCATAGCTAAATTAAAACACATCAAATATGTAAAAAATGTTACAGTAGGCCAAAAAAAGTTCAAATCCCAACAATATTTGCTTACTATTTTACTAGAGTATTGTATCTAAAGACAAGGCAGTGCAAAACAAAAATAGAAATATTTTCAAGGTATAAATGATCCAAGACATATAAAAAAGTAGAACAAAAATTATGTTGCATGTGTCTCAATATAAATGTTTAGAAAAACTTTGAAAAATGCATTAAATCCTACAGAAGCCTAGTGTTTAGCAAGATTTCTAATGTGAATAAAAGTAGATAAAAATGCACACACCCACACACACA
>Ga0068876_10002921_pt1 | contig 12487 bp, 8 predicted proteins | sample NOAtaG_6_FD_66442 | JGI IMG/M metagenome (GOLD analysis project Ga0068876, IMG submission 66442) | Freshwater lake microbial communities from Lake Erie, under a cyanobacterial bloom - NOAA_Erie_Diel5S_2200h metaG | ecosystem: Environmental > Aquatic > Freshwater > Lake | place: USA: Ohio, Lake... | reverse complement strand
CAGTGGCCAGAATCAATGCCCGTGGAAACCACTCGCGACCATCTGCCGAAAATACCCGATGAATGTGGTTGTCTTTTATGTCAAAACCCGACCATTGAGTACTGAACAGCACCTCACCGCCACATGCGATGATCTGCTCTCTCATATTGGCTATCAACTGGGGCAGTTTATTCGTACCAATATGAGGGTGACTATTGACCAATATATTTCTATCGGCACCAAACTGCACCAAGGTGCGCAGAATGGATTTCACATCCCCCCTTTTGGTGGATCTGGTGTACAGCTTCCCATCGGAGTAAGTACCTGCACCACCTTCTCCGAAGCAATAATTGGATTGAGGATCTACGATATGTTGCTTGGTCAGTTTGGCTAAATCAAATCTTCGTGCTTTAACATCTTTCCCCCTCTCCAGTATAATGGGCTTGATTCCCTTAGAAATAAGTTTTAAAGCAGCAAATAAGCCCGCGGGACCTGCCCCGACAATGCAAACCGATGGGGCATCGGAAGGCAAAAGAGGATAAGTTTCAGGAATAAAATCCAATGGATCGATGGCCTCCTTTTGTACTTGTACCTGTAGCCGGTAAATAGGCCGTTTTCTAGCGTCTATACTGGATTTGAGGACAAATGTCTGATAATCGCCAGCAGCCACTAAGGCCTTTTCACATGCCCTTTGATGGATAACATGGGCATCGCCCACCTCATCCGGTGATACTATGATTTCTACTATCTTATTCATGTCAGTCTATTCAACCGAAAGGACAAAGATAGAAGGAAAAACGCATGGCTTCCACTATCTTTGAAACCAGATATTATGGGAAAAGAAATTGCAATCTCCTTTGCCAAAGGAGACATCACAACTAGAGAACTTCTTCGTTTGTATGAAGCCATTACGCTGCCAAGAATGATTGAAGAAAAAATGCTCAGTCAACTGCGTTTAGGGAAAATATCCAAGTGGTTCAGCTCTTATGGGCAGGAAGCCATCTCAGTAGGTATTACCGAGGCGTTGGAAGACGATGAATTTATTCTTCCTATGCACAGAAACCTTGGCGTTTTCACCTCCAGAAAATTGGATCTAGAGCAGTTGTTTGCGCAATTTCAAGGGAAAAAAAGCGGCTTTACCAAAGGAAGAGATCGCTCTTTTCACTTCGGAACCAAGGCGCATCATTTGGTGGGAATGATCTCCCACTTGGGTCCTCAATTAGGCATTGCAGATGGAATTGCATTGGCCCAAAAATTAGAGATGAATCCCAAAGGCACCGTGGTGTTTTCTGGAGACGGCGGAGCCAGTGAAGGAGATTTTCATGAAGCTGTGAATGTGGCAGCTGTTTGGCAATTGCCGGTGATATTTGCTATTGAAAACAATGCATGGGGATTGTCCACTCCCAGCAATGAGCAATTCAGGTGTAAGCAGTTTATAGATAAAGCCATTGGCTATGGCATTCCAGCGGAGGACGCGATACAAATCGATGGAAACAATATTTTGGAGGTGTATGGCACCGTAAAAAAGATATTGGCTTCCATCCGACAAAATCCAAGACCCATCTTATTGGAGTTAATGACATTTAGAATTCGTGGGCACGAAGAAGCCAGCGGAACCAAATATTATCCCGAGGGATTGATTGAACAATGGACATCCAAAGATCCCGTAGAGAACTTTGAGGCTTGGATGATCAAAGAAAAATACATCACAGACAAACAAGCAGAAGACACCAAAGATCGCCTGAAACAAAAAATCAATGATGCATTGAAAGTGGTGTATGCTTTGCCAGAAATTACTCCCAACACTGAAGAAGAGGTAGAGGATCTCTTTCAACCCTTCCATGAAAATCCCGTTGTACCCAATGACAACAAGAAAACCATGCGTTTCATCGATGCTATCACCGATGGATTGCGAGAAAGCATGAAAAGACATGACAAGTTGGTGCTCATGGGACAAGATATCGCAGAATATGGCGGAGTTTTTAAGGTAACAGAGGGTTTTGTAAGCGAATTTGGAAAAGGGCGTGTCAGAAATACTCCTTTGTGTGAATCGGCCATTGTAGGAGCTGGATTGGGACTTTCTATCAAAGGATGGAAAGCAATGGTAGAAATGCAATTTGCCGATTTTGTCACTTGCGGGTTCAATCAAATAGTGAATAATCTCGCCAAATTACATTATCGTTGGAATGAAAATGCCGATGTGGTGGTTCGTCTTCCTTCAGGGGCCAGTGTTGCCGCAGGCCCCTTCCATAGTCAAACCAACGAAGCTTGGTTTTTTCATACACCCGGATTGAAAATCGCTTACCCGGCATTTCCAGCCGACGCCAAGGGATTATTGTGTCGATCCTTTGATGATCCAAATCCTGTCATTTTCATTGAACACAAGGCATTGTACAGAAGTATTGAAGGGGAAGTGCCCACAGGATATTATAGTGTACCATTTGGAAAAGCCAATATCCTAAAAACTGGAAATAAAGCCACCGTGATTACCTACGGACTGGGTGTGCATTGGATGTTGGATATTTTAAAAAACAATGATCTCGACATTGAACTCATAGATCTCAGAACACTCGCCCCGCTGGACTACGACACCATTTATCAAAGTGTGCAAAAAACAGCGAAAGCATTGGTTGTACATGAAGACAACTTGACCGGTGGAATTGGGGGTGAAATCTCTGCTCGTATCACAGAACAATGTTTTCAATACTTGGATGCTCCCGTGATGCGATGTGCCAGCTTAGATACGCCCATCCCTTTCAGCGCTCAACTGGAATGGAATTATTTAGCCAATCAGCGATTATTGGAAAAGCTGAATGATTTATTGAATTATTGAGATTATCTCAATCCTTGGTATCCGCCGAAATGATATTTCAGCATGATTTCATGCGCTCCTCGCACATAGGCATTGAGTGGTGAAACGGTAACATCATAAGAATAACCGAACCTGAAAGCATCACTCACCTTGTATTCCATCATCATAATAACAGCGTCATTGAATCGATAGGCAGCACCCCCACCCCATTGTTTTTTCCAATAAGCGATGGTCCCTACCTCCAATTGAGGCACTACGTTTTGTGCAAATTGCAATGAAAAATAGGATTTATAATCCCATTGGTCATTCAGCTTCATGATTCCTCCCGCATTGATAAAAGTATTCACGGTTTGATAAGCAGGTTGAAAATTGGGATCCGCCACCTTCCTAAAATTTTGACGCATCAAATGAGGCATGGCAAATCCAATCCAAAACCGATCTGAAAACGCATAAGCACTGGCACCAAAATTCAGAATATTCTGCTTGCCATTGATCAATAATGCCTGATCCACTTCATTGCTCATGGTATGCGACAATTGAGCAATTCCAAATGTATATTCCTCAATATTGGCATTGAGGGCTACTGAAATTTTGAATCCGTACGCCTGAATTTGGTAGGCTTGAACAGCCGACAACATAGATCGATTAAAAGCACCGTAACGATCGCTTAAAAACGACATTCCCGTAGCCAATTGACCATTGTAATAGGACCCATTGTATTGCGCAAAGATGGTTCTTGCATTGGCCGCACCACTCCATTGATTGCGCGCCTGTACACTCGCTTCAGATTTACTTCTTGTTCCAATAGCCGATGGATTGACAATCAGCGGCTGCAATGCGCTCATCGAATACAAAGGATCCTGTTGTGCATAAAGGTTGTCATTAAAAACAACCAAAATCATGGCGATGACTACAGTACAAATTCTCATCTCCATATCACTAAGTTCTTTTGAATCACTTTACCTCCATTGACTTCTAGCACCATCGGATAGGTTCCTGCCGGTAATCCTCCACCCTCAATATTATTGCCTCGCCAATCGTTTTGATAAGCATCATTGGCATAGACTAAGGCTCCCCATCGATTGTACACCTGGATCTTCACCACTGCTTGGAAAGGGAGTCGACCCAACTCAAACACATCATTCACCCCATCACCGTTGGGGGTGAATACTTCGGGAATAAACACTTCGCACTCATCCGTATCTCGAATATTGGGAATCCCGTCTTCATCACAATCATCTTGGATTCCATTTGCATCATAATCATTCTCTTGCGCATCGAGCAAGCCATCATTGTCATCGTCCTCGTCTAATAAATCTTCCACTCCATCTTGATCCGTATCGAGGTATACATCGTCAATCACCCCATCACAATCATCATCGATATTATTAAAAATCTCTACAATACCAGGATTCAACTGAGGATCACTCTCGTCACAATCTCCTGACATCGTAGCATAACCTCCATTCACCGAACTACAAGTAGTATCCGCTTCTCCTTGTCCATAACCATCCGCATCTGGATCCCAATAAATCAGAAAAAAGACAATACCCTCATTGATCCAACCATCGCAATCATCATCGGTTGTATTACAAATTTCTGCCGCTCCAGGGAAAATTGCGGCATCGGTAAGATTGCAATCTCCTGCAACTACAGCATAGCCCTCTTCCCATTGGCATAACCAAATGCTATCCACAGCATTTCCATATCCATCTGAATCAATATCTGCAAAATAAAGGGCAGGATAAATACAAGTTCCATCATCTTCAATGGCCAAAGGGGCATAATTACATGCCAACGAATCCGTGCAACCTTGTTGACTCAACAAATCGGATACAAAAACACAGATTAAAAAGAAGCTGAAATAAAATCTTACAATCACTTTTACCAATTTGGGTAAAAATAAACAAACTAAGGTCTCGATAAAAAAAAAGGGAGGCATTCACCTCCCTCTCTTTATTTGCCTAATGACTTTAATCTTTTTGCACAATGATAGAATCCGTCGCGTTGGATCCTCTCACTACCAACACATAGTGTCCAGCAGAAAAATCTTGCATATCCAAAGTAAATCCGTTGTTTCCAACCGTGCCACTCCAAACTTGTTGTAGTACCTTTTTACCCGTCAAATCAAACATTTCTACTTGAATCATTTCTTCTTCTACTTGATAGTATCTCACCTCCAACTTTCCTTGAGTAGGGTTGGGGAATACATTCTGAATACTGATCGTGTTTTCAATAACAAGAGATTCCTCTGAGGCTAACTCAGGATCTTCTGACAAACGAAACGCCGTTCCGCTCGTATTAGCGCGCAATGTATAACAAGCTGTATTACTGAAAGCGCCGTTGTAACCATAAACGTAGACCTTGTAAGTACCAGTAGCTCCGTTGTTATATATGATGGTTTCTGAAGTAGTACCTGAATTGGCCGATGCTCCTACCTGCGTATTGCTATTGTTGTACAATTTAACGTCATAATCCGCGGGCAATCCAGTCAAATCAATCTTGATATTTCTATCTGCAGTGGTGGTGGTGAATTTGAAGTAATCTTTATCAGAAGCAGTGCTGATTTTAGCCGTGATATTGGCGTTCTTGACAATGGTTTTAGCCGCACTCAACGAATTGTTATTCTCATACGAGTCCGTACATGTAGTAGAATTAGAGGTAGTAGTGAACGAAGAGGCCGCAGAATAAGCACCTGTGCCAGCTGTACACACCGCCTGCACTTGATAATTATACGTTGAACCTGCTGTTAAACCTGTCAATGCCTTAGAGGTGGTAGTAGAGGTGGTAGTAGTCCAAGTGGTGGATGTGCTCAACTTATATTGAACATTGTAGGAAGTTGCACCCGTAACTGCCGACCAAGAAACGGTAGCACCCGTTGTGGTAATGCTGCTAGCCGCCAAAGAGCCGGGAACTCCGCAAGTAACAGGAACAGGTGTTCCGCAACCATTGGATGTCATCAAACTTGCTCTGGAGCCGCCGCTCGCAAACAAAGCCTGCATTCGTGTTACTTGACCCGCACTGAACATGTACATGCAAGCGTCGTCGGTGTAATCCATATAATTCATGGTCATTTCAACAGGAGCTCCTGTGCAGGTGCTATTATGAGGATATGCAGGGCATCCGTAATTGGCAGTGTTGTGGGTAGGAGTATCCGAAACCAAATCACTGCCGCAATTGGCATCTCCCCAAATGTGACGCAAATTTAACCAGTGACCCACCTCATGAGTAGCCGTTCTTCCTTTGTTAAAGGGGGCAGTAGCGGTTCCTGTTGTTCCAAAATAGCGATAATCTATCACGACTCCATCGGTAGCCGCTGTTCCACCAGGGAATTGGGCATAACCTAATATTCCTCCACTCATGGTACAAACCCATATATTCAAATACTTATTTCTATCCCATGCATCCTTTCCACCTGACGAGGAATATTTCATGGCATCATTAGTAGAAAAAGAAGAGACGGTTGTAGAAGTACGGGTAATACCAGAGGTGGCATTACCAGTTGGATCTACTGTTGCTAAACAAAATTCAATATTAGGATCAGCCGCTGTGAAAATACTTGGAGTTAAGGTAACATCAGCATTGGTTCTTCTGAAATCCTGGTTCAAAACACTCAATTGAGACATGATTTGAGCATCGGAAATATTGCTCGTCGTATTGTTGTAAATCACATGCACCACAACGGGGATGGTCACCAAAGCACGGTCCTGTTGTCCGTTGCTGTGCGCCACAAACTCCTCTGTTTGTTGCTCAATTTCCTGTTGTCTTTGAATATAATTGGGATCTGAACCCATCATATATACGTGATGGTCATACGACCCACAATTTCTTTGCGCCCAGATCATGGTGGGCATTAACATCATTAGGTATAAAATTTTTTTCATAGTGCTGGCTAATTTGATGTAAATATAGTCAAGTTTGTGAATTTTCGCAATTACTCCAATTAAAACTTAAATTATTTGAAATTTGCAGCTTGATGACGAGCTCAAAAATAGGGATGGGGATATTGGAAGTATTGGCCATACTTTTTAATCTTGGTTTTACCGTTCTCTATATCCAACAATCTGAGTGGGCCTTTATTCTCGGAATGCTTGGACCTTCTCTATTAGCTATTTTGAGCTATCGCAGACAGTTGTATGCCGATGTTCTGCTGCAAATATTTTATATCCTGATTACCCTCTTCGGTTGGCTTCATTTGGGTGGAAATTGGCCATCCATGAGCATTTCACTTTCCACTCATATCCTTACCATTGGTATCATGCTCACCATCGGTTGGGGAATAGGTAACTGGTTGCAGGCAAAAACCAATGCCGCTATGCCCATTTTGGACAGTTGCATTACCACCCTTTCCATTTTAGCCACCTTCTACATGATGATAGGATGTCATGAAAACTGGATGTATTTCATGGTGATCAATGCAGCATGCGCCTATTTGTTCTTTACAAGAAAATTAGTCGGTATTTCGATTCTTTACTTTTTGTATCTAATTTTAGCCATTGAAGGATATTTTCGTTTTGGATGGATTCCCATATAAAAGAGCAAATTTGGATCATTGCCGGTGCTGAAAGCAGCGGTAAAACTACTCTTTTCAATCAGCTAAAGTGGTATTTACCTCATTGCTCTTTCATTCCCGAATTAGATCGAAAATGGCTTGAGGATAGGCATTATACCCCCCCTTTTTCAGAGGCATTACTTTCCCAATTGTTTGAGTATTGCTTGCATGAATACCAAAGTTTGAAAGTTCCTCTACCCTGCATCATGGACACAGATATTTTGAATTTGATGATTTGGGCAGAGCACCTCCAACACCCGATGCACAATGCACTTCAAAGAGCTTTTGAACAACATAAAAACAGAAAATACATCCTATGCCCACCCAACATTCCTTTTGAACCCGATCCCTTGCGAACAAATGAATCCACGAGAAGTTGGGTTTGGAAAAGACATTTAGAGATTCTCCCTGCTGATCAATGTCTTATTTTAAAAAGTGACAGTCCTGAAGGCAGATGGAAAGAAATAAATCACCTCTTTATTTAGCCTTGATCGCTGCAATTCCTGGCAACTCAATACCTTCTAAGGATTCCAACATCGCTCCGCCCCCAGTGCTCACATAACTCACTTGATCGGCCATTCCCATTTGATTGATGGCTGCTACAGAATCACCACCCCCTACCAAAGTAAAGGCGCCCTTTTGGGTGGCCCTTCCCAATGCCTCTGCGATGGCCTTGGTACCTTTTGCAAAAGTATCCATTTCAAAAACACCCATGGGACCATTCCACAAAACAATTCGTGCAGCTTCAATTTCCTTGCTGAATTCGGCAATAGAAGAGGGTGCTATATCCAAGCCCATCCATCCATCTTCAATGGCATCAATGGGGCAAACCATTGTATTCGCATCATTGGCAAAACGGTCGGCCACCAACGCATCGGTAGGCAATAAAAACTTTACTCCTCTATCCTTTGCTATTGTCATTAAAGACAACGCTTGTTCTAAACGATCCTCCTCTACTAAAGAGCTACCTACTCTTCCACCTTGTGCTTTGATAAAGGTGAAAGCCATGCCTCCTCCAATGATAATTGCATCTACTTTTTGAATCAGATTCTCAATGATTCCAATTTTCGAAGACACTTTAGAGCCTCCCACTATGGCCACAACAGGTTTTTCCGTTGAATGCAACACCTTATCTATACTCCTCACTTCATCCTCCATCAGATAACCAAAATACTTATCCGTCGGAAAAAAGTTTGCGATAATCGCAGTACTCGCATGTGCGCGGTGAGCAGTGCCAAAAGCATCATTAAGATAACAATCTCCGTTCTCCGCTAATTGACCTGCAAAAAATTCATCCCCTTTTTCTTCCTCAGCGTAAAAACGCAAATTCTCCAATAATAAAACATCCCCATTGTTCATTTTATCCACCGCGATAGCTACTTTCTCTCCGATACAATCCTCCACAAAAGCTACTGGCTTGGATAGGGTCTCTGATAATGTTTTTATCACATGTTGCAGGGAAAATTTATTTTCCGGTCCCCCTTTGGGTCTTCCCAAATGAGACATCAAAATTACTTTACCACCATCACCGCTCACTTTCAAAATAGTCTTGGCCGCTGCGCGGATCCGAGTATCATCTGTTACTTCCATCATTTCATTCAATGGAACATTAAAATCCACTCTGATTAACACTCTTTTTCCTTCAAAATTTACTTGATCTATTGGGTACATAATAAGATAATTGGTTTACAAATTTAAGTAATAAAAAAGGGAGTCCGGTGAGGACTCCCTTTTAGTACAATAAGTTTTTTTTATTTCACCACTTGCAAGCTTCTGGTAAACATGCGCTTACCTTCCACTACCAAGCTAATTTCGTACTGGCCTACTTGCCATTCAGCAACAGCCAATTCAATGGTATTAATACCGATTGGTTGAACACCCAAATTAGAATAACTTACCAGTTTACCCTGAATATCACGAACCTCATAAGCCACCGCTGCTGCCTTATTCAATTCATATCGAACGGTGCTCACGGTTACTGCTGGGTTAGGGAATAATTGGAATGTCTTCAATGTCTCATCATTGACCTCATCCACACTTACTCTATTAGACAATATCAATCTTACAGCAGGAGAATAACTTCTGGAAGTAAACCAAACAAAACTATTGTCACCCGCTCTTTCTAACTGAGCGGTAGAATTATCTGAATCTGAGTTACCCTGCGCTAAGAAGGTCAATTCATAACTGCTGGTATAATTAGGATCATCCATGGCTGAAAGGTCAGAGGCAATTCCTGCAAAATACACTTCACCTGCTAACACCTGGGCTGCATCGGTAAAGGGTAAGTAGTAAAATGGCTCTGTGCCCGTGGCGCCAATCATAGCGGGGAAAACCATAAATTCATTGGATGCCTCAACGCTTGGTGCGGTATTCAAACCGCCCGTTGCATTGATCAAAAATGTTTGCAAATAAGCATCACTTGAAGTGGATGGTCCGATTAACGCTGTGATTCCATAAGCTGTTGATCCTTCATATGGAAAATGATAGAAATTACCCACACCTGTGGCTTCATATTCTACCGGATTCGAGCCGTCCACTTGAGTAGGTAAAATTTCAATATCCAACACTGTATCATCATGTCCATACTCATCCGCTGAAAACTCAATTTCTCTTGATAACACATTATTCGCAGGGGTCTCGTCCGTTGAATCAGAAGACATGGTAATGTTGATGATATAAGAACCCACCGCTGTCGGCTCCCAATTGGTAGTTACATACAATGTATCATTCACAAATGCAGGACATTCAGGGGCATTGGCATAACTCGCCACTGTGCCAATGTTCTCCGTTTGAGAATGTACGACATTGCCTGCACCATCGATGATTTCAATATTGACATTAACATTGGGCTGATCGTTGTAACCAATATTTCTGTAAATAGCTCCTACCAATAACCCACCATCCGCAGCCATAATTTTCTGCTCCATTGGAGTCAAGCGGTATTCCCAAACACTGAATACATCTCCATTGGTTACTTGACGCAACTCAATATCATTGGCCTTTGGATTACCGTAAACAGAGATGTCATCCAAACCCCAAAAATAATGTGAGTATCCCGCAGCGTTTGCCGTGTTGAATCCGAAGCGAATCAACACTGAAGTCTGACCCGCCGCAACACAAGAAATATCCACCACTGTGTTCAAAGGATTGGCAGATCCTGAATTGGCGGCTGGAGAAAAATCACCATGACCCGGAAATACTACCCAAGTACCCCCATTATCTACAGAAACCTCAACGGTCAAGGGAGACATAGGGAAACAACAATATCTAAAATATTGCTCGTAATCCACCAACACAGAAGTCAATTGGCTACAATCAATCATAGGAGATTGCAACCAACCCGATACATCAACAACAGGATTAGCCGCGGTAATGGGGCCTCCCTGAAAGAAATCCGCATCAAAAATGATCCATCCATTGGATGCGGTAGTAGAAGCCATTACAGCTGCATTGGCCGAGTAGGCCCCATTGGGACTGGTAGCGTTGGCTAACATCCAAATAGAGGTGTCTCCACTGTTATCATATGGAATCCAAGCACCAATACCGTTGTTGCCTGCAAAACCATTGTCAAAATCTTCGGTAAATACCACCATCCCACCGCGACTTGCGGCATTGCTGTGAGAGGGATTTTGAATTCTTTCTTCCAAAGCTGGAATCATCTTTGGCTGAGCCAATACGGATTCAATTTGCTTTTGAGCCATGGTTGAACTCAAAGTCAAAAAAGAACCTGCAATAAATAAAAGTTTTTTCATTGTTTCAATTTTTACAAATATATCGAAGATTCCAAAAAAAAACAGCCATTTAGGCTGTTTTGATGTGCGCCCACCTGGGCTCGAACCAGGGACCCACAGATTATGAGTCTGTTGCTCTAACCGACTGAGCTATAGGCGCGGGGTGGCAAAATTACATAATTTTAATCCTGAAACAAAATCCTGAGCCCTATAAAACCTCAAGAAATCAATAGTCCCAAGGCTGCCATTGGAATCCTTTGGTGCGAAGTCCCAACATGATCCATTGATCAGACCATGTTCGTTGAGCTGTCTTGTCATTTCTCCATCCCAACTGAGTAAACATTTCACCCCAATTTCCCACAGTTCTTGATAGGGTAAACTGTTGAAACATCAAAAAATGCTTTTCACCTTGGTACAAATCATTACCAAATTGACTGACTGGATTCCGGTAAGTCATGAAAATATCGCCTCCATAATTCTTGTCACCCATATTCCTACCCATGATATTGTAATGAATCTGATAATGTATTTTCCAAGAGCCTTTGGTATACTGCCACATATTCACCCATTCTGCAAAATTAGCTCCGGTTGGATGTGCCAGCGGTTGGTTCAAATGACCCCACGCCTGCAATGAACTCGCATGGGAATAAGTAAACGGACGGACGGCATTGACCTCACTGAGCCCACTCAAACCCGGCAAAATATTCATCCATCTTATTCCAAATTGCCCACCATACTTGAGACCCCACCAGCCGTTCCGGGCCCTGACAGCAGACAGCAACCATTCATCTAATAAAAACTGAAAATAAAATTTCACTTTTTGGCGATGGATATAGCTACCGGACATCGCCAACAACACATTATCAGCAGAACCTTGCGCATATTCAACGGGACGCCAAAAAAGCAAGGGGTTTAAATAATGCACATCAAAGTTTCTCACAGAAGTGGAATCATTGCGCTGCCATATCACCATCTCATGCAACGCCAATTGAAATTTCGGAGTAATCTCCCAATTCAAACCGTGCACCGCAATGTACTTTTTTCTTACACCCTCCCAACCATTTTGCACATCTTGCAACTGACTCCAAATACTGTACAATCTAAAATCACCGGCCTTGATGGTACTTCTTGCAAAATAATAGGGTGCAGCATTTCTACTTATTATCAGAGATCGGTAACCTTCTCCTATCATCAACTTGTTATGCCCTACTTCTAAAGAAAAATGCCGATTGGGAGAATATGCCAAATTGGCCATCCAATTGTAAGCCCTCACTTGTCCTTGCTTTCCGAAAATAACCCTACCCCAACCAGGCAACACATTCAACGTGTCCATTCCTCTTTGAACATATTCAGGCAATTGCCCGCCGATGTAAGAGGCTCCTCCCTGAGCATACCAATGATTTTTGTAGGCTC
>Ga0068876_10002916_pt1 | contig 12494 bp, 9 predicted proteins | sample NOAtaG_6_FD_66442 | JGI IMG/M metagenome (GOLD analysis project Ga0068876, IMG submission 66442) | Freshwater lake microbial communities from Lake Erie, under a cyanobacterial bloom - NOAA_Erie_Diel5S_2200h metaG | ecosystem: Environmental > Aquatic > Freshwater > Lake | place: USA: Ohio, Lake... | reverse complement strand
AACGTTGAGTCCTTTCACATAAAGCGTTCTGTAAATATCCTCAATTTGAAGAATGCTTTCGTTGCTGAAACCGCGACGACGAAGTCCAACAGAGTTTACTCCAACGTATGCCAGTGGTTCGCGGGCAGCTTTAACAAATGGAGGTACATTTTTACGAACCCCACTTTGTCCTGCAACAAAACTATGTGCACCGATTTTTACAAATTGTGAAACACCTACGTAACCTTCTAAAATTGCCCAGTCTTCAATTTCAACGTGTCCGGCGACATTAACAGAGTTCGCCAGAATAACGTTGTTACCTACCGCACAATCATGTGCAATGTGCACATATGCCATTAGCAGGCAATTAGCGCCTACTGTTGTTTTAAAACGATCTTTAGTTCCGCGATTAATCGTAACACATTCACGAATAGTTGTGTTATTTCCGATTTCTGTGGTAGTTTGTTCACCTTCGAATTTCAAGTCCTGAGGAATCGCGCTTATCACCGCGCCCGGAAAAATCCGGCAATCGTTACCGATACGCGCACCGTCCATGATTACTGCATGTGGACCAATCCAGCAGTTACTGCCAATCACAACATCTGCGGTGATATATGCAAATGGTTCAACAACAGTTCCGGCGCCTACTTTGGCGTCAGGATGTATGTGTGCGAGGGGAGATATCATACCGTTGCTTTTTCGGCTTTAGCGGGTTCATTATTTCTCACTTTCACTATCTGTGCAAGCATGTCAGCTTCCGCTACCACTTTGCCGTTTACGTACGTATAGCCTTTCATATGGCACAAGCCCCGTCTAATAGGATCAACTAAATCCAACTTGAATACGCACGTATCACCCGGAACAACTTTTTGCTTGAATTTTACGCTTTCTATTTTGAGGAAATAGGTCTGATAATTTTCCGGATCAGGAACTGTTTTCAAACACAAGATTCCACCTGTTTGTGCCATTGCCTCAACCAACAATACGCCAGGCATGACAGGTTCGTCAGGAAAGTGACCTTGAAACCAATATTCGTTCATGGTTATATTTTTAACACCGATCACATGTTGCGGAGATAATTCCATGATCTTATCTACCAACAAGAATGGGAAACGATGCGGAAGAATTTTCTGAATTTCACGCACATCGTACAATGGTGTTTGATTCAGATCGAAGTGTAACTCGTTTTTCTTCTGCTTCTCTTTTTTAATTAACGCTTTCAACTTCTTCGCAAACTCAACATTGCCCGCATGCCCCGGACGTGCGGCAAGAACATGGATCTTCATGTGCATGCCTACTAGCGCTAAATCACCAACAATGTCCAGTAGTTTGTGACGTGCAGGCTCATTGTAAAAATGTAACTGAACGTTATTCAAAACACCTCGTCCTTTAATTTCTACATCAGGTTTGTTGAACACTTTACGCAAATGATCCAATTTCTCGGACGAAACTTCCTTATCCACCAAAACGATTGCATTATCCAAATCTCCGCCTTTGATCAAATTATGTTGTAACAAGGCTTCCAATTCATGAAGAAATACAAATGTTCTGCACGGCGCAATTTGTTCTTTAAACTCACTCAACTGATACATGCCGGCATGCTGCGTTCCTAAAACATCACTGTTATAGTCTACCATTACCGTTACACGAAATTCATCTTGTGGCACTGCGAGCATTTCTACTTTCTTCACAGGATCTTCATAAGTAAGGTTTTCCTTCAAAATGAAGTATTCGCGTTCTGCAGTTTGCTCTACAAAGCCGGCCGACTCCAATGCCATGATAAATGGCATCGAACTGCCATCCATAATAGGTGTTTCAGGCCCCGACAAATCAATTAATACATTGTCTAAATCGCATCCCATCAGTGCAGCCAACACATGTTCGGTAGTGTAAACGCGCGCACCATTTTTTTCTAATGTGGTTCCGCGTGCCGTATCCACAACATTATCCGCATCCGCATCAATTACAGGTTGTCCTTCAACATCGGTTCGGCGAAATTTAAATCCGTGATGTTCAGGTGCGGGGTGGAACGTTAATGTAACCGGAGCACCTGTATGTAAACCTTTGCCGGCAACAGAAACAGATTGACCAATAGTACGTTGTAATTTGCTCATGGATGCGTTGAGTTATTCTTAAGCGATTGAATTTCTTTTTCTAAATCTTTGATTTTACTACTCAGCTGTGGTAATGCGCGGAACATGACATAGGAACGTTTGTAATCGCCAATGCCGAACGCCGGAGAACCTTGCACGATTTCATTCTCTGCTATATTCTGACCAATTCCCGATTGCGCAGCTATTTTCACTCCATCACCAATTGTTAAGTGACCGATAATACCTACTTGTCCGCCAATCAGACAATTCTTGCCAATTTTTGTGCTGCCCGCAACGCCCGATTGTGAAGCGATGACTGTATTTTCTCCGATCTCCACATTATGAGCAATCTGAATCAGATTATCCAGTTTTACACCTTTGCGAATAATAGTGGAACCTAAAGTCGCTTTATCTATGGTGGTGTTTGCGCCTATTTCCACATGATCTTCAATGATCACATTGCCAATATGCGGAACTTTGCTGTAGTTGTTTTCGCTGTTCGGCTGAAACCCAAATCCATCACCGCCAATAACAGCACCGGCTTGTATAATCACATCATCGCCAATAATACAGTCTGCATAAATTTTAACACCTGCGTAAACGGTAGTTTTGGCCCCAATTTTCACCATGTCACCAACAAAGCAGCCGGGGAAGATCTTCGTGTTATTTCCAATTTGCACATGCTCACCCACATAAGCACCTGCACCAACATACACACCTTCACCTAGTTTTGCTGTTGATGCTACAAACGCACCGTGATCAATACCGGTTTTATTATGTCGTATGTTCATGTATGCTTCCAACAACTTCGCAAATGCCTGTCGCGCATCAGCAACACGAATAAGCGTTAATGTAGAAGGTAATGCTTGTTCCGGAGTGAAATCATTGTTTACGATAGCAACAGTAGCACCTGTAGTATAGATATACTGGGTATATGCAGGATTGGATAAAAATGTCAGCGTGCCGGAAACACCCTCTTCAATTTTTGCAAGTCCGGAGACTTCTGCTTCAGGATTTCCTGTTACAGAACCACCAAGCATGCCTGCAATTTGTTGTGCGGTAAACTTCATCGACCAAAAATAACAAAAATGCAGCCTCGTAATGCGCGTATTGATTGATGACTGTGCGACTCCGTTAAATTGCCTTCATTTGTAATGTTACCGCGTGTAAAACATATATTTGCGCAAACCCGTGGCTGTGTCGCTGATTCTTTTTAATCCTTTTGCTACATCTCACAATCCCCGCATTCCGAACAGTGTTTTGCAGGTTGCTGCTGCTATTGACGGTAAATACGAGTGGGTTATAGTAGATGGCAATAAAGAAAAGGATCCATGGACTTCTATCCGTGAGTATCTCAAAATCGGACAATACAAGTTTTTTGGGTGTACGGTAATGCCCGGTCCGCAATTGCGTCAGGCTATTCCGATTGCTAAAAAGGTTCGTGAAGAATTTCCGGATGTTAAAATTATTTGGGGTGGATATTTTCCGTCTAATCATCCGCGTCCCGTATTGTTCAGCGGTTATGTGGATGTCATCGTTAACGGGATGGGGGATAAGTGTTTTCCGATGTTGTTGGACGCGTTACAAGCTAATTCGGAATTGGATGAAATTCCCAATTTGATTTTTCGCAAGGGAGATCAAGTGGTAACAACACGCAAGGAAGAAATTCTTGATCAGGAGAATTTTCCGGATTTACCGTACGAAAAGCTGAACCGGTTTTATCCGATGAGTCGCTATCTCGTTCGGACTTATTTAGGCAGCAAAACTATCGCCTATCATAGCAGCCACGGTTGTCCATTCACATGCTCATTTTGTGCCGTGGTTCCTATATATAATGCGCGATGGAAGGGCCAGTCGGCAGAAAAAATTTACCGTAATGTTAAACGGGTGAAGGAATTGTATGGCGGGAATGCTGTAGAGTTTCACGATAATAACTTTTTCGTTTCTGAGAAACGCACTGTTGACTTTGCGCGATTAGTGAAACCGGATAACATGATCTGGTGGGGCGAAGGACGCATTGATACAATTGATAAGTACAAAGATGAGTCGCTTAAAGTAATGCGTGAGTCGGGTTGTAAGATGATCTTCTTCGGTGCTGAAACCGGCAGTGATGCGTTGCTTCAGAAAATGGACAAAGGCGGAACTCAATCGCGCGAACAAATTATACGTTTTGCAAAACGTATGAAGGAAGTGGACATCATTCCGGAATATTCTTTTGTGCTCGGATTTCCTGCTGATGGCGAAGAAGAAGTTGCGCGGTTAATTCGCGAAGAAATTCAATTTATTAAAGAAATTAAACGAGCGAATCCGAATACCGAAATTATAATTTACATTTATTCACCTGTACCTACAGAGAATAGTGAGTTGTACAATGAAGTGCGTAAAACGGGATTCCGATTCCCTGAGAAACTGGAGGATTGGATCAGTCCGCAATGGGAAAATTTTGATTTGAGAAAGAATCCGCTTACACCTTGGCTCAAACCTTATATGGTGGATCAGATTAAAAATTTTGAAACGGTGTTGAATGGTTATTATCCTACTGTTTCTGATGTTCGTTTAAAGCCCTGGCAAAAAAAGGTATTACGCTTAATTTCAACATGGAGATATAAAATGAATTTCTTCGCCTATCCTTACGAAATAAAGGTGCTGCAGAAATTGTGGAAATATAGACAACCGGAAACTGAAGGATTTTGATTGACAATGTAAAACGTGCTGTTGCCCGCTATGTGGTAAAACCTTGGGTTATACGCTATTTGCGGAAGCCGCGTCAATTTAAATTTCACGAATTGCAATTGCATATTGAACCCGGTATATTTCATCCGAAATTTTTCTTCAGTTCGGTGTTTTTTGCGGAGTTTGTTCGCGAACTGAATTTTAACGGTAAGTGTGTTGGAGAACCTTGCTGCGGAAGCGGTATTATTGGATTAACTGCTGCACTTCTGGGTGCGGAAGTTTTTTGCGGCGATATTGATCCACGTGCTGTGAAAAGTGTACAACACAGTATTGATGTCAACCGGAGCATCCTTAATGAGAAAAATGTGCACATTTTACTATCGGATATTTTTGACCAGTTTCCAAATAAGACCTATGATTATATTTTCGTTAATCCGCCTTATTTTTTTAAGCCGGTGGAAAACAATGCGCACTTAGCTTGGAATGCAGGAGCGGAAGGCGAATTCTTTGTGCGCTTTTTTAGTGGATTACATAAAATCGTATCACCGACTACAAAAACGTATATGGTGCTTGCCGATAATTGCGAGTTGGATAAAATTGAGGCGATAGCACAGCAATTCGATTTTTTATTGAAAGAACGTCGTCGCAAGAAAATTCAATGGGAGGTTAACTATATCTTTGAAATTGTTAAGCAAGCCCATGAGTAAATTTTCTGTGCAGGAGTTGGCTGTGTTACGCGCGTTGGCGTACTACGATATTTTTCGATTTCCTTTAACAATCGAAGAGGTGCGTTTAAATGCGGCGTTGTCAATGAATCAGGAAGAGACACGCGAAGTGCTGAGAACCTTGTTGGCGAATGGTTGTGTTGAGAGCAACGGCGAATTCTTTGGGCTGCGTGGTTCACTCGAAAACAATATTGCACAAAGATATTTAGGAGAACAGCGTAGAGCAGCGGTTGAAGGTAAAGTTCAACGTTACAGTCAGCGCATCATGCGTTTCCCTTTCGTAGAAGCGGTGGCCATTTCAGGATCTTACTCGAAAGGTGTTTTGTCGGAAGATGGTGATATTGACTACTTTATTATTACAAGCCAAGGAAGACTGTGGATTTGTAGAACATTATTGATTTTATTTAAAAAGATCTTCTTGTTTAACTCAAGAAAGTTCTTTTGTGTCAATTATTTTATTGATACGGCGCATTTAGTAATTCCCGATCAAAATCTTTTTACCGCGACTGAAGTGAAGTATTTATTGCCCGTTGGCAATTCAAGTGCAATGCAGCAATTTTATAATGCTAATAGTTGGACAGATCTTTATTTGCCGAATAAAGAGACAACAGCGGCTATACAGATTGATGTGCCAGAAAAATCGACCTGGTCGAAAATGATTCAGTCGATTTTTACTAAAAATATGGGTGATTGGATCGATTATCGATTAATGCGATTAACGTTGCGCAGATGGAAGAAGAAGTTTCCGCATTTTGATGAATCCGATTTTGATTTAAATATGAGAACGCGAAAGAATGTGTCTAAACATCACCCTCAAGGCTTCCAGCAAAAAGTTCTCGACGCATTGGCTGTTAAGATGCAAGAGTTAGAAGCGTTAAATTTGAGCAGTAGTGAGAATGAAATTCAAACTTCAAATTCTTCATTAAGGTGAAAGTAGTATTAACACATTCCTATTTTTTGCGCTTCGATCCTAAGCAATTGAAAGCGGGAATGCCTTATCCGCCCTTGGGTACGTTGTTTGCTGCTGCTGTTCTTCGTGAGCGAGGACATGAAGTTAGAGTGCACGATATTCAACTTGCCGCAGGTCCGGAAGAAGTGCTCACCACGTTACAGAATTTTAAACCGGATGTATTCGTAATTTACGATGATGGTTTTAATTATCTGACCAAAATGTGTCTCACGAATATGCGGGAGGCAGCGTGGAAAATGCAAAAGTGGGCGAAAGAACTAGGCTGTAAAGTTGTGGTGAGCAGTTCAGATTCAACTGATCATGCAGAAAAGTACTTAGAGCATGGTGCTGACGTAGTCATTATCGGTGAAGCAGAAACCACCTTATCTGAATTGCTTGAAGCATGGAGTAGCAATTCTGATGTGGACAGAATTAAGGGGACGGCACGTTTAGTTGAAGGAAGTGTGATTAAGTCGCCGAAACGTGACGTACTTAAGGATCTTGATCAACTTCCTGAACCTGCGTGGGATTTGTTGGATATTACACCGTATCGTACCATGTGGATAGAACGACACGGGTATTTTTCTATTAATATGGTGACCACGCGTGGTTGCCCGTATAAGTGCAATTGGTGTGCAAAACCTATTTACGGAAACCGCTATAATTCTCATAGTGCGCAGCGCGTTGTGAAGCAGTTGAAAGCCTTGCAACAGAAATTTCAATTTACGCACGTGTGGTTTGCTGATGATATTTTTGGCTTGAAGCCGGGTTGGTTGAACGTATTCAGACAGGAGGTTGAACGCGAAAAATTGAAGATTAAATATAAAATTCAATCTCGTGCTGATTTGTTGTTGGAGGAAAATAATATTCAGCATTTGGCAGCTTCCGGATGTGAAGAAGTTTGGATGGGAGCGGAGAGTGGATCGCAAAAAATATTGGATGCCATGGACAAAGGAACGCGCGTGGAGCAAATAGCTGAAGCTTCTGCTTTGCTGAAGCGCAATGGCATCCGTCCCGCATTTTTTCTGCAGTTTGGATATCCCGGTGAAACATTACAGGATATTCGAGCAACGATAGATATGGTTCATCGACTCTTGCCGGCTGATATTGGTGTTTCGGTTTCTTACCCTTTGCCGGGAACGCCATTTTATGAGCGTGTTAAGGAAGAACTCAAGCTGAAATCGAATTGGACAGATAGTGATGAACTGGCATTGATGTTTAAAAATGAATATCCTCCGCAGTTTTATAAATTGTTACATCGCTATGTACACCATTCTTACCGAACGCGACAATATGCCCAAGGTGAAATGCGTAAAAGCGCGATGAAGCGTTTACTTGGAGAAACCTATCACGGCTATAAATCACAAGCGTTACGAAAACAATTGGCTCGAATAGTACCGGATGCACATGAGTGGATTTGATCAACATGCTTTGGCATATGATGCTGAGTTCACGCAAACACTAATTGGTAAAGCGCAACGCGATAGCGTGCATCGTTTTTTAGCAAAACGACTGGGCATGAACAGCACTGTTTTAGAGTTGAATTGCGGAACCGGTGAAGATGCGTTGTGGTTTGCTCATCGTGGGCATCGTGTCGTAGCTACGGATATTTCAGAGGTGATGTTGAAACGAGCGCGGGAGAAAGCCGAGCATCTGCAACAAATAATTTTTAAACAAGCAGATCTCACTCATCCGGAACAATTACCGGACCTCAGTGCAGATTTAATCTTTTCCAATTTTGGCGGACTCAATTGTCTTGGCCCGCAGCAATTAACGAAGTTGTCGCCTGCACTGGCAGCACGTATTGAACCGGATGGTCGCTTCATTGCGGTTGTAATGGGTAAAAGTTGTACTTGGGAGCAAATTTATTTTTCCCTAAAAGCTAAACGTGCCTGGTCGCGAAAGTCTGAACAACCTGTTGCCGCACACGTGGCCGGTGAGATCGTCAATACTTGGTATTACACTCCTCAGGAGTTTTATGGCTTTTTTAGTGCTAGTTTCCGAATGGGTGCTGTTAAGCCTATAGGCCTTTTTGTTCCGCCTTCTTACCTTAATCCGTATTTTAAAAATAAGCCCGCAATGTTTGGTGTATTGCGTACATTGGATCGTGGTCTGGCACATTTTAAATTTCAAGCTGATTTTGCAGATCATTACATAATTGAATTGATCCCACGTGTATCATGAAGGTGTTGTTAACGCACGCGTATTATTTAAATGAAGATCCCAAGGAACAAGCGATCATGAAGCCTTATGTTCCGCTCGGAATACTGTATTTGTCGGCGTATTTGGACGAACACAAGGTGGAACATGAAGTCTTTGACAGTACCTTTTTCCGATTCGATGAGCACTTTAAGCATATTCAGAACAAACAATACGACGTAGTTGCGATTTACACGAATCTGATGACTAAACTGAATGTACTGAAATTAATCAAAGCCATAAAAAATGATGATTCGTTAAAACATTCACGTATTGTTCTTGGTGGCCCGGAGGTGCGCAATCACGCTGAAGCATTTTTAAATTATGGTGCAGATGTGCTGATTGTCGGAGAAGGTGAAGAAACTTTATTGGAGGTAGTTCAACACATACAAACCGGAAGTTGCAATTGGCCGGAGATTGCGGGGACTATTATTCTGCAGGAAGGGAAAGTTCATCAGCATCAGGAACGTGCTTTAGTGAAAGATATCAATACGTTACCGTTTCCTAATAGACATCGGGTGGATTTGACCAAGTATCAGGATGTTTGGAAAAAGCATCACGGGTATAGCATGGTTTCCATGAGTACCATGCGAGGTTGTCCGTACACGTGCAAATGGTGTAGTCGTGCTGTGTATGGTGGAACGTACCGTCGTCGCAGCGCCAAACTGGTAGTGGATGAGATCGAAATTATTAAGCGCGATTATAATCCGGATAAAATTTGGTTCGTTGATGATGTGTTCACGATTAATCATAAATGGTTACGCGAATTTGCTGATGAACTGGAGCGAAGAAACGTTCGTGTTTCGTATGAAATCATTACGCGAGCCGATCGCATGAATGATGAGGTGATCGAGCTCCTGCGCAGAAGCGGCTGTTTTCGCGTGTGGATTGGAGCTGAAAGTGGTTCGCAGAAAATAATTGATGCCATGGATCGTCGCGTTGATGTTATGAAAGTGCGAGAGATGATTAAGAAAAGTCGTCGGGCAGGAATCGAGGCAGGAACATTCATTATGTTGGGATATCCGGGCGAATCACGAACAGATATCAAAGAAACCATCGAACATTTGGTGGACGCAGCTCCGGACTTATACACGATCACCGTTGCCTATCCGATTAAGGGAACACGTTTGTACGAAGAAGTTCAGGATAAATTGACAACTTCATTGAATTGGGCAGAGTCAACAGATCGGGACTTAGATTTTAAACGCACACATAGCAGAAAATATTACGACTACGCCGTGCGTTGGGTGTATAATGCAGTTGCCGCAAGTAGAACAGATTCGCTTTTCGCAAAAATGAAGTACACGCTCAAAGGTTGGGCGATGCAACTATTTATGCTCTTTGCATCCTAACGAATTTCCTTCGGGAAGCACAGGAAATATTTCTTCACGGGTTGTGCTAGCACAGATATGTTAAACAAGTCTGCGGCTTCGGCAATATCCATCACTTGTCCGTTCTTGAATAAGATGTTGATGCGGATCTGATCGCTGCTATACGCTTTGTTCTGAACCGCGCCGGTAAAAACGAAATAGTGCAATTCATCTTTGCGAATACCCAGTTGTTTCATGGCCGCTTTTTGGCGCTTATCCACATATGCTCCTGCAAATGGCTTATGCTGAAGTTCTACAGCGTACAAATTGCGGTTGACCATCCATTGACATAATGTGGAAAGAATGGTATCGTTGCATGCTGCCCAAACTTTAATGGACGTCATAATGTCGTAATCGTCCAATGCAGCAAAAGTTTCCAGCACTTCCGGTCTTTTTATAAAGGCCGATTTCGTGAAACGATTGTACAAAAACAAGCGCAATGCCGGCGTGCAAAAAAGCTCTTCGCCGCTCTCTGCCAAATCTTTCGCACGTTTCAATATATTCACCAATAAATGTTCTGCACTCAATACTGTTTTGTGCAAATACACTTGCCAATACATTAATCTGCGTGCAATAATGAATTTCTCGATAGAGTAAATCCCTTTATCCTCTACCACCAATTCGTCATTTACGACGTTCAACATTTTTACAATACGATCACTACTCACGATGCCTTCAGAGACACCGGTGAAAAAGCTGTCGCGACGCAAATAATCGAGGCGGTCCATATCCAGCTGACTGGATACTAATTGGTGTAAGAATTTCTTCTTGTATTTATTTCTGAAAATTGAAATCGCTGTGGTCAGTTGTCCTTTGAATTCCTTATTCAAGCGATCCATGATCAATCCGGAGATGTCTTCATGGGTAATATGATGCACAATGCTGGTTTCAAGTGCATGCGAGAAAGGCCCGTGACCAATGTCATGCAAAAGAATAGCTATAAGTGCTCCTTCTGCTTCTTCGTTGGTAATGGTGTGCCCTTTACTTCGAATAACTTCGATAGTTTCATGCATTAAGTGCATGGCTCCCATGGCGTGATGAAAGCGCGTGTGATTGGCACCCGGATATACAAGGCTGGTTAAACCAAGTTGGCGGATTCTACGCAATCGCTGAAAATAGGGGTGGCTGATCAATTGAAAAACCAGATCCGAAGGAACGGTAATAAACCCGTAAACCGGATCGTTGAATATTTTTCTTTTGGGTTGGCTTTTCATCAGCGACAAAAGTAAGGCAAGGTTTTCACTTAATCACACCTCCACACGTGGTAATAAAAATGAACTCCCCGATAATAAGTATCTTCGTTACACGTTATTGACGCGATACTTCAAACTATGGATAAAATTAAAATTTTGTGGGCGGATGATGAGATTGATTTGCTCAAACCGCACATCATGTTTTTAAATGAAAAGGGCTATGCCGTTACTACTGCAACCAGCGGCAATGAAGCGGTCGATATTATCGAGAAAGAAGAATTTGATATTGTATTTCTGGATGAAAATATGCCGGGTTTGTCAGGTCTCGCAGCGCTGACTAAAATCAAGGAGTTACGGAATGCTGTTCCTGTCGTGATGATCACCAAGAGTGAAGAAGAGAATTTGATGGAAGATGCTATCGGCTCTAAAATTGCAGATTACCTGATCAAGCCGGTTAATCCTAATCAAATTTTGCTTTCGCTGAAAAAGATTCTGGATAACCGCCGTATCGTATCGCAAAAAACGACCAGTGGCTATCAGCAGGAATTTCGATCCATTGGAATGACACTAAACGACCGATTGAATCACGCGGAGTGGGCGGACATTTACAAGAAATTGATTTATTGGGAATTGGAATTGGAGAAGACGCAAGATGACTCCATGCACGAAATTCTAACCATGCAAAAGCGGGAAGCCAATGTGGCATTCTGCAAGTTTGTGGAACAGCATTACATTGATTGGCTGAACGGCAAGGATAAGAATCCTCCGGTGTTATCGCACATGTTATTGAATAAAAAATTGGCACCGCTGCTGGATAAAGAGGAAGTTGTGTTTTTTGTGTTGATTGACAATTTGCGGTATGATCAATGGAAAGTGTTGCAACCCGTAATTAGTCAGTACTTCCGTGTAGAGCAGGAGGATATGTTCTATTCGATTTTGCCGACTGCTACACAATATGCGCGAAATGCTTTGTTCGCCGGGTTATTGCCATCTGAAATGGAAAAACGTTATCCGAATTTTTGGAAGAACGATGATGACGAAGGTGGAAAGAACTTACACGAAGACGAATTTCTTGCAGGCAATCTCAAACGCATGGGCAAGGATGTGAAGTTTTCTTATAATAAAATCACCAATTATAATTCAGGGAAGAAGCTTGCGGAAGGCGTTGCTAATTTGATGCAGAACAAATTGAACGTTATCGTGTACAACTTCGTGGATATGCTTTCACACGCGCGTACGGAAATGGAAGTAATTCGTGAATTGGCGGATGATGACGCAGCGTATCGCTCACTTACATTATCCTGGTTCGAGCA
>Ga0068876_10002915_pt1 | contig 12495 bp, 15 predicted proteins | sample NOAtaG_6_FD_66442 | JGI IMG/M metagenome (GOLD analysis project Ga0068876, IMG submission 66442) | Freshwater lake microbial communities from Lake Erie, under a cyanobacterial bloom - NOAA_Erie_Diel5S_2200h metaG | ecosystem: Environmental > Aquatic > Freshwater > Lake | place: USA: Ohio, Lake... | reverse complement strand
CTTGGCGCAGTTGTGGCGTTTTTCTATCTCGCCCAGTCTGCCGCCTGGGTGCCATATCTGCTGGTTGTGGCGGCCGCTAACTTTATTTACATCGCTCTGTCGGATTTGATTCCCCAGCTGCATGCGCAGGCCCATGATCACCACGGCGGGCTGGGTGCGGCCGCATGGCAGCAGCCGGCATTGATGCTTATTGGTATCGCTGTGGCGGGACTTGCAGCCAATGTGCTGCATGCGCATTAACTAGCCGCCTGGATTAGTCCGTCATGGGCAGTTTTCGCTGCCCCAGTTCGTCATAGTCATCGAGAAATAGTCTATCTAGACGATTTTCCCGCGGCATGAAGTTATTGAACATAGCCCCTGTCTGATCGTTTCGATCAGTTCTCACAGGAGGTTATATGTTGCGCTTCTCTAAGCACAAACGCGCCCGACGTCAACAGTCCGTCTCGCGCACTTTTTCTCTTCGAAAGGCGCATCATGCGCCGCGCGGCCAGGGAATGACAGAATACATTGTAGTGGTGGCGGTTGTTGCCGTTGCCGCCATTGGCGTCTACAGCATGCTTGGTCAGACCATCCGGAATCAGACCGCTGGCATTGCGCAAGAAATTTCTGGTAACGATGCCGGAGCAGCGCTGAATGCAGCCACCAGCTCTGCATCTGCGGCGCGATCACAGGCAAATGTTCGCAAAGACCTGAAAAACTATAACCAGGATAACCATTGAGGCTTAATTCACCGCCTAAAGGTGCAGTCCTGATGCTTGGGCTCGGCATATTGTCTTTGGTTGCAGTGCTCGTATTTTTAGTAGCGCGCTCTGCCGTAATTAGCAATGAAAAAGCGAAAGCAATGGGGCTCGCGGATGCCGCGGCCAAGTCAGTCGCGACATGGTATGCGCAGATCCTCAATTACGACGCTTATAGCAATCGGGCAATTGCGGCCAACGAGATCATGATTGCCCAATCGGTGACGTTGGCTTCTTGGACTCAGTATGCCCAAACACTCGCACAGAACATCGGCACGGTGGCGGCAGTCATCCCCGCTGCACAGGCTGTGGCGAGCTGGATAAACGAGTCCGCAACAGTGAGTTATCAGATGGCGAAAGCTGGAGCGTCGATTGAAACTCCTTTACGCTCGGGTTACGCGCAGATGTTGCATTCGAGTCAGAACATAATGCATGCAGCGGCGACGCCGTTCGCCGCCCAGGCGATGGTTAACGAAGTGGTGTGGTCGGGGGATTCGCGATTTTTCGGCCAGCTCATTCCAAGCAGCTCAATCTCAGCTTTTTCCTCTTTTTCTGCCGCTCGATCGGGCGCAGAGCGCGCACCACTTGCCAGTCTCATTCAGCAGTCACAAGATGATTTTTCGCGCAGCCGAGGGTTCGATCAGCGACTCTACTTGATGCCCAGCGTGGGCTGTATACCAACCAGTCTAGATTCCGCATTTAGTAAGATCATTCGGCGGGGTGGAACATGGCTCAGTGCAGATTTCTCGAGCTGGGAATCTGCCGATACCTTATCGATTCACTCATGGCGACGCAGGAGTTGGCTGAATTGGCGATGCTCCGGTTTGCGGGAGGCCATTCCGCTTGCGTGGGGCGCAGCTGACGCGCAGGCATCGAGTCCCGTACAAATTTCTAGAGATGGCGCAGGACTTGGAAGCAATCCCTCTGCATTCAGTCTGGCGGGCAGCCATGCGATAGGTCTCGCTGGCTATCAGGGTCTCAGTGGCTATCGCGAACTGGCTGTAAGCGCTGACGCGGCCCGCCAGTCCGCCTCGGTTCGAGTTCCCGTGGTAGTCCGCTTACCTTTATCAAAGGCCCAGAAAATTACCGCAGGTCAGACCAGGATGGCCGCTGCTGCATCCCAGCAGCCCGATAAGCTCTGGGCGCTGAGTGTCGCTGAGCTATTTTTTCTGCGGCCTGTAGACACGCTCTCAAACCCCGCCACACGCGAATTCGCAAATTTATTTTCCCCGTTCTGGGGATCCCGGCTCGTTGCACCCTCGACCGCCGATCAGTCAGTTGCCATGCTTTTGTCCCAGGGGGCTAACCCGTGATGTTTGTATTTCGGGAAAAACGGCGGAATAGCAGCGGTGAGTCTGAGCCGCCTCGGGGCCAGTCGCTGCTCGAGCTCGTGCTGCTGCTGTTGGTCATGGGCGCTTTGCTGATGATGCTTGTGGTTATCGGAAATATCGGCATAGCAGGACTCAAAACCAGTCAAGCAGCCCGTTTTTCAGCGTTTGATTGCGATAACCGACCTGGTTTTTGTCGAGCGCACTCTTCTAATCCCGTACAAAAAATTCGATCCGCTGTGTTTTATTCCGATGAGAAGGAAGTCTTTCCTTTTGATGCCCCCAGCTGGAAGTCTGTAGATAGCCTCGGGGCGCAGCGCGTTGTGATGCATCGGCCAGAAGACGTCTCCTTATCGCTTGATCTTCCGAGAGTCGATGGTGCTGATAAAGGTCTTTTATCAAAACTTTCGGATCTTTTTCGCAGTTTGAGTATGAAGGCGGGCCCAGCTATTTTTGGGCTACCAACACCAGATCACCTGGCCCGATCAACAGTCTCCACAGTCTTGTGGGACGCGCCCACTCATTCAGCATCCCGACTTGTTCCCCGGTTGTCGATTTCAAGCCGCATCGCACTGGTCTCGGATAGTTGGGCGGCCGCTGACCAATCTGATTTTTTTAAGCGTGTGAACGAGGGGCAGACCCCATCGGCGCTTGCCGCGCAGGCAATCGAGGGGCTCTACATCCCCGGAAAAGATCTCCTGATGCCGGTGCTGAGTGGGATTGGACTAGAGCGCTCAACTGCTGAATTTCGATCCCAATTTCACTCCGTTGATCACGAGCTTGCCTATCCCGGCACTCGAGTTTCCGCCCGATAGCGTAGAGCGCCATGGCATCTGGTCTTGTTGTCGCTGCTATTTCCTCTCTGGCCCTTCAGGTGGGAGGGGTAGACCTTCATGCGACATATTTACGTGGTGATCTTCCTGGCTGTTCTTTAGCACAGCAGCGGGCTAACGATTGGCGGCACGAGGGCAAGCTCGCAATTTTTCAGCGCACAGGCGGATGGTGCGTTGCCGGCACGATGATGGGACATCAGTGGGTCTCTGAGCAGTGGATCGACGAACATCAGGCGGGCCGGGCTTGGGGGTGGCGTGTTGTGATTCCGATGACATCGATGCGGCAAATGCAAACCGCCCGCAAGACTGAGTGGCCGATGGAAATTATCGATCGACAACTGGATACACGGCTGCAGATTCGACATTCACGGAAGCCGCTCGCTGAGCATCATCAGGAGTCTGTATCTCTGCTGAGCCGGGCGGGAGCCGCACGGCTTTCTGATCGCGAATTTCAGTACGGTCAGATCTCGGCTTTTTCGGGTGGCCAGTTTCTCGTCTCTGGCCGGGATCCAAGGTTTGGCAGTTATTCCATTTTTCTACAGAGGTAAGGGGGATTTATGCAGCAGAGAATTTTTCGAATTTGTTTGGGTCGTGCACCTGCCGGCATGGCCTTTTCGGAGTATTTGTTAGCGATGACTGCGCTCGGCGGAGCCTGGCTAATGTTTGATGGATCAGCGATGAGCCTTGGCAGAGCGCTTCATGAGTTGATGGCCTCGTATACGTTCTCTCTATCGTTACCTTGGTAGTCGGGGCGATCATGAAGACTCTCGCTATTAAGGTACGTCGTGCCCTACTTTCCTTCATTCACAGAGTTCGGCCATTTAGCCGGGGGACTGCGATACTCAGCAAGGGAGGCCCTGTTCTGGGGCTAATGAGCCAACATTGGCCGCTACTGCTGGCCGGGCTATCGGCGATCGGCGCATTCTTTTTGACTCAGTCCTATGCTGAGTCAAGAGTAATGCAGGAGCGTGAGCGGCTGCTGCCCAAAGGGGGGCTGATTGAGGTATTGGTTGCTGCTCGCGATTTGGGGTCGGGAGACATCGCAAGCCCCCAGACAATTGCGGTTCGGCGAGTGCCTCAGGACTGGTCGCTTCCGGGAGCGATCACGCCCTTAGATTTTGATTCAATTAATCAACGACGCGTTGTTCGGGCGATTAAAGCCGGGCACCCGCTAACGGTTGAACACATTCGGCAGGGATCTGCCGAGCAAAATGGAGTTCGTCTTGAGCCCGGATATCGCGCGATTTCAATTTCAGTAGATGAGGTTTCTTCGGTAGGAGGACTGATTCAGCCCGGGGATCGAGTGGACCTCTGGGGCTCCGCCCTTCCGCAGAGTCAGTCTTCCGAGGGCGGAATCTCCGCCCTACCGACTGACCGGACGCCCATTGCTCCCCGTGCGCGTTTGATTGCGGAGAACCTGCGCGTGCTTGCAACCGGTACAAAGACGGAGCGGAGCTCCGATCAGGCTGCGGACCAACGGGGACCAAGCCCGGCAGGAGCGTACGCCACGATCACCCTTGCTGTACCGGTCGGCTTAGCGAATTTGGTGCTCGCGGGCCAGTTACAGGGCCGACTCGGCATCGCGCTTCGGGCGCCGGAAGAACTGCCCCGGCCAGCGGTCATGGAGCGTCGAGTTGAGAAGTCAACCCCCGTGACTTACGCCCCTATTGAAATCCTGATTGGAAGTGCTGATGGAGGCCTCCGATGATTCTTGGTATTCCAATCTTTTGGCTCTTTTTCCGATCGCTCACGGTGATGGCAATAGGCCTTTTGACACTAAATAACTTATGGGCAGCGATGCCTGAACTATCGCCAACAGATGTCGTTAATACATCAGAGACACCTGCGGTAACCGCTGCGAAACCGTTAGGAGCGGAGATCGCGCTGCTCATGGGCGAGACGTTTGTTGTTGCTGAGCGGGGACTCAAGCGAATTGCATTGGGTAACGGAAAGATTCTTTCTGCAAAACGGCTCGAGCGTGATCAGGTATTACTCATGGCCCTCCAGCCGGGCTCCACAAGCCTGCATCTCTGGTATCACGACGGGTCTGAGCGGCGGGTGATGGTCCAGGTTCATTCGGGAGATCAAGAGCAGTTGCTCAAAGATGTTCGTCTCTGGCTTGGAAAATCAACCCATATTGAGACTCGAATTATTGGCGGCAAAGTCGTGCTCGAGGGGCGCGCGCGTAACGTTCAAGAAGCACAGAAGGTCAAGGAGCTCGCACAGCGCTCGCCACTGATTATGAATTTGGTGCAGCAGGCTGGAATAGAGCAAATGATCGCCATGGAGGTTCGTTTTCTTGAGGTCAAGAAGAGCGCCCTGGAAAACATCGGGGTTAATTGGCAAAAGAGTACCGCCGGACCGCTATTTGGGGTGGTTGGCGATATGCGGACCAATTCCCGCTTCAGGCCGGCATCCTCTGGAACACTTGATGCATCAGGGATACCCAATCTGACTTCGAATCTTCCCGGCACGACAGCCGAGCCGCTGGTCAATAAGGTTTCACCTTTTGCTATGTATTTTGGTCTGCAAAGCACGCTGACCTCAGTCGTTAACCTGATGGAACAAAAGGGCGATGCAATTGTGCTTGCTGAACCGATTCTTTCGTGTCGCAGCGGCGGCTCCGCCCGATTTCTGGCCGGTGGCGAGATCCCCCTGCCGACGACAAGCCCACTCGGTGCGACCTCAGTCCAATTTAAACCGTATGGAATCAAATTTGAGATTAACCCGACACTTACCGAGTCCGGGAGTATTTCGGCCCGCGTCATGACCGAACTCTCAACCCTTGATCCTGCGATTAAGGTTGGTGATCTACCGGCCTTTCTCTCCCGACAAACCGAAACTGAAGTCAATCTTCAGGAGGGTGAAACACTTGTAATTTCCGGACTCATTTCTGAGGACAAGAGTAAGACTCTCGACAAAATGCCCGGGTTGGGAAGTATCCCGATTCTTGGGAAGTTGTTTTCATCCCGAGATTTTCGCGAAAGACGCAGTGAGATGGTGGTTTTTGTTACCCCACGATTCATCTCACCCAATTCTGATCTAAACCGTACCTTGACGGATCGCGCGGCACAATCGCTCGAACAAGCCAGTCAGCGGATTCATTCAAAGGGTACAAATGAATAAGCATACTTTCGCTGAGACCGCTCTACAGGCCGAAATAGATCCGAATCTGCAGCTTCGTCTGCATCAGAGCGGATCGTCGATAGCGGAGGTATCAGTGTCAAAATTTCCAGCCGTCATTGGCCGTGATGGGGATGCGGATGTTGGTCTATCGGGCCTGTGGGTAGGACGTCAGCATGCAGAAATTCAACTAAAACATGACGCCCTGTTTGTACGTGATCAAGGAACTCTGGCAGGAACGTTTGTGAATTCGGATCGAGTGACCGAGTATGGGCCGCTTAAATTGGGGGATCAGATACAGATCGGCAGCTGGACACTCGAAGTACTTGGACTGCAGCTGACACGAGCAGACAGATGCACCGATGAGACTTTTGCTGAGCAGCCGTTGGTAGACCGCGGTGTATTGCAGCTACGTTCGTTGATTGATATTCGCAAGCGTGACTGGCAAGGGGTCTCCGATCAGGCGATTCGAGCGGAATGCCGGGAGCTGATGGAGCCCATTGCACGGGAGCTTTTAGGCGATACGCCGCCAATAACACATCAGAACTTTGTTGATCGCGTCGTGGCTGAATCAGTTGGTTTAGGGCCTCTCGAGCAGCTATTTCATGATCCCGAGATCTCAGAGGTAATGGTGAACCGCTTTGACGAAATCTTCGCTGAGCGGGCGGGCGTCTGCCATAGAGTGCCGTTGCGGTTTGCAAGCGATGAAAGCGTACGTTCGGTCATTGACCGCATTGTGTCCCCATTGGGCAAAAGAATTGATGAGTCCTCTCCCATGGTGGACGCGCGATTGCAGGATGGCTCCCGGGTTAATGCTGTCATACCCCCGCTGGCGATTAAGGGTTGCAGTCTCACCATTCGACGCTTTCTTAAAAAGCGCCTGCAGGCAGAAGATCTCTGCAATCTCGGATCGGCGAGTCAGGCCATGCTCGCAATTCTTGAGCTCGCGGTTCGCCATCGTCTCAATATTGTCGTCTCTGGCGGTACCGGATCCGGAAAAACAACACTATTGAATTTACTGTCGCAATGGATTCCATCTCACGAGCGAATCGTAACAATAGAGGATGCCGCAGAGCTGCAGCTTGGCCATTTAAATTTGGTGTCGCTTGAGGTTCGGCAGGCGAATGCTGAGGGTCAGGGCGCCGTAACAATTCGGGATCTTCTAAGGAATTCACTACGAATGCGGCCTGATCGTATTGTCGTCGGCGAGTGTCGTGGCGGAGAAGCGCTTGATATGTTGCAGGCGATGAACACGGGCCATGAGGGCTCTCTTACGACAGTCCATGCAAATAGTCCGCGCGATGCACTCGCCCGGCTCGAGATGCTTGTGCTGATGGCAGGGTTTGATTTGCCACTCGTGGCAATTCGTGAGCAAATCTCTTCTGCGGTTGATCTTATTGTGCAGCAGCAGCGATGCACTGACGGGCGGCGTCGGCTGATTAGCATCTCTGAGGTAACGGGAGTGGAGTCCGGAGTCGTACAGACCCAGGAGGTCTTTGCGTGGCGTCCTGATCAGGCTAAGTTCTGCGCGACTGGTGTAGTTCCCCATTTCTTTGAGCAGCTAAGTAGCCGTGGGGTTACTGAACACTCAGCTCTCTATTCCCTGATGGTGGAGTCGTGATGGAACTCGGCCTGCTTGCAGGGGCGCTCTGGGCTGCGGTGCTGGCCCTCATCGTGCCCGGGTTGATTCGTTGGTCGAGGACACAGAAGACCCACTACGAGGATCGGTTGGTGCGCTCGCTTGAGCGATTCCATATTTTTCTGAGGATTGAATCGTTTCGCTGGCTGGGCTTAGGGTCTGCGATGCTTGCGGTGGCACTTTCTTGGCTACTTTTTGGGGCGCTGTGGTTGGCACCTTTGCTATTCCTGGGCATTTTGGCAGCGATCTTGATTCTGACGAGGTTTCGCCTGTCTAGGCGCTACCGATTAATTCGCTATCAGCTTCCCGCGGTGATTGAGTTGTTGGCCACTTCGCTTCGAGCCGGTTTGTCAGTGCGCGCTGCGCTGTCCCAGCTGGTCTTACAGAGCTCAAGACCCATCTCCCAGGAGCTGGCAATGCTGGATCGAATGCAGCGAATCGGAATGCCGCTGGATCGCGCGCTGTCGACTTGGTCGCATCGACTCCCAGTCCAGGAACTCCAGTTACTTGCGTTCGCCATTAACGTGTCAGCAGCTTCCGGAGGGAGCCTTTCGGACGCGTTAGATCGCCTTGCTACCTCGTTTCGTCAGCGCCTTATTTTGGAAGAAAAAGTGGATGCGTTAACGGCACAGGGGCGGCTACAGGCCTGGGTAATGGTGGCCCTGCCCGGGCTTTTGGCCCTTGCCCTGACACTAATTGACCCCGATTCAATGGCCTCGCTTTGGGTTAGCCGAGAGGGTCACATCGTGCTTGCCGCTGTGATGTTTTTGGAATTTATTGGGCTGGTATGGATTCGTCGGCTGATTCGTATCCAGGACTAGACTCGTGTTGATATCTTCAGAGATTCTCTTTATTCAACTGGCGCTGGCGCTCGCTGTGGCGGTACTTGTTTTTCGCATTCTCAATTCGATACGGAGAGTCATCAGAGTCGACTTAATAGAATCCCAAGTCACTGCCCTTCGGCGTTTTCCGCCGGTCTATCGTGGGCTGATGGCGCTCGTGTTTCGCCTTTCGCCGTTGATATCGCGTTTCTCTCGATCTTCAGCAGCCATTCAGCGCAGGCTGAATGTGCTTGGGCTTTCTCCAGAGATTGATGATCTACTCTTTTCCCAGATCTCGCTTGGCCTGATTTTGATGATTTGTACTCTCGCAAGCGGGCTGACCGTTGTCGCTGTGATGTCGGGATTTGAATTGTTGATCCGACCGATTCTCGTCAGCGCTGCTATTTTCGTTGGCCTTGCTTTTATCATTCCAAGGGTCTGGCTCTCTGATCAGGTGGAGAAGTTGCGACGGAGTGTCTTGAGAGGCTTTCCCTCCTTTCTCGATGTGTTGGCTTTGGTACTTGAAAGTGGCCAGAATTTTCAGTCGGCTTTGCAGCTCGCGATTCAGCATCTTGGTGGCACGCGGGAGACTGGCTTAGGCCAGCAGCTAGCAGTTTTGGCGCAGGACATTCGATCTGGACAAACAAAATCGGTGGCGCTTCAGCGATTCGCTGATCGACTTGCCTTGTCAGAAATAACTCAGTTTGTGGCTTCGATTCGTGCCGCTGATCAGCAAGGGGTGAGCGTCACAGCGCTGCTTCGGCGTCAGGCCGAGCAGTTGAGGACAAGCCGTGCTCTAGAGGCTGAGCGCCAGGCGATGAAGCTACCAGTGAAACTCCTTATGCCGCTTGCGATTTGCATTTTCCCGTGTACGTTTATGGTGCTTGCGGTGCCCTTGGTTTCCCGGCTGGCAGGTTCGGGACTGTTCTAATGCGGCGCCATAGGTTTGACGTTTATCCCTTTAGTAGCTGGGCAGGGGGCAGCAGATTCCGCGAACCGATTGAGCTCTGGGTGAGCGAAGGTTTTTTTGATCGGCTTTTTGGAATCTTCGGATGTCATGGTGAGCCCGTTTTGTTACGGCGATGTAATGCAGTGCATGGTGTTGGCTTAGTAAAGTCAATCTTTGTGGTGTTTCTGGATTCTGATTGGGTTGTACTTAATCGTCCACGCGTGCTTCGCCCTTGGTCTATCGCAAGGCTTTCCGGCGCCGCTCATGTCCTGGAGTCGTATAGATTTCTTGAACTCGCCCCTGGCGATCGCCTTCAGTTACGTAAGCCAGGATTCTGATGGACACGAAGAGTTGCACCAATTCTTCCCGCAAATTACCTGCGGGTATGTCGATGGTGGAGTCACTACTGGCATTGCCCATTTTGTTATTTTTTGGTTTGGTGATCGTTCAAATTGGACTGTTTTGGCATGCCAAGTTTGCGTTGACCCAAGCAGCGATGGTTGCCGCACAGCAGGCGAGTTTCAGTCATGGCAGTCACGAGGCAATTCGGAACGGCGTTATCCGGGGTCTTTTTCCGCTATTCGGTCGCGCTAAGACGCCCACTGAACTTGGTCCAGAGTTATTGAGGTCATCGCTTGAGGTATCTCGCGGGATAGCACTGGGCTGGATTCGCTGGGAGGTGCTCTCGCCGACACAGCAGAGTTTTCAAGACTGGGGTGAGCGCGCCGACCCTCTACTGAGTCCGGGGACCTCATCGGGCGATACTGAGATTCCGGCTCACGGCGTTGCGGGATTGGCGGACCGACGAAAGCCAAAAACAGGAGTTGCGGAGCTTTATCAGGGACTTCCAGTCGGTGTTGCTTCCGGCCAAACACTTCTTGAGGCAAATAATTTAAAAATCTACCTGCAGGTCGGTATTCCGTTGCAGATGCCGGTCGCCGGCCAAGTGATGGCCCGAGCGCTCAGCCTTTGGGCGGGCTGTGGTTTTGGTATGACACGCCCATCCCAGCCGATCGGCCTGGTCGACTTTGGGCCGACTGTTGATCCCTCTCGGCTTCACCCGTCCATCCAATGCCGGGCGCTCTCCAATTTTGATAACCAAGGGAAGTGGGCGCCGCGATGGCCCGTGAGCGTATCAGCCCTTGTTCAGATGCAGAGCAATGCGCGTAAATCTCTGATGGTTTTGCGTGATCGGCAGCAATCCCCCGTTCGGCAAACGAGGTGATGTCTGCCTTTTATTCGAATTGGGGCGGCTTTATTCTTTTGGTGCGCGTGGCGTCGCTTCTGAACTGCAACAAAAAACCCGCCGAGGTTTCCCAGGGCGGGCTGTTGAGGGACCCCATCGCTTGGGGGTACCCGGCTATTTGATCTTTGCTTCTTTGTACATCACATGCTTTCGGGCCCTGGGATCAAACTTTTTGATCTCCATTTTCTCCGGCATGGTTTTCTTGTTTTTTGTCGTGGTGTAGAAGTGGCCGGTGCCCGCAGTGGACTCCAGCTTGATCTTTTCGCGGCCGCTTTTTGCCATGGTCGTTCCTGGTGAAGAGGTTGTCGGTTAATTCAGAGGGCGTTCTTGGCCCGGAGATCGGCCAGCACTGCGTCGATCCCGTTCTTGGTAATGGTGCGAACCGCGGCCGGGGTTACGCGCAGGCGAACCCAACGGTTTTCGCTCTCAACCCAAAAGCGCTTGTACTGCACGTTCGGCATAAAGCGACGCTTGGTTTTGTTATTTGCGTGGGAGACATTGTTCCCCACCATGGGGCCTTTCCCCGTTACTTGGCAGACGCGTGCCATGATGTTTCCTTTACAAAATTCTGCTTGCCTGGATTTCGGCAAAGACCGAGATTCTATGAGAAAACAAGGACTTAGGTCAAACCGTTCGACCCTAAGTCAGCAGGCCGTGGCCCCTGATTAGTAGGCCTCCCCAGCCTGCAGGGTCCGATCGCCCGCGACGATCAGGTGGTCCAGAAGCCGAATATCCAGGACCTCCAGGCTGCGCCTGAGCTGAGTGGTCAATAATTGATCAGCCCGACTGGGCTCGGCGGTACCCGAGGGGTGATTGTGGGCTGCCACGACCGCTGCCGCATTGAGCTGAAGGGCCCTTCGGGCGACCTCTCGAGGGTAGACACTGGTCTGGGTGAGTGAGCCAGTGAAAAGCTGCTCAAAGCGGATCAGCCGGTGACGGGTGTCCAGGAACATCACAGCAAAGACTTCCTGGTGCAGCTCACCCAAGTGGTCGACTAAAAAGCGACGGGTGTTTTCCGAATTCACGACCAGCGGACGGTCTTGAAGCGCCTCGGCCGAGGACCGCTTTGCCAGCTCCCGAACCGCCTGAAATAGCGCGAACTTTGCGCGCCCAACGCCCGGTGTTCGTTGAAGCTGCTCCCAGGGTGCCGATAGGGTGGCCGAAAGACTCCCAAATTCCTTGAGAAGCTCCTGGGCGAGTGTGGCAACCGGCTTACCCGGCTGCCCGGTGCACAACAGCAGGGCCAGTAATTCCGAATCTTCAAGGCTCTGGGCGCCGCGGGAAATTAGTTTTTCTCTGGGTTGCTGCATGGGCTGCGCCTAAAATGCAGGACTATTGCTTTCTTTGACCGATGCCGCTATCCGCCATGTCGACTAATTCCGATGCCAATCGGGCCTGCGAGGGAATCCAAGAGGGGTCCCATGTCACGCTGCACTTTCGCCTCTCGCTTTCCGATGGTCAGGTGGTCTTTAATACTTTTGACGACAAGCCAGCAACGATTCAAATTGGTGAGGGTCAATTTGCCCCCGCGCTCGAGCGTTGTTTGATTGCGCTGCGTGAGGGCGACGAGCGGACCTATCAGCTTGGGCCGGATGATGGCTTTGGCCCGCGGCATCCTGACCTTGTTCAGAAGGTGAGTAAATCGCTCCTTGATCGCTATGCCGATGCGTCCGACCCAATTGAACCGGGAGATGTCGTCGAGTTTCCAACCCCGGATGGAAGTGGGGGCAGGGTGGCGGGTGTCTTTAAAGGCTGGGATGGGGGATCGGCGCTATTCGATTTCAACCACCCTCTCGCGGGCCAGCCGCTTCAGTTGGAT
>Ga0068876_10002901_pt1 | contig 12526 bp, 9 predicted proteins | sample NOAtaG_6_FD_66442 | JGI IMG/M metagenome (GOLD analysis project Ga0068876, IMG submission 66442) | Freshwater lake microbial communities from Lake Erie, under a cyanobacterial bloom - NOAA_Erie_Diel5S_2200h metaG | ecosystem: Environmental > Aquatic > Freshwater > Lake | place: USA: Ohio, Lake... | reverse complement strand
CACCTGCTGCTCCAGAGAAGGATAAGCCTTCACCCTCCCAATCTGCAGACACGGTACCACTAGCCAAGGTGTCGCCAGCGAAGGTCTCGCCGTCCTCCTCGGTTTCGAACTTGAGTCGGCATGCACCCGAGGAGGAAGAAAACATGACCGAGGAGGCACGACTCTCCGAAATTTTGCCCCAAGCTGGAGCCATTGAGGTCAAGAAGCCCAAGAAAAGGGGCGGTCTCTTTTGGCGAAAGTCCGAGGAAGAGGATGAGAAAGAGCATGAGGATCACGAAGAGGCACCCCATGAAGCCATGTCCGAGGTCTGGAACCTATCCCATTCAGCCCGGCAAGACGACGAGGACGAAGAGAAATCTTCGGACATAGCCCAAACTCCAAGAGCCAAGGGCCATTCGCGGACCGAAGAGGATGACGACGGAGACACATGGGCAGAGCCTGCCCGTAGCCCTAAGAAAAGCAAAATGTTGGATCCTGATGAAGATGACGACCATGCCGTCTCCGAGACCTGGGGTATCCATGAAAAGACTGTGAAGACTGGTGTGAACAGCCAGTCCCTTCCGAAAGATGATGAACACGAGGGTGAACAGGGCTCTCCATCATGGCCCTTGGATGAACAAACAGTCAAAACAGGCTCACCAAAAACCAAGGGACAAACCTCCGACCGGGGTGAAGAGGAGCCTGATAACTGGGACATAGGCCCTCCCGAGCCAACTCAAGCACGGGGTCAAAATTCACTGCTAAACGAGACGAGACCCCAGCGCCTGATCCGTCCGGCCAAAGGTGGAGCGGCTCCTGCTTCAGCGCTACCCGTCAGTGTGCCAGTCACAGAAGATGGCTGGAATCTCGGGCCTTCGCCTCATACAGATCGTGACGATAATGATGACGATAATGATGACGATATTGATGACGATATTGATGACGATGACGAAAAGGGTCGCTGAGGCCGATCCTGTTGACGCAGAAAGGGCTCCCTAGCTAAGTCACCTCAGCGCTCAGTCGCCAACTTGGGTTCTCGATTCACAAATCTTTGACGAGACCATTGACAGCCCATTCGAATTCTGCGATAAGCAGAGTCCTCAAGCAAGGATGGGCGCTTAGCTCAGTTGGTTAGAGCATTAGCCTTACAAGCTAAGGGTCCACAGTTCGAATCTGTGAGCGCCCACCATCTTCTTCCTTGAGTGTCCGCTCTTCACATCTTTTTCTCAAAATCACTTTCGTTTTCTCGCGCTGGTCGAACCTAGTCCTTCATGAGACGAATTTGCTTCTGTATCCTTGATCAGTATTCGTCCTGCCAGCACAAACTCGCTTGGAAAAATTATAAAACCGCATGATTCCCGCTCTGGGGACACGATCAGCTTATTGGCGACAGCGCTTCCGCCTCGTATGAGGTTCGTGTTCCTCGGTTCAGCAGTTTGCGGCCGGCTTCCTTCAGATTCCTCGTTGGCCTCGTCTGCGTGCCCACACAGCGCGACCCCGATGTCATGTGTGCAGAGAGGTTCCCTTGGACACTCTTGCCTTAAGCTAGTGGCTACTTCCACCCTTCACCATTCGGGACTTGCACCCTATAGATTGCGCTCATGCCGAGCGCACTGGTCTAACGACCCCTAAAGGGGTCTGGCTTCCAAAGAAAAATCAGAAGCTCAAACTTCACTTCAGCTGCAAAAGAATCAGACCACCAAAGGCCGCAAAAAGGAGCGCCGAGAGGATGCGAATGATTTTCATCGGGATGATCTTGAGAATGCGCTCTCCAAACACAACAGCGAGTCCGTCCGCCACTAACATGCCGAGTGTAGTCCCGATGGTCACACTGATCGGTGCTTGGAACTTAGCTCCTAGGGCCACCGTTGCAAGCTGTGTCTTGTCTCCCATCTCAGCCAAAAAAAATAGCACCAAAGTGGTGAAGAAGGCATGCGTTGCATGATTGACTTTGTCTGTGCTGTCATCCTCAAGTTTATCCGGGATCAAAATCCACAACGCAAACGCGAAAAAGATAATAGACAGAGAGATATGCAAAGTCGTCTCGGACACGAGGCTGGCAAGCCACCCCCCGAGAAAAGTGGCGAGACCATGATTCAAGATCGTCGCGGAAAGAATCCCTAACATGACGATGATCGGTTTCTTAAATCGAATCGCGAGGACTAACGCAAGCAGCTGGGTTTTGTCACCCATTTCCGAGGCGAGAACGAGACCAAAGGATTGAATCAGAGCTTCCATAAACATAACCCCTCTTGCTAGCTGAAAGCCGCGGGGTAAAAAAACAAAACGAGACCCCACGGCACGATGTGCTGTGACAGTCTCGTTGACAGGCTCGACTGAATTCTGTGGTTTCCCGGTCACTCACGGAGCGAATCCCATGTCTTTTGGCGTTTGCGCCATATCGACTATTCGCTACTCCAGTTCCCTTAAAACCCAGCGCTCCATGGCCCGCTGCTGCGCCGGGGGCTATCGCCCCAGTATGTCGGCGTTACAATCGGCAAACCGATTAACTACTCCCTATCTCCGTCCACAATAAATCGAATGAGGAACTGACGCAAGTCGTTTAAGTCAAATTAGGCCAAACGAGCACAGGACGAAAGCGTCTGCAAAAAAGCCCGGCAATCTATCGAAAACGGCTCGAGGTTGAGTCGCGACAGGAAGCCGAGACCTTGTTGCACATCGGGAGTCAGATGCTTTGCTTGTCCATCTTTATCAAAAAATTTTCTGCAGACTTTCGTCAAGGCTGAGTCAATTCATTTAGGTCCACTTCGACAAGATAATAATCAAACAAAACCTGAATGCTTTCCACCTGCGTCTGATACAAACTTCGACTAGCTTCGAGAACATCGGGTCCATTTTTCACCCCGCGTTCGTACTCCTCGCTCGTCTGCTTGAGATACTTTCGAGCCTTTTCCATCTGAGTAGCGAAGCTGCGGATCAGATCGGACAAGACCGCCATATCATGTCGATAAGCATGATACTCAGCCTCTAGCTGCCTTACTGTCTGTTCCTTCTGCAGTCGATAAGCTGAAGCTTCCAGACCTTTGGCCACGCTCTCGCTTTGGACCGCCAGGTTTTCTCCCAAAGGGATGCTTAGCCTCACACCAGTTGAAAAGTCTCGCCTAGGCAACGCGCGAGAGACATCTTGATCCGCTTTCAGGTACTCTTCATAGCTTGCATAGAGATTTACATCAGGGACCCATCGAGAACGCAGGGTTCGACCCCCCGCTTGCGCTTGCTCAGCCAAAAGAGAGAATTTTTTTACGAGGGGATGGTTCTCAGTCGCCAATTTATACCTTGTATCGATCGGTTCGGATGGGGGAGGAAAGCTTCGATCGAGTAGAATGGCTCGGTCTTCGTCAAGTCCCGCTAACAAAATCAATTTGTTTGACAGCTCGTGTTCCTCCCTATCCAGCGTACGCTTCTGCCTTCGCAGCGAAGTCTCATAAAGCTCAAACTCAAGTAAATCGGTGCTGGTCGTCAAGCCAGCAGCTAACTTCATCTGGGTTGACTTCTTTTTGGCCTCAGCGACGCGCATCGCATCCGCCCAGGCTTTCCCCAGCTCTCGAACAGCAGCTAGCCTGACAAAAAGCTTCTGAGCAAGCCTTAGCTGATCCCTCGAAACGAGGGCTACTTGTTCTTTCCGAATCTCTGACTCTTTTTCCTGGACCGCCTCTTTAATGGCATCGCGTCTTCCTGAGTAGAGACTCAGACTTCCCTCCATTTTAAAATAAGGAGCGCTGTCACCACTTCCATCAAGTTCTCGGACCCCTCTGAGGCCAGACTCGAAATCCAGGCGAGGATAACGTCCGCGCAAGGGGTAACCGTGTCTTGCGAATGAGGCCTCTGCAAAAAGTTCTGCGGCGCGCACATCAAGACTGTTTTTCTGTATGAGTGACGGAAGCTCCTCATATCGCAAAGTAAATGCTTCCCTCGCCACAAGACGAGATGACAAAAGCACCATAGCGAGAATTGTGAACCACTGGCACATGAAACACCCTTGAAATGAATTAGATCTGAGATGGGCTCAGAGATCGCCTCAACGCCCCTTGCAAAGATAACTTACGCCCATCATGGTCCGCACGTCCGATTAGGCCTCCGTACTCGTAAAGGGCTTGCTTGGGGCTCTTTCTGAACACATAAAGAAGTTTTTTAGGAACAGCCTTTAGTCCAAATCATCAAATGCGGAAAGTAGCTCCTTGTCCTTCGCTTTAAAAATGAAATCTAGGTTGAATGGCTTACCGATCACAGCTGGCATCTGTCCCGAGAAGGCTTTACCGTCAAACACAAGATCAAAATCTTTGGTCTGCCACTTGCCCTTTTTTTCAATAGCCATGGTTACCTTGACAGTCTTGTCCCAGCTACTGGCGTCGACAGGTTTCATCTCAGCGTCGTAAAGGTAGATCTGGATTCTACCCTCTGGCGACCGAACTAGCTCAGCTTTGTTGACTAGTCGGGCCTTAGCTCCAAGTTTCGCGTCTTTTTTATCGACGACGGCGGACACTAGTCCTCCATATCGGCCTGTATCGCTCAGTTTGGGGCCATGCCCTCCATCATGCGCCCACATTGGACTGCCACTCAAAAGAAAAGTGATAACAACAAGTGCTCTTAACTTCATACGATTTCTCCTTGATTGACGCGAAACCTAAGATATTGCTCAGCAGCCTTTTCGCCGCAAAGAAAAAAGGCTGTCGGAGTCACAATGAGATCCAGAATGGTGGACGACACAAGACCACCTACGATCACGACAGCGACGGGATGTAAGATTTCTTTTCCTGGCGCGTCTGCCGCCAAAAGTAGGGGAATGAGCGCTAGTGCCGCAGTCGACGCCGTCATCAAAACCGGGACTAGCCTCTCGAGAGTTCCTCTGAGTATCATCTCCTTGCCAAATTTCTCGCCCTCCGTTTCCATCAGATGGAGATAGTGGCTGAGCATCAGAACACCATTGCGAGAAGCTATACCACAGAGTGTAATGAATGCAATCAAGGTGGCGACCGACAGGACTCGATCCGTTAAATAGATAGCAACGACACTTCCTATCAAGGCCAAGGGAATATTCAGCATGACCTGAATACTGAGAATCCAGGACCGGAAATGGAGATAGAGGACGACACCTATTCCAAGTACTGACAGCATCCCAAGCCAAAGAATTCTTTTGGAAGCTTGCTGTTGACTTTCGAACTGTCCACCGAGCTTGATGAAATAAGCTGATGGAAGCTTAAGTCCGGTGGCCAGTGCTTGTTGGATCTCTCGCACGGTTGTACCCAGGTCTCGCCCCTGCGTATTGGCGGAGATCACGATCCTCCTCTGCATGTCCTCACGATTGATCATGTTCGGGCCGTTGCCCTGATACACTCTGGCGACATCATCGAGCTTGATAGCTTGTCCACTCGGAAGTAGCTTGACGAGAGTCGAGCCGATGCTCTCAGGGCTGGAACGGGATGCATCGTCGAGACGCATGAAAATTTCGTGGATCCTTTGGCCTTCGATAAATTGCCCTGCTGTTTCACCATTGAGAGCAATTTCCAGGTTCTCTGTAAGGGCACCAGCCTTTATGCCGACCTTGCCAGCCTCCTCACGATCTACCGCGATTTTGAGCTGTGGTATAAGCACGAGAGGCTCCACCTGGAGATCGACGACACCAGGGATCGCCTCGAGAAGTGTGTAGACTTCGCCTCCCAAGCGTCGCAGTTCACTGAGGTCGGGACCAAAAATTTTTATCGCGATCTGCGCTCGCACTCCAGATAGCAGATGGTCAAGCCGGTGCCCGATCGGCTGCCCTAAGTTCACGTAGACATCCCCAGTCGCTTCTATCTTCTCACGGATATCCTTCAAAACCATAGGCCGAGGTCTCCCCTCTGCTTTGAAATCTACATCAATTTCGTGCCAATGGACCCCCTCGGCATGCTCATCCATCTCAGCTCGTCCCGTACGTCTCACTGTCGACAGAACCTCGGGAACGGATAGGATAGCTTCTTCGATCTTGGTTCCGAGTTTATCCGAAGCTGCTAGCGAAATACCGGGCGCACCCGCAACTCCAATCGTCGCAGTGCCTTCGTTAAAATGTGGCAAAAAGTTTCGGCCCATGTGAGGAATCAGACTCAGCGCAAGTACGAGCAAAGCAAGAAAAACACCAAACACCAGCCAGGGTTTAGGCATTGAGAAAGCCACTATTCTACTCGCAACATTCTTAAGAATTCGTACAAAAAAGCCGTCTGAAACTTGAACGATCGCCTTGGACTGAGGCAAAAAATAGGAGCAAAGAACAGGTGTAATCGTCAAGGAAACGAGGAGCGATGTAAGAATAGAAATAATGTAGGCAATTCCAAGAGGAACAAAAAGCCGCCCCTCAATACCCCCCAGAGCAAAGAGAGGCATAAAAACCAGACACACGATCAGGGTCGAAATGACGATAGAATTCCGAACCTCAGACGAAGCTCTGTAGATCACCTTGAGTGGATTTTGTGGCGATTGAGAGGCTCGATTTTCACGTAGTCTTCGAAACACGTTTTCAACATCGACTATCGCGTCATCCACTAGTTCACCGATAGCAATGGCCAGTCCCCCCAGGGTCATCGTGTTTACGCCAAGCCCCGCTAGATCGAATATGATCGCGGTTATGAGCAAGGAGACGGGAATCGCAATGAGTGTAATCGTCGTGGTGCGGACATTTAGGAGAAATAAGAAGAGAACGATGGCCACCATGATGATCCCATCTCTTAGGGCTTCCTCCACATTACCGATTGCTGTTTCGATGAAGCGAGCTTGACGGAAGAGATTCTTTTCCAGTTGCATGCCAGGGGGCAAGGTCGCGGTCATCTCATCCAATTTTTTGTCTATTTGCAGGGTCAAATCTATTGTACTGGCATTGGGCTGCTTCTGAACCGTCAGAATAATGGCGTTCTGACCGTTGATGCTACCCTCACCTCGTTTTTGTTTAAAGCCAAGCTTCACCTCGGCTACATCCCTGATCAGCACAGAACGACCAAGGTGCATACCGACGACCGAGTTTTTTATATCGTCGAGTGAACTCACGCGACCAAGAGGGCGTATCAGATACTCGCGCTCCCCGATATCGATAAAGCCACCCGTGGTGTTTTCGCTCATCTGACGTATCGATTCTTTAAACTGCTCCAGGGAGATGCCACGTTTTTGCAGGGCCTGGCTCGACACGAGGATCTGATACTGTTTGACCTGCCCTCCCATGACCACTACCTGACTGATACCAGGCAAGGTCAGCAGTTGGGGCCTTAGCGTCCAGTCAGCATACGATCTCAGGTCCATGGGGGACGTGGATGGATCGGTCGCCGTAACTCCGACAAATAAAATCTCACCCATAATCGAACTTACCGGCCCCATCACAGGAACGATGCCCGGTGGAAGACGTCCCTGAAGCAGCTGGAGTCGCTCAGCGACAAGCTGACGATTCTGAAAGACTTCCGTTCCCCAATCAAACTCTACGTATAGGATCGCTAGCCCTATACCACTCGAAGATCGCACCCTCAGTACACCCGGCGCACCATTCAGAACCGATTCGATAGGAATGGTGACCAGCGACTCAACTTCTTCAGGAGCGAGACCGTGGGCTTCTGTGATGATGGTCACGGTCGGTCGGTTTAAATTGGGTAGAACATCGATCGGTAGCTTAGTCATGACCATGACTCCATAGGCGCAAGTCACAAGGAGTAAACCTAGAATCGTCAGTCGATGATTCAAGGCATAACGAATCACTGCATTGAGCATCAATGTCTCCGCGAGTCAGTTAATACTGCACATGATTGTGGACCATCAAAGCACCGTTTAAGCATTCCAAAGTGATCTAGAGGCAAGTGACCTCAGGCTTTCAAGCACCAGAGGAGCGATCCATCCATAAACCATCCACGCCGCTTGACGCTGCAGCGTCTTTGGGCATTTATGGATAGGCGCCCATCGTTTTCGTGCAGAGTGGAGTTCTGCAACACTGTGTTCATTTGATTGTTGGATTAGGAGCATGAGACAAATCATCGAGCCTCTAAGCATCTGACTGCTTGGACTCCAACTCCGTGGCTCAGTCTTCGCGTCCTCACAAACACAACTCGCAGTCTAAACAACTGTTGTTGAAGCCCAGCTCAGGCAATTGGGGGCCGCAAAAGGCTACCCAGCCAGAGATCAGAGATAAGCTCGCGGACTTCAAAAGACTGTGGGGATCGGAACTGGAAGGACTCAGACAAAACTATCGTTCCTGATGATACGAGCCCAAGATGAGCGAACATCCCCCAAACGTCTCGTTCGTGGCTATGAGTCGGCTTTTGTGGTGACTTCTGGTGCCCCTGACCGGAAGGCTGGGGCTGAGGCGTGGTGGTCCCATGCAGATCAAAAGCACCGGAACTCGAGAGGTAATCGCGAGGTCCATGGGTGTGGTCATGATGCACCAGGTGAAGAACTGCAGATACAAACCGGAATGTCTGGTTTGGTAGAGAGAGTAGAACGACGCTGATGAAGATGAAAGCAATTCTCATGCATCTTCCGATGAATATGCCTCGTACGATTTTACTTACATATCAGAAGAGACACCAGTGGTCATTGTGACACAAATCACTGAGCTGGGGTGGCGAACCTATGGATACTGTATTCACAGATGATCCGACTGTATGTCTCGCGTCGGCTGCAGCTCTTGAGGACATTACGCTCGGTGCAACGTTCGTCAATTGAACGCAGAGACGCCTGATAACTTTCCACGAATTCCCCCTCATAGAGACCCAATCCGGCGATGTTTTCATTGGCCAAAGCTTGGTCCAGCATGGTGAGTTTTAGGTCTCGACAGACTTTGTTATAATCCGCAGGCGAAGTGCCCTTCACTTCGATACCCAGGTCAGGATTGCCAAACACTAACTTGCGTGAGAAGCTCGAGGACTCGCGTAAGTTCTGAGGGCAGGCACTGGGATTATCGATTGGATCGCAGAGTTTTATGGAAACTTCGGGGCCATCATTCCGCTTCTCTGATCCACAGGCTGTCACGAAAACCAGTGCCAACGCAAAAGTGAAAGAAACAAATCTCATAGCTTGTCCTCTGGGCGATGGGTTGCTCTTGAACCATGATGTAGAGGCTAAATACGACACAAAGACATCTTAAGACAAGTCTTTATTGCAGGTCTTTCCCGCTTTTCGGCGAGATCCCACCTTTTCCTCCCCCTTGAATCAGGCTTGCGCAGACTGGTTTCACTTTTCGCCAGCCGCAGTCTTCTAGCACCGCTTGATGCGTAAACGTCGGCTACCAGTTGATCTGAACCTTCGGATATCGAAGCCACGAAGGGCGATTGAGGGCTAAACAGTAGATCGAATGCGGCACCAGCACACGCAAGTTTTGCCGCAGGCTAGAAGAGCTTTGCCCACCACATCAAACGGTGGCGCATGCTCCCTCCTCTTGTGTCACAGAAAGCGATCCCGCTGCACCCGCCCTCGATCGAACTCTTTACCCACTGTGACCTACTCAGGAGCCTGACACAGCCACCTTTCAGAGAAGTCAGACCACAGAGACAGCGATGCGTCGGCAAAAATCGAGCCCATGACTTAGAAGATAAATCTCGACTCGCCTCGACGCGCGAGTCGAGATCTGTTAATGATGAAAGGTGAACGCCTGCACCTTCGGAGGTCGGCATGTTTCTCAGGGTATGCGTGCTTATTCTTAGCCTTCTCTCATCATTCTCCACGAAATCACTCCGTGCTGCGGATGAAACGGCAGCGATTCCCATCGTGAGTGGCTCCTGGCTTGAAGTCGAAATCGGCATCATTGGAACGGCTAGCGCCGATATCCTTGAGACAGCCCTCCGAGAGGTAAAAGATAACAATTACGCCGGCCTGATCATTGTGCTCGACACACCGGGCGGAGCTCTTGAAGCGACCCGGACTATGGTCAAAGAAATCTTGGCTGCACCCTTCCCTGTTATCGTGTGGGTCGGCCCCAGCGGAGCTCACGCTGGCAGCGCGGGTTCCTTCATCACCCTCGCAGGGCACTTTGCGACAATGGCCCCAGGAACAAACATTGGAGCAGCTCATCCTGTACAGGGTATGGGGCAGGACTTAGAACAGGGTTCCGACATGCGCGCTAAGGTGGAAAACGATACCATCGCCTTTATGGAATCAATTGCCAAGCTGCGTGGTCGCAACGTGGAGATGGCGAGGAGCTTCGTGGCGACCTCGATCTCCATCACAGCCGAAGAAGCTCTAGAAAACAAAGTGATCGATTTGGTCGCTGGCGATCTCACACAGGTTCTCAAGGCCGCAGATGGGCGTACGGTCACCGTCGGTGAGCAAAAAACAGTTCAGCTCAAAACTGCCGAAGCTCAGCGTGTGCAGTACGAGAAAAGTATCCGCCAAAAGTTTCTCGAGATTCTCTCGAACCCCAATCTCTTCTATTTGTTGTTTATCGCTGGCCTGCTCGGCATTGGCTTCGAACTGACCCACCCAGGGACGCTAGTGCCTGGTGTCATTGGCGCCATTTCTCTCATCTTGGCGCTTATTTCGTCCGCCGTCCTTCCTGTCAATTTCGGGGCTATGCTTCTAATCGTTGCCAGCGTGGCCTTCATGGTCGCAGAAGTCTTTCTACCGAGCTTCGGGATTCTGGGTATAGGTGGCTTCATCGGCTTTATCGTCGGCTCGACTCTGCTTGTTGACTCGCGCAATGAACTGGGACTCGCCATCTCTTGGCTTTCCATCATACCAAGCGCTCTTGTCATCGCAGGCTTCGCATTTCTTGTTTCCTATCTTGTTGTGCGCAATCAGCGTTCAAAGATCCAAAGCGGTAGCGAAGGCTTGATCGGTCAGGAGGCTCTTGCGCTCACAGATTTCGTTCAGAATCTAGGCCAAGTCAGGCTACAGGGCGAAATCTGGACAGCCGAAATCGAGGGAGAGATTCCCGTCCACATCGGCGATAAGCTTGAAGTGCTAGCCATCCATGGCTTAACATTACGGGTCAGAAAGAGCCCCAGCCCAACCACGAAAGGATAAATCATGTCCATAGGTCTGATTCTTGCCCTGCTTATTCTCGTTACGGTCCTATCCTCGGCAGTCCGTATCATTCCCGAGTACCAGCGCGCAATCGTCTTCCGATTCGGGCGGGCACTGCCCCTTCCGAAGGGTCCTGGTATCATCTTCCTCGTTCCTTTGGTCGACAAGATCGAGGCACGGATCTCGACGCGCGTAGTGACGATGGATATCGATCCCCAGGACGTCATCACCCGCGATAACATTTCACTCAAGGTTAACGCCGTCGTCTACTTTAAGGTGGTCGACTCGATGAAGGCGGTCATCAACGTGGAAAACTTTCTTTACGCCACGGCTCAGCTGGCCCAAACCCACCTTCGTTCCGTCCTCGGCGAACATTCGCTTGATGAACTCCTGGCGGAGCGGGAAAAGATCAATCTGCAGCTGCAAAAGACCATAGACGTCAATACGGACCCTTGGGGGATCAAGGTCGTGTCGGTCGAGGTAAAGCACATCGACTTACCACCCGACCAACAGCGTGCTATGGCTCGACAGGCAGAAGCCGAGCGAGAACGCCGCGCCAAAATCATTGCGGCTGAAGGTGAGCTCCAGGCAGCACAAACTCTGCGGGAAGCGGCGGATACCATCTCTAACAACCCGACGGCCTTGCAACTGCGCTACCTGCAAACGATGGTCGACGTGTCGACCTCGAACAATGCCAAAACCGTGTTCTTCCCCGTCCCGCTTGATATGCTTGAAGCGTTCAAGGCTTTCAGCAAAAAGAGCTAAGCTGACACGCTAGTGTCCACGAACCATGCGAGCTTCCCGGTGTCCGGCCTGACAGCCAGACAACCGGGACTATTTTCTGCTCGGTATTCGACGCAAGCTTTGTTAAGAAGGCCGAGAGATGCGCGTATAAGGATTCCAGCCTATGCTCGATAGCCCCAAAACGACTTCGGTCAAACCCGACCTGAACAATACGACTATAGCCTTCGCTCACTTGAGCGACACGGAACTCCGACAAGCCTATTGGCTGTTTCGTATCCTCGGCCAAGCTCTCGTCGTCCAATTAGGACCTAACCTGGCGGATTTTGCATTAAAGTTTCATCTACCCGTGCAGACCCTAATCAAGAAAACCATTTTCTCCCATTTCTGTGGTGGCGAATCGATCGAAGCCTGTATGCCGAGAATAGAAGCCCTAGCGCGTTACGGCATCGGTACCATCCTCGATTTTGCTCGCGAGGGTGGTGGTCGTGAAGAAGGCTTTGACACTGTCCGAGACGAAGTTTTACGCACCATCGACTGGGCTGCTCAACACCGTAGCATCCCTTTTGCAGTCTTCAAGCCGAGTGCCGTGGCGCGCCTCGAGCTCTTGGCAAAACGGGATCGCGGTGAGACCTTGCATACGGCCGAACAAGCCGCCTGGCAGCGCGTCAGAGCTCGCTTTGAGGCCATCTGTGCGTCTGCTGCAGCCAAGAAGGTGCCCGTGATGATCGACGCAGAAGAATCGTGGATTCAGGACAGTGTCGACCAACTTGCACAGGAGATGATGCAGCGCTTCAACCGCCAGGAAACCATAGTCTAC
>Ga0068876_10002895_pt1 | contig 12541 bp, 10 predicted proteins | sample NOAtaG_6_FD_66442 | JGI IMG/M metagenome (GOLD analysis project Ga0068876, IMG submission 66442) | Freshwater lake microbial communities from Lake Erie, under a cyanobacterial bloom - NOAA_Erie_Diel5S_2200h metaG | ecosystem: Environmental > Aquatic > Freshwater > Lake | place: USA: Ohio, Lake... | reverse complement strand
TTAGGGTCGTTATGGAAAATCGGTTTCAGTCCATTTTTGATCATGTGAATGAGGGGATATTGATTGCCAATCGTTTAGGGCAAATAGTGGCTATGAATCCCATGGGAAGGAGGATGTTTGGCTTTACAGGTGATGATGTTTTGCCCAAATTAGTAGAGGATCTGGTGCCAGATGCGGCAAAGAGTAAGCATCAAACTCATCGGGAAAATTATCATCAAAATCCACATTCGCGACCGATGGGGAAGAATATGATGTTGTCCGGTCTGAAGCGAAATGGAGAGACTTTTCCTGTTGAGATCAGTCTCAGTACCTACGAGTCAGAGGGACAAATGTTCGTGATTGCCTTTATCATTGATGTTACGGAGAGAAGAGAGCAAGAGGAGAAGATTAAATCGGCCTACTCAGAATTGAAGTTGCTCAATAACTCTTTGGAGAAGAAAGTACGAGACAGAACAATGGTTTTGGAAGAGGCATTAGCAGATTTGAAGAGGTCCAAGGATGATTTGTATTTGGCACTCCAAAGAGAGCGTGAATTGAATGAATTGAAATCCAGATTCGTTTCCACGGCTTCTCATGAGTTCAGAACTCCGTTGAGTACGATATTATCTTCTGCGGCATTGATTGATCAATATGCGGAAAGAGGTGATGTTGATAAACTTCATAAGCATATTCATCGGATCAAACATTCTGTGAAGGGATTAACCGAGATCCTTGAAGACATCTTGTCGCTATCTCGTTTGGAAGAAGGGAAGATTCAGGTGGAGTGGAATAAAATTCATCTTAAGAATAGTTTGAATGAGTGGTTGGATGAGCTTATTCCTATTTTGAAGGAGGGACAGACCTTTCAATTACATTATCACGGATCCGATGAGATACATTGTGATCCAAAGATTTTGAAGAATGTCGTCATCAATCTATTGAGCAATGCGGTGAAATTCTCTCCTGAAGACAAGAAAATTCTTATGACGGTGGAGCTAAACGGCGATGACTTTACATTGATCATTCAAGACGAGGGAATAGGTATCCCCTCATTGGAGTTGAATCACTTATTTCAACGCTTTCATAGAGCCTCTAATGCTGTGAATATTCCGGGGACTGGTCTAGGGTTGAGTATTGTTAAAAGATGCGTTGAATTGCTCGGAGGTGATATTTTTGTGGAAAGTACAATTAGCAAGGGAACTAAATTTATTATTCATTTGAAAGTGAAGGACTATGGAAAAGAAGACCATTTTAATCATTGAAGATAGCCTAGAGGTGAGAGAAAATGTGGCTGAGTTACTGGAACTAGGCGGGTACCATGTGATGACGGCATCCAATGGCAAAGAGGGTGTGGCTGTGGCTCAGCAGTACCACCCCGATTTGATTTTATGTGACATCATGATGCCGGTGTTGGATGGATACGGCGTCATACATTTGTTGGGGAAGAATATTGAAACGGCTCGTATACCATTTATTTTTTTAACCGCCAAGTCTGAGCGCACTGACATCAGAAAGGGGATGGAATTGGGTGCAGATGATTACCTTATGAAGCCGTTCAGTGATACGGAATTGCTCAGTTGTGTGGAGGCGAGGTTGAAGAAAAATAATGGTGGTGAGGGGACTATTGATCAATTGAATCATAGAATTCAGCAAACGAGAAATCGTGCTTTTGATTGGATTGAAGCTCTTTCTAGTCTTCCGGGTAAATTCACCAAGACAATGGGTAAGAGAGAGGTGGTGTTCTCAGAGGGAGATACTTGTCAAAATTTGTATGTTGTATTAAAAGGCAAAGTGAAATTGTTTAAATCGCATGATTTAGGCAAAGATTTGATTTTAAGAGTCCGTGGAAAGGGAGATATATTTGCGTTCTCCTCTTTGTTTAAAGGAGATATTCATTTAGATAGTGCTGAGACATTAGAACCATCTGAATTGATGATGATTCCTAAGGTGTCGTTTTTTAATTGGTTAGAACAGCATCCGAAGATGTTGTTGGAGATGGTTCAATTGTTCAGTTCTGCTTTGGAATTGGAAAGAGAAAGAGCGGTTCAATTGGCGTATTCAAGTGTGAGAAAGCGAACAGCCAATGCCTTGGTTCGGCTCAAAATGCGTTTTCATTCTGAGGGTGAGGGTAAGTTTACGATCGCCATTTCAAGAGATGATCTAGCTGCAATGGTGGGTACTGCCACCGAGTCTGTAATCAGAACATTAAGTGATTTTAAAGAAGAAGGATTAGTGACCATTCAAGGATCCAATATCACTATCGTTAACGAAGAGAAGTTGAGGAGAATGAAAAATTAATGATTTTGACAACAGCTCGATTTTTGCTTTTCGAGCTTAGGACTTAAATAGGGAATTCCTAAGTTGGATCCTCTTAATATGAATATCAGGCCTATGAGTGCCATGGCCCATCTTACTTTGTGAATATTTTTAGTTTCCAATTTCCGCCAGATTTTATTTCCTGAAATGGCAACCATTATTAGCGACGGCGAGGAGGCAATGCCAAAGAATAGCATAAACATCAATGCATCTACTATGTGCCCAGTAATGAGTGATGCTCCGATGGCACTATACACCCATCCACAAGGTAAAGTGCCATTGATCAATCCCCAAGCAAGATGTTTGATCCATTGGGTTTGAATCCGCTGTAATTGCAATTTATTTCGAAAGGGACTTGTGATTTGAGTCAACCATTTTTGCGTTAAGGGTATCCATCCAAGTATGAATAGAGTTCCACCCAAAAGGCTCGCTCCTTGTTGAAGAGTAAACAACCCAGAGTACTTTCCAATTTGGAAAAAGAGAAGGGTGATAAGAAGATATGTGAATATTCTACCAAGGTGATGAAGCAACATCCAAATTTTGGAAACAGATTTATCTGGGTTTCCGTGCAACATTACGAGCAATGGTCCGCACATGCCTACGCAATGAAAACTACCTCCAATTCCCATCAAAAATCCTGCTGAAATGATACTCCAAAAACTCATTATTGGATGTGTATTGTTTTTTCTTCAAAGTAGTTCTTACCATTCAGCTGCCAGCTCAATTGAATGCTGTATTTTCCTTTGGAAAGGGCAATCAATACTTGATTTTCTGAGGTAATTATATTCTGGTCTTTTGCACTTTCACTGATGTGATATACATATATCATTTTTTCAACTCCTTCGGTGGAGAATGGAAATTGAATGTTGAGTTGGTGATTAATGATCTCTAAGTGAGCATGCATTTCATCAGTGTTGCTGTTTTTATTCGCATCGATGATGCCTTGATAGGCCATTTCTTTTTGATAGTAATCAGTGGTTACCAGTTCCACCTTTTCTCGGCTGGATAAATATACCAAGGTCAGAATCATGGAAGTAAATCCAGCGTAGAGAATGGCAATTCCCCAGCCCCAGTGTATTTTTTTCATCATGGATGCGGTGCGATAAAAGTGATATTTTCAGTTCCCAATTTTTGCCCGTGGGACCAGCATTCGAGCTTCCACTTGTTTTTTTGAGTGGACACCTCTTCAGGTTTTACTGCTAGAAAGAATTCTTCATCTTTTGTTTCTTCTGGTGAAAGTTGAACACTTTCTTTTCCTATCCAACGAATCATTCCTTCATGATCTTTGAGCCTTAGTTCAATAGGAATTTCTTTGCTTGTTTTATTGATGAATTTAATATTGTAAAGGTTGGTGATGTGTCCATCCTTATCTATCTGAAATAAACTGCCCCGCGCGCGAATAACGCTCATTCCGATGTCAGAACGGGTGGCCAATAAAGTGATTTCTAATCCCACAATCAACAAAAGAATGATGGAATATCCAATCACTCTTGGCGTTACTTTCCACGGTTTTTGGGAGGAAACGCCTTCCTCAGAGTCATATCGAATAAGTCCCTTTGGCAATTGTACACTTTCCATGATGTGGTTGCATGCATCGATGCAGGCAGTGCAATTGACGCATTCCAATTGAGTTCCATTTCTAATGTCAATTCCAGTGGGACATACTCGCACACATTCAGAACAGTCAATACAATCTCCTTCTCCTTTGCGCTCTCCTTTGTGTGCCTTGTGTCGAGGCTCGCCGCGCACATGATCATAGGTAACCACAATGCTTTTTTGATCAAGTAATACACCTTGCATTCTACCGTAAGGACAAACCACCAGACAAACCTGTTCCCTAAACCATGTGTACACAAACATAAATACCCCAGTAAAAATCAACATCAGGGTAAAGCCACCGATGTGGTTTTGAAGAGGTTCATGGATTATCATCCAAAGGTGATCGGTACCAATGATGTAAGACAAAAAAGTATTTCCCACAATGAATGAGAATAGCAAGAAGAGTGTCAGTTTAATTCCCTTTTTTCTTAGTTTTTCTGCGTTCCATGGTAGTTTGTTCAAGGCTTTTTGTTGTGCGGTATCCCCCTCAATCCAATATTCTATTTTCCTAAACACCATTTCCATGAAAATGGTTTGAGGACATATCCATCCACAGAAGACTCTTCCGAAAATGACTGTAAATAATGCGATAAAAACGATAAAGGCCAACATGCCGACGACAAAAATGAAAAAGTCCTGTGGCCAAAATTGTACGCTGAATAGGATGTACTTGCGTTCTAGAATATCCAACAAGAACAAGGGTTTTCCATTTATACGGATGAATGGTGTGAGAAAGAATAAGAAGAGATATAAATAGCTGATGTAACTGCGAAGTGTGTAGAGCCGTCCTTGCGGTTTTTTGGGATGAAAAAAAACTCGATGACCTTCTTGATCGATGTGTGATACGTGATCCCTAAATGATTCGTCCATCTTATTTTAATGCAGTCTTTAGCGTGCTGGAAATGTTTGCATTTTTTTCAGTGCTGTCGCTTAACGATGCAGTCTGGTACAACACACCTTCTGGCTCCTTGGCTCCCGGAGGTTGGCTTCCTTGAAGGGAGAGAATATAGGAAGCTACTTGTGCCATTTGTGCGGCTGAAATGTCGGTTTTCCAAGATTTCATACCTGTTCCTTTAACCCCGTATTTGATGGTTTTAAAAAGGTCTTTGATTTCTCCGCCGTGCTTCCAAAAGGCGTCTGTAAGGTTGGGCCCAACCACACCTTCTGCTTTGGAACCGTGACAAGAAGCGCAAAGACTTTGAAAGGTGTTGGCCCCTGCATTAATATCAGAGGGGTTGTCTAATAGTACAACCGTGTTTTCATTTACAGCATCTTTCATTTGTGATTGATATTCAGCAATCTCAATGGCTGCTTGATTCATTTGGGCTTTGTATTCTTGTTCGCTGCTTGGACCTCCTGTCATATGGAAGTAGGCCATGTAGCCAATTGCAAAAAGAATGGTAATGTAAAAACCATATACCCACCATGGTGGAAGGCTATTATCCAGTTCTTGAATACCATCGTAGTCATGATTGGTCAGGATACTCGATTCCTGCTGAATCTCCACCGACCTATTGAACCAATTCCAAAATGGAGAGGTGCTTTTTGCTTGCTCATCGACACTTTGTTCTTCATACAGGGGATAATCTTCTACTTTTTCAGTTAATCTTCTGATCTGCTGGGCATAGTAGAGCACAACAGCCAGTTCGATTAGCACTATGAAGGCCAGTGCGTTCATGGGGGTGCTTCCAAGCCCTCGGTGAACCAGTTCCCCCAATATTTTTCCATAGTCGCTCATTCCGAAGATCAGGATGATTGGCCAGCCATTTTTCAGAGTATTGCTTTCTTCTTTTATTTTTCGCACTTTCTCTTTCGATATAGCCACAAATACCTTTTGAAATTGCCATATAAAAAACAGGAGAAGTACGGCTATAAAAACCAAGAAGTAGAACAAGGGATCTTGATAGATGCTGCTCGATATTTTTTTAGAATCGCCGGCCCATACCAGGGTGGAGCTGAAAATTCCAATAAGGATGATGCTAAACTTTTTCATTGATTAATCTAATGGAAGGTGACTTTTTTCATCAATTTCTTTTTTCTTCATTCTGATGGTGGTAAAAAGAACATAAGAAAAAATAGTAGTAAATAATAACAACGATATCATGGGATATATGCTTACACCGCTAATGGATTCCAAGTAGTGAATAAATTTCATTCTATTATTTATTAGGAGTTAGAGCGATGTCGGTACCAAGCCTTTGCAAGTAGGCAATGAGAGCGATGATTTCATGATCTTGTTGCAGTCCATCTTCGCTGAGTAGGAGATTTTTCTCATCTTTTTTAAGATCATCATATATTCCTTTAGCTTGCTGTTGTGCAAGGGAAATGCAGTTGTGTAACTCGTCATCAGTATAGGGAACACCAAGGGTTTTCATGGCTTTCATTTTTGCAGGAAGGCACTCGTAATCAATCAAATTTTCAAACATCCAGGTATATGCAGGCATAATAGATCCTGATGAAATACTACCAGGGTCCATCATGTGGTTGTAGTGCCAACTGTTCATCCTTCTCAGCTTGTCTCCTCCTTCTCTCGCCAAATCGGGGCCCGTTCTTTTGGATCCCCATTGGAAGGGATGATCATAAACAAATTCACCGGCTTTTGAGTATTCTCCGTAACGTTCCGTTTCGGATCGGAAGGGTCTGATCATTTGCGAGTGACAAGTGTAACAGCCCTCTCGGATATACAAATCTCTTCCTTCAAGTTCTAGCGGAGTGTAGGGTTTGACAGCGGTAATGGTGGGAATATTTTCCTTTACCATAAAGGTGGGTATCATTTCAATCATTCCACCCAAAGCCACGAGCACCAAGGATAGTACTAACATGGTAAAGGGTTTTCTCTCTACTACTCTGTGCCAGTGTTCTTTTCCTTTGACGATTACATTTTTGATCAATTGAGGTGCCTCTGCGGCTTCTTCAGGAACGAAGTTGCCTTGCTTTGCCGTCTTCCAAAGATTCGCCACCATCAGAAGGGCTCCTACTAAATATAGCAATCCTCCTACTGAACGTATGGCGTAGAATGGTCGCATAAATTTTACCGTGTCAAGGAACTGATATTGCAATTGTCCCTCTGGAGTAAATTCCTTCCACATGGAGCTTTGCATCCATCCTGCCCAATACATGGGAATGGCATATAACAAAATTCCCAAAGTCCCTATCCAAAAGTGCCATGAAGCCCATTTCTTGGAGTAAAGTGTCGTACCCCACATTTTAGGAACCAACCAATACAATACACCAAATGTCAAAAATCCATTCCATCCCAAAGCTCCAACATGCACGTGGGCAATGGTCCAATCCGTAAAATGAGAAATAGCGTTGACATTTTTTAATGAGAGCATCGGACCTTCAAAGGTGGCCATACCGTAGGCTGTAACCGCCACGACCATAAATTTCAAAACCACATCTTCCCTTACCCTGTCCCAGGCACCACGTAATGTCAAGAGACCATTGATCATTCCGCCCCATGAGGGAGCAATGAGCATGATGGAGAATACTGTTCCGAGAGATTGCGCCCAGTCGGGTAGAGAAGTGTAGAGTAAGTGATGGGGACCGGCCCATATATAAATAAAAATCAAAGCCCAGAAATGAATAATCGAAAGGCGATACGAATAAACCGGTCGATTGGCTGCTTTCGGGATGAAGTAATACATGATGCCGAGATAAGGTGTGGTGAGGAAAAATGCCACAGCATTATGACCGTACCACCATTGCACCAATGCATCTTGTACACCGGCATACCAAGAGTAGCTCTTCATGAAACTCACGGGTAGTTCAATACTATTGACAATGTGTAGCATGGCAACGGTAACCCAGGTACCGATGAAAAACCAAATGGCTACATACAAGTGTCTTTCCCTTCTCGTGAGGATAGTGCCAAACATATTGATTCCAAACACTACCCAAATCAAAGTGATGAGGATGTCAATGGGCCATTCCAACTCAGCGTATTCTTTCCCTGTTGTATAACCCAAAACGAGTGTGAGAGCAGCCAATACAATAATCAATTGCCATCCCCAAAAATGAAATTTAGAAAGTGTGTCATTCCACATACGTGCTTTAAGCAAACGTTGCAAAGAGTAATAAACACCCATGAAAATTCCATTGCCAACAAAAGCAAAAATGACGGCATTGGTATGCAAGGGTCGCAATCTGCCATAGGTAGTTTCAGCGATATTAAAGTTGAGAAATGGAAAGACCAATTGCAATGCAATGATGAGTCCTACCAACATACCAACTGCTCCCCAAAGCGCAGTGGCAATAGCAAAGTGTTTGACAATGTTGTTATCATAATAGAATTTTTCAAGCTTGTTATTTTCCATTGTCGTCTTTATTAATAACTTTTTGATTGGTCGTAGTGTCATGGAGCATTCTCATGGCAGGCGTATCCATATCCTCCCATTGTCCACTTTTAGTGGATCGAATGAAGGCCCACAAAAAGAGGGCTGCTACTGGGAGGCTACATCCGATTAAAATGAAAAAGGCGCTCATGCTACTTTTTAGTTCGAAACCAAAAGTAGAGTGATGATGAATGGGCGTAATTGACCCGCGTCATCGGCTAGCGTGACATTAGTCAGTCAGCGGATGGGGCTAGTGGTTTAGGCTCCGATATGTTTTTTATGTCGCCTATCCAGTGCGAGTTGTACTCTTTTACAACGGCGTTGCCATGGACCTTCTGCCAGTTCTTTAGCAGTTTGAATGATTTCCCAACATTCAGGAATGAGATCGGGGTATTTTTTTCCGGCTAATTCAATTACGTTCAAACTAGCGTATCTAATGGCCGCAGGAGCGGAAGGGTCAAACATCCATTCTTGAGCGCGATCAAATAGTTGTCCGAAAGACGGATGTGTTTCTGGATGCAATTGAAGCAATACTTTCAAGAGTTCTCTCAATGCTGCAGGAGAAAGGGTTCTATTGCATATTCCCTCCATCAAATCATCCCTGAATTCAAGAGCAAATGCACAGTCACATTCTAATACCGCTTTGTAAATCACCCAAGCCGCCTTATCGGCAGATTGATCAGCGGCAGTGAAGGCAATGTCTAAGAATATTTTGAATACGGAGGGTTGCTCACTGGCTTTTTTTCCAAAAGAAAGGGCGTCTTGAACGCCCATTCTTTGTTGTAAAATATTGCTGATACTATCAATGTTTTGCATTGCCTTTGCCTTTCGGTGTGGGATGATCCTCGTCTTCGTAATCAGTGTTCTTTACATTTTTAAGATCAAGCGGCTTACCATCTATGAGATGGGCTAGAAATTCTTCAATCTGTTCTGCACTGATGCTTTTCGCAATGATTTTCATGTTTTCATCCATCAAATACACCTTAGGTGTGGAGTTGACATCCCAGGTGGTTCTGTAATTTAAACTTTGTAACGATGTTTTTCCTTGCGAAATAAGAACCGTTGCGGCTTCATTATTCATGATTTCTTTGGTGTCACTCACATTGATCCAATCTAATTTTTTCTCCTTGATGAATTTTCTCCAATCTTCATTTTCTAAATCGTTGCCCACTGCATATACCACAAATCCTTTGTCCTTCCAACGGTGGTAGACATCTAAAAGTTTAGGGACTTCTTTTTTACAATGTCCACAGCTACTTTCCCAAATTACCAGCAGCGTGTATTTCCCTCGGTTCTTATGCATCGAAACCCAATTTTTTTCAGTGCTATCAGGTAGAATAATATCAGGACCAATAGAACCGCAAAGACAGTTTCTTTTTTTATCCGCGGCATCTTTCATGTCTTTTAGATTTTTCTCATTCATCCAAGTAGCCTTTCCGGAGTTATAATATGTGTCTACCATGTACACAAATAATTTATCCATACACATGATTTTCGAAGTCTCTGATTGATAAGTAGCTTGATGAGTGACATATTTGAATACATCGGGATTGCCATTGGTTTTATCAATCAAAAGTCTTACTTCCGTCACCATGGTATCCGGAATTTGAGGTAATACTTTGGTCAAATAATTTTCTAAAATTCTATGGAATTGTTGATCACGTACAATCCGTGGGTCTTGCAGGTCGGTATAGTCCCAATAGTGCTTTCGATAATACAGATAGGACCAAAGTTGCTTTTTGTCTTTGTCTAAATCAGCCGGTGGTTCGGGTAGGGTAATGTCCATGGACATTTTCAAATACTTGCTCAGTAAGTTGTCAGGATTTTTATTGATGATGTCCCATTGATAATCGGTAACTTCTTTATTCAATCTATCCAGTGCCTCTCTACATCCTTTTTTCTCTTCTTCTTTTTTGGTAGAGTCAGCAAGGCAGGCATCCAATGGCTGACGAGATTTGAGTCGATCATTGATAAACCGGATGAAATCAAAGAATTTTTGATTGGTATTGGATTTTACCACTTTAATTTTTGTGGGGTCTGCATCTGCGGTGCTCCAAAATTCAATATCCTCTTCGACAACGATGAACTCAAAATATTTTGGTCCTGGAAACACCATGGCGTATTTGCCACATTCGTTGAATGGTTTTCCTTTAAATTCGTAATTGCCCTTTGCGTCAATTCTTGCCGTATCGTTGTAATACAATTGTTTTCCAAAATAATTGGCAAGGTAAACCACGGTATCATGCAGTCCTTCCACATGACCTTTGATTGTGTAGGGTGATTTGATCTTGGTTGAAGTCGGGTTGTTATTTTTAGATTTCTGACTAAAAGTGACCGTAGCCAATGCCAATAAAAAACCGAATAATGCAATTCTCTTCATTTTCATGTCCATAAAAGTAGAAGGGTTTGTACAAAATTTCATGCGATTAACTTTTTTTTAATTCAACTTCTTCAATATTTGATAGGCAATGTGCGGACCTTCATAAATGAATCCGGTATATACCTGGACAAGATTCGCGCCAGCCTTAATCATGCGTTGAGCATCTTCGGCATTAAAGATACCGCCCACGCCAATAATGGCGATGGCGGGGAGGGAAGTCCTTATCTTTTCTATCACCTGAATAGCGCGATGTTGGGTGGGTTTTCCGCTTACTCCACCGGCTCCGATGTCCTCTACCTTTTTAGCAGCTGTTTTTAATCGACTTCTGTCGATGGTAGTATTGCATGCAATCACTCCAGCAATTTTACTTTCTTCAAGCACTGTGATTACGTCAGCCAAAGATTCATCAGTAAGGTCGGGGGCAATTTTAAGAAAGATGGGTTTTGCTTGCTGCTGTTGCAATGGATGTTGTTGGAGCGTATTGAGCAAATGTAGTAAGGGTTCTTTTTCTTGCAACGCTCTTAATCCTGGGGTGTTGGGAGAACTGACATTAACAACGAAGTAGTGCACTTGGTGATGCAGTTTTTCAAAACAAAGCAGATAATCTTGCACAGCCTCTTCATTGGGCGTCCATTTATTTTTTCCAATGTTGCCGCCAATGATGATCCCAGGCTTGGACTTTTCAAGAGACCTTGAAAGCGCAACCATCCCGTCATTGTTGAATCCCATGCGATTGATCAAGGCATGATCTTTAGGTAATCGGAAGAGTCTGGGCTTTTCGTTACCGGGTTGAGGTTGCGGGGTAACGGTGCCTACTTCAATATGCCCAAATCCAAGCAGGGAAAGTTCGTTGATCCATTTTCCGTTTTTATCAAATCCTGCAGCTAGTCCGATTCGATTAGGAAAAGTAATACCCGCTACTTCGACAGGCTGGAAGTAGGCTTTTTGTTTTTGGTTGTAATAAAAAGCAACACCGGGAATTTTAGTCAAGAATTTCCACAAATCCATTGCCAGATAATGTGCTTTCTCTGGAGTGATTAGAAAAAAAAGAGGTTTGATCAACAGCCGATACCACATTATCTCACCAGCTTTTTGTATTTTATTCTGGTAGGTCCGACGTCACCTTTACGCATCTTCTTGTTTTCTTCATATTCAGAGAAGCTGCCTTCGAAGAAATACACTTCTGAATCTCCTTCAAATGCTAAAATGTGCGTGCAAATCCTGTCTAAGAACCAACGATCGTGGGAAATCACTACCGCACAACCGGCAAAGCTCTCAATCCCTTCCTCCAGCGCACGCAGTGTATTGACGTCGATATCATTGGTGGGCTCATCCAGCAACAATACATTGGCTTCTGTTTTTAATGTCATTGCCAAATGCAAGCGATTGCGCTCACCGCCGGATAGCACGCCACATTTTTTTTGTTGATCCCCTCCAGCAAAATTGAATTTGCTGCAATAGGCACGTGAATTAATGGTGGTGCCTCCAATTTGGATCACTTCATTTCCTCCACTGATCACTTCATACACCGACTTGTTGGGGTCTATTTCTTTGTGTCGTTGATCAACATATCCAATTTGAACGGTCTCACCAATTTTAATCGTACCCGAGTCAGCGGTTTCTTCATTCATGATCATGCGGAACAAAGTAGTTTTACCCGCACCATTGGGTCCGATAATTCCTACAATTCCTGCTGGGGGTAATTTAAAGGAGAGGTTTTCTATCAACAGGCGATCTTCAAATCCTTTGGTTACGCCATTGAACTCGATGACATCATTTCCTAAGCGTGGTCCATTGGGAATAGGAATTTCCAATTTAGCCTCTTTCTCTCGTTCTCCTTCTGACATCATTTTGTCATAATTCTGAATACGCGCTTTGTTTTTTGCTTGACGCCCTTTAGGATTCATGCGCACCCATTCTAACTCTCTTTCTA
>Ga0068876_10002892_pt1 | contig 12543 bp, 10 predicted proteins | sample NOAtaG_6_FD_66442 | JGI IMG/M metagenome (GOLD analysis project Ga0068876, IMG submission 66442) | Freshwater lake microbial communities from Lake Erie, under a cyanobacterial bloom - NOAA_Erie_Diel5S_2200h metaG | ecosystem: Environmental > Aquatic > Freshwater > Lake | place: USA: Ohio, Lake... | reverse complement strand
GGGCCTTGATGCAGATGGCTGTTTGCTGCTGCCGCTGAATGCGCACAAGGTGGAGGAGGCGGTACGCCATGCGCTGAAACGCCAGCGTGTGCTGGCGCAGGTCGATGATTACGAGGTGGTGGCTACGGAGCCGCCTGCGCCCGTGAAGCCCTTGCCCGCGGCTGTCGCTTCGGCTCCCGCGCTGCCCGGCTGCTTCGCCCGCGCCGTGGCGGGTGCCAATATGGTGCCGGTATCGGAGCTGCAGCCCTCCATGGTGTTGGGCGCCGATCTGGTTTCGGAGCGCGGGCTGGTGTTGCTGAATGCGGGCGCGCGCCTTGAGGCTGGCGTGGTGAGGCGGCTGCGCGAGGCGGCGTCTTCCTTCGGCTTCGACAGCATACCCATTGCCCCCGCGGGGAGTGCCACGTGAGCGTCGAGATCGAGCGCAAATTCCTGGTGGCTGATGCTTCGGTAGTGCAGGGGCACCCTGGCGAACGGCTGGTGCAGGCGTACATCGCCGCCACCGATCGCGCCACGGTGCGCGTCCGCATCGCCGGTGAGCAGGCCTGGCTCACACTGAAGGGCGCCACCAAGGGCATCAGCCGACGCGAACTCGAGTACCCCGTTCCGGTGGCTGACGCCGAGATCTGCCTCGCGGAGTTGTGCGGCGATGGCGTGGTGAGCAAGACCCGCTACCGTATTCCCTACGCCGGGCATGTGTGGGAGGTGGATGTCTTCGATGGCGCCAACGCTGGGCTGGTGCTGGCCGAGATCGAGCTTTCCTCCGACGATGAGGTGTTCGAGCACCCGCCGTGGGTGGGCGAGGAGGTATCGGGCGATCCGCGGTACTTCAACAGCCATTTGGCCGAGCACCCGTTCAGCCTTTGGCAGGGGCGGGACCCGTGAACAGTCCCGCAAAATCCCCGCTGCTGCAGGACGCCCGTGCTGCTCTGGGCTACGCTCGGGGCGTCTGCGGTCACTGGTCAATTCCCGCCCCATGACGCCGATGCGTACGCCACGCATGCTCGTGAGCCTCCTCGCCGGGGTGTTCTGCCTTGCTGTCTGTGTGCCGACGGGTGCTCCTCTGGCCGATCCCGCATCCGAGGGCGAGACGCGCTTCGGAGATGGCTCCTCGGTGCGCACCTATCGTGTCTATACCTATCGCCAGAAGGACGGTGTACCGGTATTCACCGACAAGGTGCCGTCCGACCAGCGCTACGAGGTGATGGAGTTCTCCTGCTACGCCTGTGATCCGCACTCGCGCATCAACTGGGGCACCACGCGGCTGTTTACCGCCGAATACCGCAGCACCATCGAGGATGCGGCGCGCGAGCACGGTGTCGATCCTGCGCTGGTGCGAGCCGTGATCCACGCCGAGTCCGGCTTCAACCCGTACGCGCGCTCGCGCAAAGGGGCGATGGGGCTGATGCAGCTCATGCCGGGCACTGCGAGCGACATGGGCGTGCGTGATCCGTGGGCCGTGCAGCAGAACATCGAGGGAGGCGTGAAGTACCTCGCGATGCTGCTCGCCGAGTACAAAGGCGATATCACGCTCGCCACCGCGGCCTACAACGCGGGGCCGGGAAACGTGGAACGCTATCGCGGCGTGCCGCCCATCGCCGAGACGCGCACCTATGTGCAGCGTGTGCGGCAATTGCTCGACCGGTATCGTGGCGCGGGCTGATCTGCCGCAGCCCCTGCAGAGGAAATGCCCTTATGCCCCTGTCCGACGACGACTTCGCGATCCGCGACCTCGCGGCCCGCTACATCGATGCCGTGAACCGCGACGATACGCCCGCCTGGGCGGCGACCTGGTCGGAGGATGGCACCTGGGAGGTGCTGGGCAACCGGGTAGAGGGCCGCGAGCAGGTCCTCGCGATGTATGCCGGCGCGCGCGGTATGTTCTCCTTCGTGTTCATGATGTTGGGCTCCGGCACGCTGGAGATCGACGCACCCCATGCACGCGGGCGCTGGTACCTCACCGAGACACTGGTGCGCACGGATGGCACGCCGGTCAGTGTCTGTGGCTGCTACGAGGATCGCTACATCCGTGAAGACGGCGAGTGGCGATTTGCGGAGCGGTGTTACCGGATATTGAGACAGGTGTAGGGACGTCCTCCCATCCCGGAGCTTCCTCCGGCTCCGCATCCCGACGCCGAACTGTCATGAAGCCATCATCAAACTGTCAAATTCGGCTCTGACAGGGCCTTCTACATAAATCTGTAACACTTCGCGCCGATTCTGCCGCCTGCCGGTTTTGCTGCCGGCAGTACCGCAGCCTGCCGCGGCAACGCACTGCCGCCGGAGCGTGCTGCACCACATTGTGTCCATGCGGCGGAAATCCCATCGTGCCCCGTCCCAGTCTTCCATCCGCGCTCTGCCGGGCTCTGCTCAGCCTGCTTCCTGCAGCTGCGTTTGCCGCGCCGTCGCCTGCGCCAACGGTAGACATCTGGGAGTTCGTGATCGATGGCAATACGGTGCTCGATGACGCGGCCATCGAAGCGGCCGTCATGCCCTTCCTGGGTGCCGCCCGCACCGCCAACGACGTTGACCAGGCGCGCGCTGCGCTCGAGACCGTGTATCGCGAGCGTGGTTACCGCACCGTCGCAGTGAGCATCCCGCGCCAAAGTGGCGCCGACGGGGTGGTGCAACTGAAGGTCGAGGAAGCACGGGTCGGGCACCTGAAGGTCGTGGGCTCCCGGTTCCATTCCATCGACCGCATCCGCGAGGAGGCTCCTGCGCTCGCAGAGGGCCAGATACCCGATTTCGATCTCGTGCAGCAGGATCTGGTGGCCCTGAACCAGCAGGCCGATCGCCGCATCACGCCTGCCCTGCGTGCCGGCGTGAGGCCGGGCACCGTGGACGTAGACCTCGTTGTCGATGACACGCTTCCCCTGCACGGCTGGCTCGAATTGAACAACCGTTACAGCCAGGACACCAGCGAGCTGCGCGCTCTCGCGAGCCTTTCCTACGACAACCTCTTCCAGCGTGGCCACAGCCTGTCGCTGTCCTTTCAGACGGCCCCGCGCGAGACCGACGACGCACAGGTGTTTTTCGGGAGCTATTTCCTGCGCATGGGGAGCAGTCCCTGGAGTCTGCTGTTCAACGCACTCGACACGGACAGCGATGTCTCTACCGTCGGCGGCATCAACGTGCTCGGCAGTGGATCGGCGTTCAGTGCCTTCGCCATGCGGCGCCTTGACGGGCCTGAAGGTTGGTACCCGTCCGTGTCGCTCGGCGTCGGCTACAAGGACTTCAACACCAGCACGCTGCTCGGAACGGGGAGTTTCGAGACGCCGGTCCGCTACTACCCGTTTACGCTGGCAGTCTCGGCATTGCGTCAGGCTGAGCGTGATCGACTGCAGGTCGATGCCAGCCTCAATTTCGCGGCCCCCCAGTTCGGCAGCGATACCGCCATCATCCAGCAGAATCGCTTTGGCGCCCGCGGCCAGATGTTCTATCTGCGCGGCAGCGCCGCCTACACCCACGATTTCACGTCCGGGTTCCAGTCGTTCACGCGCATCGCCGGCCAGGTGAGCGACCAGCCACTCATCTCGAACGAACAGCTGAGCGCCGGCGGCATGGACAGCGTCCGCGGGTATCTCGAGGCAGAGGCCCTAGGGGACTACGGCCTGCTCGCCAGCGCAGAACTGCGCAGCCCCGAGTTGCTGCAATGGTTGCTGCCCTCGGCGGGTGATGCGGGCGAGATGCGTGTGTTCGGCTTCGTCGACGCGGCCCGGCTGCAATTGGTGGGGCCGCTGCCGGACGACAGCACCCCCGGCACCACCGATCTCCTCAGCGTGGGAGCGGGGCTGAGCCTTCGGGTGCATCGCTACCTGAACGGCGTGATCGATTACGCCCACGCACTCGAGGACGGGCCCGCTACCGATGGCGGCTCGGACCGGGTGCTGTTCCGGGTTTGGACCTCTTTCTAGGGAGACGATGATGCACCGAGCCACATATTCCGGGAGCTTCGCCCGCACCGTCTGTCCGACCGCCGCACGTGCCGTTCTCGCGGCACTACTCGGCGTGCTGCTGCTGTCGCCTGCTGCGGCGATGGCCTGGTGGAATGCCGACTGGTCATACCGCAAGCAGATCACCATCACGGCGCCCGCCGAGTTGCCCGCGGGAACCACTCTTACGGACGTCCCGGTCCTCGTGCGGCTGCACGAGGGTGTGCTGCCGTTCCAGGACATCGCGGCGGATGGGTCGGACCTCCGCTTCGTCAGCGGTGATGACAAGGTCCCTCTGCGATTCCACATCGAGAAGTTCGATGCGGTGTTCGGGATGGGATTTGTGTGGGTGCAGATCCCGGAGTTGCGGGCCGGTGCAGCGCAGCAGGTATGGATGTACTACGGCAATCCCGATGCCGCGGCAGCCGGAGAGCCCGAGCGCAGCTACGACGCCGCGCAGACACTGGTCTATCACTTCGGGGAAGTCGGTGCCCCCGCCAAAGACGTCACTGCATTCGCGAACCACGCCAGCGGTCTCTTCGGCTCCGAGGAAAGCGGCCTCGTGGGTGGCGCTGCCCGGCTGGACGGTCAGGCCGTTATCACCCTGCCGGCCTCGGCCTCCACGGCCGTGAAGGCCGGAGCCCCGCTCACGGTGTCGATGTGGATCAAGCCCGACGCCGTGGGTGCCGACGCAGTGCTGTACTCGCAGCGTGATGTTGCCGGCATGCTGGAACTGGGCCTCGCCGGTGGCGCGCCCTTCGTCGAGGTGAGTGATGCCTCCGGTCAGATCCTGCGCAGCCCGGTGGCCTCGCGCGCCACGGTTGCGGATTGGCAGCACCTTGCGCTGGTGTCGGTGGATGGCGCAGTGACGCTGTATCTGGACGGTGCCGCGGTTGCCACGCTCGAGGCAGAGCTCCCGGACCTCGCCTCAGCCCCTTTCCTGGGCGGGCGTCCCGCGACGGAACTCGTGCCCGCAGGCGCAGGGTTCCGGGGCGCCATCGACGAGTTGCAGTTGGCCAAGGCGGGACGGTCCGAGGCTGCGCTGCGCCTTGCGGCAGTGAACCAGGGCTTGCAGGACACCGTCGTGGGCTTCGGTGCCGATGAGGGCCAGTCGAGCGCCGGGTACATGGGAATCATCCTCGGCTCCCTCACCGTCGACGGCTGGGTCGTGATCGTGCTCTGCATCATCATGATGGTGGTCAGCTGGTACATCATGTGGATCAAGGCGAGCCAGGTCTCGCGCGTCAGTCGCTCCAACGAGCTGTTCCTCGAGCTGTATCGGGGTGCGCAGGGCGATTTTCTCGCACTCCAGCGTGAGACCGCGCGCGATGCCGCGCCGGCCCGGCTGGGCGCGCGTCAGCGAGCATTACTGCAGCAGTCACCGCTGCTGCATATCTTCCGCGACGGCGTCGAGGAAATGCGCCAGCGCCTGAACGCTGACAACCACGGGCAGCTCCAGGGATACCTCTCGCCGCAGTCGATCCAGGCGATCCGCGCCACGCTCGACTCGCGGCTGGTGCGCGAGAACCAGTCGCTCGGCAACCTGCTGGTGCTGCTCACCATCGCCATCAGCGGCGGACCGTTCATCGGGCTGCTGGGCACCGTCATCGGCGTGATGATCACCTTTGCCGGCGTCGCGGCGGCGGGCGATGTGAACATCAACGCGATCGCGCCCGGTATCTCTGCGGCGCTCGCCGCCACTGTCGCCGGCCTCGGCGTCGCGATTCCCGCGCTCTTCGGATACAACTACCTGGTCACGCGAAACAAGGACACCTCGGCGCAGATGTACGTCTTCGTCGACTCCCTGGTCACGCGCATGGCCGAAAACCACAGCTCGCGCGACGCGCACTGAGGAAGCAGCCATGCAGGTTCAGGAAGACAAGGCCTACGACGACATCAACATCACGCCGATGCTCGATCTGTCCTACGTGCTGATGGTGATTTTCATCATCATGACCACGGCGGCGGTGCAGGGCGTCAAGGTGAACCTGCCCAAGGCCAGCGATCAGCCGAGCCTCTCGAAGCCCAAGACCGTCGCGGTCACGATCAACGACGCCGGGCAGATCTACATGGACGCGGTCCCCGTGTCACTCGAGGAACTCGAGGGGCGGCTGCGGCAGAAGAAATCGGAGATTCCCGACCTGCCCGTGATCGTGCGCGGTGACGGCACCACGCAATACCAGAACGTGGTGGACGTGCTGGCGTTGATGGGCGAGCTCGATATCACGCAACTCGGCCTCGTCACGCAGAAGCTCGTGAAATGAGCCCAGAGATGCTGTCGTGATTCCCGAGGAGTCTCTCGACGAGGAGCAGGGCCTGCTCCGTCGCGCGTTGCCCGTAGTGGCGGTGGTGCTCGTCGGCGCGCTGCTGTCCTGGGGGTTGTTCTCACTCGTCACGGATGACTCGGATTCGCGTCGCAAGACCGCAGCGCCGGTCGTCAAGCTGACCATCGTCAAACCACCGCCCCCGCCACCGCCCCCGCCACCGCCGCCAAAGGTGGAGCCGCAGCAGATCAAGCAGCAGTTCAAACCGCTGGAGGAGCCCGAGTCCGAGCCGCCGCCAGGGCCGCCTGCACTCGATGCCGCTGGCGCGGGCCCTGGGGATGCCTTCGGACTCGTCGGACGCCCGGGTGGTGCGGATTTCCTCGGCAGCGAGGGAGATGGCAAGGACGCCGCCTTCGGGCGCTATGCGGCGCTGGTGCAGGGGCGGGCGCAGAGTGCTGTCGAGTCGAGCGAGAAACTCTCGCGCACGCGTTTTCGCGTGCGGGTTCGCATCTGGTTCACCCCCGATGGTCGTGCCCGCGAGGTCGAACTCGCCGACTCGACGGGAAACGCGACGCTGGACGCAGAACTCGAGAAACGCCTGGCAGGCATGCCGAAGTTGCCCGAGTCGCCGCCCAAGGGCATGCCGCAACCGATCGTGCTCCGGGTGAGCACCTCCTGAACATGTGCGCCAGGGCCTGTGGGCCGTACGGCCGGAAGAACGCAACGGAGATGAATCGATGACAGCCCTCGCGCCGCGCAATGCCGAACGCCTTGCAGCGCTCACCCTTGCAGTTGTGCTCGCGTCGACGCCCGCGGGCGCCGCGCAGCCGCCCGAAGAGACCGTCACGGAGGAGCTGATCCGTCTGCTGGCGGAGCGGATGGCGCTGCCGCGCGAAGATGCCGATCGCCTTATCCGCCGTCTGCGCGAGGAACAGTCCGCGAAGGCAGCCACGCTGCAGTCGACTCCGGTGGCCTCTTCCTTCGAGCCGCCTGCGGGTGCCGCGCCGCAGCCCGCGGATCCCAAGGGACGTGTGCGAGTGGTCTACCTCCCCGAGACAGAAAAGCAGCGCATCCGCGCAGCGGTGCGCGAAGACGTTCTCCAGACCGCCCGCAACGAGAGCTGGGCGCTGCCGGGGGCCGTACCAGCGTGGGTCAAGGGCATCCGGCTCGACGGTGACCTGCGCCTGCGTCAGGAGTTCGATTTCCTCGACCCCTCGAACGGCACGCAGTTCATCAATTTCCAGTCGGTGAATTCGGGTCTCCCGCTCAACACCAACCCGCTGCCCGGGCAACCGCTCACCGTGCCGGTGCTGAACAGCACCGAAGACCGGCAGCAATTCCGCGTCCGCGCGCGTATCGGCATCACGGCGGAGGTGAACGAGTGGCTTACCGCCGGGATGCGCCTGGCCACGGGGAATATCACCAACCCGGTCTCCACCAACCAGACGCTCGGCAACGATTTCAACAAGGTCGGGCTGGTGCTCGATCGGGCATGGCTGGACTTCCACCCCGACCCGCGGTTCGGGATCCGCGGCGGGCGTATGCCGAATCCCTGGCAGTCCACCGAACTCGTGTGGGACGAGGACCTCGGTTTCGACGGGGTGTCCGGCAGCTACCGCCACGATTGGTCGGCCACGCTGCAGCAGTCCGCCACGCTCGGTGTATTGGCGATCGGCAACACGGACTTCAACTATCCCGCCTCCAGCCTTTCCAAGGAGAACAGCCGCGACAAATGGCTGCTCGGTGCACAGACGGGGCTGCAGTGGCGGCTTGACGATCGGCTCGAGGTCCGTGGCGCTGTCGGTTACTTCGACTTCGTGGACTACGAGGGTGAGCTCTCTCAGCCATGCTATGCGCCCAACACCTCTGTAGCTTGCGACAGCGACATCAGCCGACCGGGTTTCCTGCAACGGGGCAACACGCTTTTCGGGCTGCGTGACCTTGTCGTGCTCGCACCCACGGATCCCACGTACCAGTATTTCGGGCTGGCCTCCGAGTTCCAGATCCTCGATCTCAACCTGCGGATTGATCGTCGGCTCGAGGCCGGTGCCCACCTGATCCTCGACGCGGACTTCGCCTACAACCTGGGCTATGACGAGGGAGACATCGAGGCTCTGGTGCCGGTGAACAACTTCGGCTCCTGCCCCGCAGATGATCCGGCCTGTACGCCGGGCTTCGAGGGGGGTGCCTATGCCTTCCTCGTGAACCTGAGTTGGGGCGTGCCGAAAATCGTTTCTGCCGGTCAGTGGAACGTCTTCGCGGGCTACCGCCGCATCGAGAGCGATGCGCTGCCGGATGCCTTCACGGATTCCGATTTCCGCCTCGGGGGCACCAACGCGAAGGGATATCACCTCGGCATGGCCTACGGCCTCGCCAGCGATACCTGGTTCACGGCCCGGTGGCTGAGCGCATCGGAGGTCACCGGCGCGCCGCTCTCCATCGACGTCCTGCAACTCGATCTGAACACCCGGTTCTGACAGGCCCCGCCATGCGTTGCGCCACCCATGCCCTGATCGCCCTGCTCCTTCTTGCCGGCCATGCGGACGCGGTGTTCGCCCAAGCCGATCCCCAGGTCGCACGCCTGCGGGAGCAGTTGCGCCAGACCATCTCCGAATTGCGCCAATTCCAGGCCGAGAACGGGCAACTCAAGGCCGATCTCGAGAAAGCCCGACAGGAAGCGGATGCGGCTACGGCTGCCGGCAATGCGGCCGCCGACGCCGAGCGTGCCGAGCTCGCTGCCGAGCGCGATGCGCTCCGTTCGCGGGCTGGCACCCAGGATGCGGAGATCGCGCAACTGCGCGCCTCCCTGGCCGAGTGGCAGACCGCGCACACCAAGGCCGCCGACCTCGCCCGGACGCGTGATGCGGATGCCACGCGCTTCGAGGGGCTCTACCGGGACATCGACACGCATGTCGATCGTTGCGAGAAAGACAACGCGACGCTCGTCGGCATCAGCCGTGAGCTCATCGAACGTTACAAGGGCAAAGGGGTGTGGCAGGCCGCACGCGCTGCCGAGCCTCTCACCGGTCTTGGTCGCCTCGAACTCGAGCGACTGGCGCAGGAGTACCACGGGCAGGTCGTCGACGCGACGCTGCAGCCCGTCGACCCAGCCCTGCGGCCCGCCAACGCCGCACCGACCCCCTGAACCGGAGGCCACGACATGAGCCAGGCCATCGTGAGCAGCATCAGCGCAGAGGAGTTCGCCGAGGTGCTCCGGCGTACGGGGTATCGCGCCACGGTTGTGGATCAACAGGGACGCCCCCAGGTTCAAAGTGCCGTGCAGGGCATCGGCTTTCATGCCGCCTTCGGCAACCGCGAGCAGGGCAGCGAGGCGCGCTTCGTCGATCTGGCGCTGCAGACGGTGATCGCCGTCCAGGGTGAGGTGCCGCCCGGACTCGTGGAGGGATTCAATCGCGAGATGCGTTTCGCGAGGCTCTTCCGTCAGGACGGGTTCCTGGTGCTCGGGATGGACCTCGTGCTGGCGGGAGGCGTGACGGATGATCACCTCTGCGCCCAGTGCGAGCTCTGGGACAGGATCATCCGTGACTTCCTCCTGCGCGTCCGTGCAGGCAGCGGTGGTCAGCCCGCGCAGGAGGCATCGTGAGCCGCGGTGCAGGTTCTCCGGTCAGTGCGCCTGCGATGCGGCTCAGCCCGCGCGGATACCTTCGCTGGTGCATCGCGGTGGGCGTGTACGCCACAGCCGTTTCCTTGCCTGCTGCCGCAGCGCCCTTCGGCACACCCGGTTGGTTTGCGCAGCATCAGGCAGGTACGCCCACCTCTGCCGCAGGCGCTGCACCGTCCCCGGGCGCTGTGGTGCTGCCGCCTGCGGTCACCACGCCGGACCAGGCCGTTCTCCATGCCTCGCGCTCCATCGCCAACCTGAACCGCGCCGCCGATGCCATCGTGGCTGCACAGGCCGCGCAGACGGCTGCGCGCAACCTCGCGCTGAAAGCACCCTCTGACGTCCCGGACGGGCTCGCAGCCGGTGGTCTGGTGGTGGCGGCGGGCGCCGCAGCACAGCTGGCCGATCCCGCCGTGTGCGCGGCCACGAACAGCTGCCTCTGGCAAAACGCCGAGCTGCCGACGCAGGCCCTCGCAGATGGCCGTACCCGCGTCAGCGTCGAACAGACCGCGAAGAAGGCGATCCTCAGCTGGGATTCGTTCAACATCGGTCGCGACACCACCTTGCGCATCGATCAGTCGGCAGGGACCGCGGCTGACGGCAGCAATGATTGGGTGGCACTGAACCGCGTCAGTGCGGGCACCTCGCCGAGCCGGATCCTCGGGCGGCTGGAGGCGGAAGGTTCGGTCTATCTCATCAACCAGAACGGCTTCATCTTTGGCGGCGCGAGTGAGGTGAACGTCCACTCGCTGATCGTTTCCTCGCTGCCGCTCTACCTGCAGCCCGGCTCCCAATCGCTGGTTCCCGAGGACCAGGAGGCGTATCTCCGCTACAGCAATGCGCTGTTCCTGGACACGGGTATCAATTCCATCGGGCCTGGCACTGCCTCGGGCAACATTCTGGGCTTCGGGTCCGGCCAGGCGGTGAAGCTCTCGCGGTTCGGCACGCTGCCCGGTGATATCGCGATCGAGGCCGGAGCCTCGCTGCGCACGGGCGAGCTCGGGTTCTCGCTGATCGCCGCGCCCGATATCCGGAACTCGGGTACGGTGGCGGCGACGGACGGGCAGGTGATTCTCGCCGCTGGCATCGGTGTCAGCCTGCGTGATCCCGCCTCCGGCTCGGCCGTATTGCAGGCCGATCTGTCCGGCCGTGTAAACGATGACGGCAACCGCAACGCCGATGCCACGCCGCGCTCCTCGCTGGTGAACGACGGACTGGTCCTGTCGCCGCGGGGCAATGTGCGCATGCTGGGTTTTTCGGTTGAGCAGAACGGTGTGGTGGCTGCCACCACCAGCGTCTCGCGACCGGGAAGCATCGATATCCTTGCGCTCGACCAGCAGGCGGGCGACGCCTCGCCGTTACGCACGGGCAGGCTGCGGCTCGGGCCGGATTCTGTCACGGCGGTGCTGCCCGATGGCAACGATGAGACCACGCTCTCCAGCCCGGCTGCGGATGCGCTCTTCCGCACCGGTGCCATCCGTCTGAGCGCAGGCGCGGTCACACTGGCCGGCGGTTCGCTGCTGATCGCACCCGGGCAGGACGTCTCGATCACGGCGATCGGCAATTCCACCCTGAGTTTCTCGGGGCTCAATGACGGTTCGGTGGCGGGCCGGCTGTACGTGGACGACGGGGCGGTGATCGATGTGTCGGGCCTCGCCGATTACCGGCTGCCCATGTCCACGCACCTCGTGGAGGTGCCGCGCCTTGGCCTGAACGAGCTTGCTGATTCCCCCGTGCAACGCGAAGGCGTATTGCGTGGCCAGCCCATCGTGGTGGACGCACGCGTCTCCGGCACCCGTCCCGATGGCGTGAGCTGGGTCGGTACCCCGCTCGCCAACGTGGGAGGCTACGCCCAGCAGGTGCCGCGTCGCATCGGGCAGCTGCTGCAGGACGGGGGCAATGTCGCGCTCGCCGGCAACGAGGTCATCACGCGCAGCGGTTCTCAATTACTGCTCGATGGCGGCTTTGTCCACTACCTGGGCGGTGTGCTTGAGACCACGCGCCTTGTCGCGGCCAATGGCGCGATCATCGACATCGGCGCGGCCGATCCGCAGGTCGCGTATGCCGGCATCGCCGGTGTGTTCACGGCAGAGCAGCCACGCTGGAACGATGCCTCCACGTTCCGCAACCCCGTGCTCGCCTCGCAGGGCGGGGTGTACGAGCCTGCCTACATCGACGGCGGTGATGCAGGAAGCCTCAGCGTGTTCGCGCAGTCGGCGCTGCTCCTGAACGGTGAGCTCTCGGGCCGGGCCTTCGCGGGTCGCCGGCAAGTCGCGAGCGGTGAGCTCCCGCGTGGCGGACGGTTCGTGGCGGGCTCGGGCAGCCTGCGCTCCCAGGCGTTCCCGGATACCGCAGGGCTGGCCTACGGCCCTAGCTATGTGCTGCAGGACGAGGTGCCGGACATCGCAGCCCTGTATGGGGAATTCGATGCCCTGACGCAGCGCCCGGCGTCGGCACTCGCCGTCACTGATCCCGACAACCCGGATCGCTGGATCCCGATTTCCACGCTGGCGCTGCGCGAGGGCGGATTCGGCACGCTCGTCGTTCAGGCGGGCGGCAGCACGGACGGCGGTGAGGTACTGGTGCGTGAGGGCACGGGCCTTGATCTCGGGCGTGGCGGCAGCGTGAGCCTCACCGGGAGCCGCGTGACGGTGCGCGCAGACATCCGAGCGATCGGCGGCAGTATCCGCCTGGTCGGCACCGGGAACACCGGCGTGGTGGGCAGCAC
>Ga0068876_10002891_pt1 | contig 12545 bp, 10 predicted proteins | sample NOAtaG_6_FD_66442 | JGI IMG/M metagenome (GOLD analysis project Ga0068876, IMG submission 66442) | Freshwater lake microbial communities from Lake Erie, under a cyanobacterial bloom - NOAA_Erie_Diel5S_2200h metaG | ecosystem: Environmental > Aquatic > Freshwater > Lake | place: USA: Ohio, Lake... | reverse complement strand
GCGGCGTGTTCGTCACCAACGAATGTAGCTGTACCTGAAACGGTAGCTTGGTTGTATGTGAACTCAGTAGATGCCAATGAGCGCAAGCTCAAAAGAATCTCTTGGTCAATTTCAGCGGTAATTTCTTGAGCCAAAGCTGCCATGATTTCAGCTTCAACGTCGATGCCATGCATGGCTTGAGCATCTTGGGCACTTTCAAATGTCCAACGTGCTTGCAATTTACGAGTCTTGGCTTCAACAGCTTGCTTCAAGATTTGAACGCTGATTTGCTTACCGCCAGTACCTTCCATGCTAGCTGTTGAGCCGCCGGTGTAGGTAGTAGCTGTGCTAGTACCTTGAGGAACTGTAGAGTATGCAGTAGCGATTGTGAATGGGCTCAAAGCTTCTTGGCCAGCAGTGACGCTTGTAGCGGCAGCTGAACTGTCAGTCAAACTCTGTGCGTAACGCACACGCAAGGTGTGGATCTGTCCAACAGGTCCGGTCATGGGCTGAACGCCAACCAACTCGTTAGCAATAACGGTGGGCATAACACGACGGATTACTGGCAGAATCACACGGTTCAATGTTGCAATGTTACCGGCAACAGTGCTGCCAGAACTTGCATTCTCTTTCAAGTAGCGTCGGGTATTCTCAAGAATAACCTTCATGCTATTGCGTTTGGTGCCTTGGAGGCCTTCTAACAGGGCCTCTTTGGTCTCATCCCAACGACTTTCTAATAGTTCTTGTGACATTTAAGTCTCCTAAAAAATTTTAAAGCCCTGCCAGACGCTTCAAGTCAATCACATTACTGCGATCTTCTTGTTGTGACTGCTGGTTCGGAACATTTTTATCACCAGTGACTGCGGTGACGTTTTCTGTGATCACTTTGGGAGCTTTCACAGAACGGTCTTCCAGCACTGCTGGTAGATACTTTTCGAAGGCGTTTTTCAAACGGTTAGTTTGGACGCTTTCGAGCAAATTACGCATGACTTCTTGCTTTTCCTTGTTCAAGGGACGTAGCAGTTCATCCATTGTGCTGTCACGCTCGTTGGATTCTTTAATCATACGCAGTTCGCGTTCTTTTGACTCAACCAAGACTTTTACTTTCTTGCTGAGTTCAATTGCTTCGGCCAACTTACGGTCCTTGTTGGCAATGATGTTATGCAAATTACGAACTTCGGCTTTCTCATTGAGATGAGTAGCACCAAATTCTGCTGCATAAGCTTCAAAGATACGACGGCCAAAATTGTTCTCTCGAGCAACTTTAATGTCTTCCTGCAACTGATTGAGTTCTGCCTTCAAATGACGGCTAACAGCTTGACTCATTTTCTGAGCACTTTCTTTAACGAAACGTGTCTTCAGTGATTCAAGTTTTTCGCGTGCTTCGCGTACCAAACGAACCTTGGTTTCCACCACGTCACGTTTGTCACGAGCAAATTCTTGAATCTCATGTGCCAATGCATGCACCACAAAGTTTTCCAACTTGGCCAAACCTTCTGTGTGCATTTTGCGATCTCGGCGTAGTTCGCTAATTTCTTCAGCCAGTTTCTGAACCAAGAAGCCGTTAAACTTCTGTGCTGATTCTTTCATTTTAGCTTGGAACTTAACGCGATCTTCAACCAATGACTGCTTCTCAGCAGCAATGGTTTGAATTTCACCAGCAAGACCTTCTGTTACCATCTTATCTAGGGCTTCGACCATGACTGACTTGTCATGCTCATAGCGGTGTGCAAACTCTTCTCTGAGTTCTGCACGAACTGATTCACGGGCTTCGTTCAGTTTAGATTCCCAAGCTTCGTTGAGTTCCTTACCGATTTCTTCGTTAATCAGGCCGCTTTCGAGCAATGGTTTAATAGCATCAAACATGCCTGGTTCTCCTTAGATTTTGAGATCCTTGATGAGGCGTTTGACTTCCTCTTTCAAGTATCTCTGTACTTTGTCACCCTCGCCAGCTTCACGAGCCATTTCCCACACTCTATGACCATGCTTCATGTTAAGCAAGCCCTCATAGATAGCTGTGGGATAGGCATTGGGTGCGCTGGGTTGAGCAACCACATCTATAGTGACTATTTCAAAGTCACTTACATGTCCTGTTCGGTCATCAACATTACCAGAACCACGACTGCTTACACCCAGCTTTACGCCAGATGTCAACAGTGTCTTTATCAATTCCCCCATGGGGGTTGGTAGAATTTTCAACTTGCCGCAACCAGCATGTCCGTCCATCCACATGCCTTCAACTGTGTGGCACACACGATCCAAGTTAATCTTGAGATCGTCTGGATGGTCCACTTCACCTAAAACGGAGTTACCGTTACGGATCTGTTCGTTGATGGTTTCTACTGCCTTGATAATTTCGTGGCGTGGGTAAATGCGTTCATTTGCATTGCGCTTGTCGCCTTCAATGCAGATGCCTTTGAGATAGAGATTCTTTTTGCCAGACACATCAGCCTCTTCCAAGACTTGGATGTTGGCCTGGCTAAAAGTTAGATCTTCTCTTAGGTATTTTGATGACATTTAACTACCTTAAATTAACGACCACCGGGTAGTGGGCTCTTGGTGTTTACACCACTGGCTTGACTCTTTACTGGGGCTGGGGCAGCAGATTTAAATGCTTTCTTACCAGCGTCTTGAGTAGGAGTTACGCCTAGATCTTTTACTGTGTTGCGATAAGCGGCAGTGTCGTGATGACCGCCACCATCGGCACCAGTTTTAACTGGCTTGCTGGCCATACCAGTTGCACCTGAGTTAAATGCTACAGGACCGGCTTTGCCATCACCTTGTTCAGTGGTCACTGGCTTTGGGGCTGCTTTGAGTGTAAGAGCTTCGGCCATGGGCATCATGCCCATTTCGCCCATCTCTTCGGTGTCGTCCATTTCAATGGCATCGCCGCCCTCATCAGGACCAAATCCGTCGCCGTCGCCCATGTCATCACCACCGCCCATTAGGTCTTCAAACTCGGCCATCAACTGGTCCAGTTTGTCTTCTAAATTCATAATGTCGTCTTTGGTTGCTGGTTCGTCACTACCGCCCATGTCGTCTCCGCCCATGTCGTCGCCACCAATTTCAATTTCTTCTTCGCCTTCTTCGCCTTCCATGTTCATGTCAGATTCCTCTTCCATTTCCACTTCGTCGATTAGGTCGTCAGATGCGTCGCCGCCTATGGCGTCTTCGTCTAACTCTTCTTCGTCTTTTTCGCCTTCCTCGGCTTCGTCAAGCTCTTCTTCAGCTTCGTCAAGCTCTTCAGCTTCTTCTTGCATCAAATTTTCATAAATTTGACGGCTCTTTTCCACTACAATATCATGGAAAAGCTCTTTAGCTTTCGCTTCTTCATCATTGATCACATATTCGATCAATTGTTCAAATCTGTTCATACGGAAACTCCTATAGGTAAAGTGTGCTGTTATTTACATAACAACCTAAAATATGGTGGTTTAATGGTAGAAAAAGGCTGATATTTGTCCCAAGTGGACAATATTATGCCACTGGTTGTGGCGGCGGTGCGTACTGTTGACGCACGTCTTTTAATTTTTCTTTGTATTCGTATGCGCGAACATCGTTCATTTTGCGCAGTTTGTTTAATTGTCTCAAGGTGAGACGAGTTTTGCGAAGATCTTTTAGACGTATTTGACTGTTATCGTCCTTGAGATCTTGATAGGCTTCAGGTTCTTTGTTCCAAAACTCTTGTAGTAGCATAGTGATATTTATACAGTGGGCGGTGCACCAGCGGCCGAGCTGGGCATTACACCGCCGGGGCCGCCAGCAGATGCTTGTGCATCGACTCCAGGTGTGCCACCTGGGGGCTGGGCCATGTTGGCCATTTCTTCACCAGTCTCAATGTCGCTTTCCATGTTGCCAGGGGTAATGCCCACACTGCGCAAGTCCTGACCGCTTTGGGTTTGCAACTCAGGTTGATCACGTTCTTCTTTCCAGAGCTGTTCGTTTTCTTTGATCTCGTCTTCACTCAAGCCCAAGAAACGTTCTAGCAAGAATCGTTTAGACATGTAGTTCAACGGCTCTAGTTGCATAAATGCTTGAATTCTAGTGTTGTCTAGTTCGCTTTGACGATACGAAGCAAAGTTTTGAGGTGGGCAAAACTGCAAATTAAACAGGCTAGAGTCAATGTTAAACCCACGCCACTTCAAGAACATCTTGAATTCGTCGTCTAATTTCTGTGCAATATGCCCTTGCAATCGTTCACAATACTGATTGAATCTGTACTCTTGAATCAGTGCTGTGCCCACTTTGCCGTCACTCATGGCACGATCTGAATCGTCAGGGCCAGTGGGCAAATAGCTGGATGGCACACGCAAACCACGGGCCATTTTGTTGTTGAAATATTTTAAGTCGTCAATTTCGCCCAAGTTTTGGCCGCCTTGCAACACATCAACTGATGAGCCACGACCGTCTTGACCTTGAGGGAAGAAGTAGTCTTCGTTGATACTCAGTGGGTTGTAGCTGGCATCCATCATGTTGGCACCACCACCTGTCACAGTGGGGATTCTGCGCTGGTGCATTTCGTTTTTCACACGTTCCACAAACTGCATAGCAAGGTGACTGGGCATGTTACCCACGTCAATTTTAAACACTCTGCGCTCTGGAGCACGACTCACACGATAGATCAACACTGAGTCTTCTAGCAGTTCTTTTTGCTTGAAAACTTTATAAATTTGTTCCAATATTGATCGCCCAAACGGCCAAAACACATCCAGGCCTTCATTCAAACTCATGTGTACCACATGCTTGGCATCCAGGCATGTTTCATTCATGGCAGTCATGAAACGACTGTTGCCCACACCTCCGCCTGCGCCGCCGTTGGGCATGGTGTAGTTGGCTGATCCAGCAATGGTACCTGTCACAGGATTGGTCATGTAGTCTGTAGTAGTCTTGGCTGCCACAGTCATGTTTTGAAAGTTGGGATTGATGTCACGAATCACATACTGCTCAGGTCGCTTGCCTTCGCTCTCGTTCACAATAATACGCATGACTTTGCTCATGTCAACCCAGTACATTTCAAACGTTTCTGGATCTCGCACAAACACTTGATCGCCATATTTCACTGTGTTTCGGAACAGTTTGAATATGCGTTGATCCAACTTGTTCAGCTTGGTCCACTGCTGTAGTTGTTTGCGTATGATGTCTACTTCGTGATCAGTGGGTTTGTCTGTATAATCAATGTCAAACGGTGTGCCGTTTTGTTCGTTTAGCTGTGTAGAGAACTCAGCAATGATGTCCAAACAGGCGTTGATTTCTGAGTCCATGTCCATGTTCTCATACTGATTGTAACGCTCAATTCTGTTGGGGTGACCAGAGTAAACTTCGGGCAGTCTGCTGGCATAGTTTCTAAAGGTAAAATCATTGATTATACCATTGTCGCCATCGTTTTTGGCATAGCCTGGTAATCCAAAACTGTTGCGCCCATTGATAGGACTCATCACACCTGAAGTGTCTGCAACTTTAAAATATTTTTTCCAGCCGGGTTGAGTTCGATCTGCCATAGTTGTTTATTTACCGCGTTACTGGCTTACTGACAGTATCTTCTTGCTGATGTCGTTGGCTTCACTTTGCTTGGATACTAGATCCCGAATTCCTTCAGTCAAAGCATCAAAGTTAGCACCTTTGGTGTCTTCAGTACTCTTTAAGATTTCTTTCACTGCTGATGCCATGGCAGTCTTGAATTCTTGTGCCATGACGTTGAAAGCGTCTTTCTGATCCACACCTTTTTCAGCCACAATTTCACTGACACGCTGTGCCATTTCACGACCAATACCCGGAATAGCTTCAGTTCCAATCTTAGCCATGCCAACGTCATAGTTCATAGCAATGCCAGAATTTATAATTTCTTTCCAAGTGTTGACATCAGTGATGGTTTGTGTGGCTTTGTCAAATGCACCCATGCCGGTAGCAATTTCCTTGACCGCATTGAGATCAGTGCTCATGGGGCCGGCATTATAACCTCTAAGCTCACTCATTCCCCCAAAACTGAAATCTTTGAAAACATCATCAAAACTTAACTTGATTATCTGTGCTTCTTTTTTAACTGGTGCTTCGGGTTGTTTGATATCTAATGATACCGGAATTGCTTTGCCATCTGGCAGCGGAACCACAGCTTCTTGACCATGTAGTTCAGCTAGATAACCTTGATCTGGTCCAGATACTATGCCGCCTTTCTGTGCCGAAGGCAATTGACTCATGCCACTCTTGATGGCCTTGACCATGTATTCGCCTTCAGTGGGCGCTTTGCGAGATGTTACTGCACCGTGACCAAATGCATTGGAAGAAGAAAAACCATATTTGCCTGCCAACATTTGATTGAGTTTGATAGCAGCGTCTAGTTGTTCTTTGGTTAGGTCATTGTTGTCATTGGCTAGAGCAGCAACACCAATAGTATTCCAGTTGCCTACTCCGGGATTTTTATCTGTGGGACCGGCATGATAGGCCACAGTGTTGTCTGGATAGTAAGGATGTACCTGACCGTCGCGCCCAATCAAATAGTGATAGCCAAGTCCTCTGGCTTGCAGTGTTGACATTGCTCCACTGAGACTGCGACCACCTGTGTGGTGGTATATCACACCGTCAGTCGTTTTACGTGGTTTACCTTGTGAGCCCGACGATGGTTGTTGTTGTTTCGGGGCAGCTCCGCCGGTGCTTTGGCCTTCAGAACTATAGTTTGGTTGTGGGCCAGTTGGTACAGTGCTGCCACCGCCGCCGGGAGTGGCTGGCCTAGCTACTGCGCCGCCGGCTTGAGTTTGTGGACCAAGTTGGAAATTGCCAGGTGATGTTACTGGGCCAGGTTGACCTGGCATGCTGCCACCGGCACCTCCTGTAACTCCAGCCATGCTGCCACCACCTTGCATTGCCATCATGGCTTGCGCACCTTGAGTGCCTAGGGTACGTGTGAGCTGGAACATTTTGCGAACGTTGGCACCGGCTTCTTTGCCACCCAACTTTTCAGCATGTTCAATCATTTTTTCCAGCAAGCCGTTTTGTTCTTCCAGCAGATTGATTTCTTCATCCATGAGCTTGTCTTTAAGCCCCATCAATCTATTGGATTTCAAGCTGAATGTTTTTTGCTGTTTGGTGTCTTTGGTCGTTTGCTGTTCTTGAGCCTTGACATCTTTGGTCATGTTGTCAAGTGACAATCCCATTTGACCCATTACAATTTCTTGCTTTTCTAGTGATTTGGAAATATCTGCAAAACTTTGAGCGCCGGCTGCTGTGCTTTTAAACAGATCCGCAGCAACTTTTTTAGTTTTCTCATGATCAATTATGGTACCTGAATTCTTAGGCATCATGAGCTCAGGCCCACGTTCGCCTACCAAGTAGGGTTTGCCAGCGTTGACTGGACCACCTGCTGCTCGAGGTTCTGCTGGTGCAACTGCGGCTTCTTCGCCGCCAAAAAATGTCTTGGCTATGACATCGCCAAGCTTGTCACCAATCACAGCACCCACAGCACCGCCAACCAACGTACCTGCAATAGGCACCACTGATCCAACCACACTGCCCAGGACGCGGCCAACCACACTACCTACCATTTTGCCAGTGACCATTTTAGCAGCAGCGCCAGCTAACATTTTGCCACCTGCATAGCCTGCCACGGCACCTACGCCACCACCAATCAGTTGGTTTCTGGTGTCGTCAGTCATCTTGGCGCCACCGGGTGTGAGTTGATCTAATTTTCCAGCTGCTGCGGCTGTGGCATTGGCCAGTGCTGTCATTGCTTTAGTAGCCGGTACAACACCTTTGAATACAAAATTTTCAGTAGCTTCGTTGGCTTTGATCTGAGCTTGTCGCAAATTAGCTTGAGCATCTAAGGCAGCATCTGCAGATGCTTTGGACCCATCGCCCATCTTCTTGCGATCATCTTCAATCTTTTGCAAAGTTTTAACAAGATCAGATTCGGCTGTGCCTCGCAATTTAAGTGCGCCAGACAAGTCACCAAATGTGTCATTGTACGTGCCCAGTTGGCCCATGATGGGACCAAATCTAGTGGCAGTTTCGCCAGCACGTTCGGCAATCTGTTGCACAGCCTGTACAGCATTGCGTTGTCCTGCTGAAACTTGTTGTGCTACGCCTAGTGCTTCACCTTGGGTAGCACGATATAATTTCTGAGCTTCTTCAGTTTGTAAATTGCCAGTTGAAATATCAGCAAAACCTTGAGCAGCCTGTTTGCTCTTGCTACGCAATATGAGATACGCATCTTCAAGTTCTTTGGCTTCTTTGTTGCGGCCTTGTTGGCGCAATTCTTCCAACTTGCCTGCAAATCGTTCTTGACTGCGTACTTCTTCTCTAGCATCTTCTTGCTCTTTGCGAGTCATGCCAGTGAGTTTAGTCAGCGCATCTTGTTCTAAGATATACTTCTTGACTGCTGTTGCGTTTTCTTCAGCTGTGGCTCTATTGATACGACCAGTGGTGCTTTGCAATCTCATGTAGCCAGCTGTGGCATCAGCCAGCTCTTCCATGCCAATGCCCATCTTGAGAAATTGCAGTCTGCTGCCTTCCATGGCTTTGCCAATGTTGGCCAACTGTTTTCTACCATCAGACACTGATCCTGAAAATCCAGCTAGACCTTTGGCATTGTTGGCCACTGTGGCCACAAGGCTGTCCAGCTCGTTCATGCTGAGACCCATCTTCTTGGCGTCTTTGAACAGGCCAGTCAGGCCATCGCTGGCATTGGCGCCACTCTGCTGCATCTTGGAAAAGCCCTTGTAGAGCTTGTCACCCATTTCATTGGCAGCTTGAGTGTATTTGGCCAGACCAGCCACTGCGGCAGTGACACCAGCCACAAACAGTTTCAGTACTGGACCACCAGGAATCAAGAAAGTAAGAGCCACACCAGCTGCTGTGGCTGCTTTGGATAGATCATCTAGGCTGCTGTTAAATGCCGCGGCACCTTTTTTGCCTTCCAGCATTGCTGAACCAGCGCCCATGGCTGCGCTGGCCAACGATCCCAATGCGTCTGCACCGGCGCGGCCAGCTTGATCAAGCTCTTTGGCTCGTCGTTTGCTGCCTGCTGACAATGCGTCAGCAGTTTCATCAGATACCCGTCCGTAACGGCGAATTTCTTCGGCCGCTTGCCGCATGGCTTCTGCTAGTTCTTCTGCTTCTCGATTTATATCAGCCATGAAAAATGCCTATAAGTAGAAATATATTTATAGGTATCAAAATGTCCGAATCTAGCAATCCACTCAAACAGTTCTTTAGGCAGCCTGCAGTTTATGTCAAGTTGCCCAGTAGGGGTGAACACTGGCCCGACGGATCACTGCAACGAACCGAAACCGGCGAGCATCCAGTGTATCCCATGACCGCCATAGATGAAATCACATACCGTACCCCAGACGCACTGTTCAACGGCACAGCAGTGGTCAATGTAATACAGAGCTGTATTCCCAGCATTAAAAATGCATGGGAAATGCCCATGATTGACCTAACTGCTCTGCTGATTGCCATTAGAATTGCCAGTTTTGGACACGATCTAGAACTGATGACTACCTGCCCAAAGTGTGAAAATGTCGACGAATTTTCACTAGATCTGCGCCAGGCGCTGGACCAATTGGGCTTGCCCGACTACAGCAAAACCATTAAAAAAGGCGATGTAGAGATCATATTCAAGCCTATAAACTATCGACAGATCAATGCCGGCAACATGGAACAGTACGAAAATCAACGCACTGTGGCAGCTATACCGGTGTCAGATCTGCCTGAAGAAGAAAAAGTTCAGCGCATGGCCGAAGTCATGAAAAAAATCACTGAGCTTACTATATCATTCTTGCGAGACAGCATTGCTGCTGTTCGCACTCCCACAGCCTTGGTCACTGAATCACAGTACATTGAAGAATACCTGCATCAGTGCGATCGTCATATTTTTGGACAGATCAGAGACACCGTGGTGGAATTTAGAGAAGCCAGCGAAATGCGTCCAATCAAATGGACTTGCACTGCTTGCAGCCACGAGTACACACAGCCTATTGGACTGGATCAATCAAATTTTTTCGACAGCGCCTCCTAACACTCAGTAGCGAGGACATTGTCAACTATGTTGACAGTCTTGAAAAGGAGGCCAATGCAATTCGCGCTGACAGTTTTCGAATGGCATGGCACATGCGTGGTGGCATAACCTATGAACAGGTGTTACAGTTGAGTTTTGCTGAACGCACCATGATTTCTGAGTTGGCCAAAGAAAACATCGAAACCACAAAGAAAACACAGTTACCTTGGTTCTAAATGGACATTGAATCAGTTACTCAAGATATTGAAAATTGGATTGTGAACTTTGTAGAAGTTCCACATCCTGCTCTTGGCGGTTGGGCACCTTGTCCATACGCACGCTCAGCACGCATGAAGAAAAGTTATGATGTGCGAATAGGCGTAGATCCTTATTATGATCTAAAAAATCAAGCACGTTGGGGCATGGGCGACCGGGAAGTTGTTATCTACGTTTACAATCCCCAAGAGTGGAACCATGACATGTTGTCCGGCAGCATTGAGTTAGTCAACCGAGAAGTACTGTTGCCCAGAGACATGATTGCACTAGAAGATCATCCCGACGATGTTGAAATGGTCAATGGAGTGTGCATGAACCAAGGTAAGTATGCTCTGGCTTTGGTGCAAAGTCTCAGTGACTTAAACACCAAAGCTCGCACCATGGCAGAAAAAGGCTTCTATCACAACTGGCCGGAAGAGTACTTGCAGGGATTGTTTCAGCATCGTCAGGATCCAAGATGAGCTATCAGTTTGCACGAATTGATCTAGCAAAAACAAACTATACACCAAGTGTAAAGTGGGAATACTTGCATGACCCTGATATCAAGCAGTTGAATTCTATCTACAGAGACTATTGCAAATACAAACATTTTGCAAGTGTGATGCCTATATTTGATAGTCGATACACTGATCCAATGACTGATGTTATAGGCTACTACGATCAAGATCGACTGGTTGCATTTAGTCTAATCCGACGCTACGACGATCATAACGCACTGTGCGATCAATTTGCGTGGAACTACAACAACCCCAAGTTGCGCTTGGGCATAGAAACAATGAAAACAGAGTGTGCTATCTACAAGGCTCGAGGATTCCAATACCTGTACCTTGAGCAAGCACACTTATACAAATCTAGCATGGCGGGATTTGAAATACTAGGACCCTTGGAGTAACTATGGATTTATACACAATTTGGGCAGACAAAGAAGGTGACATCTCAGACCTTGACTGGGTGAACGGCATGAAAAGTTTTTTTGATCATTTGATTTCAGAAGGCCGGATGGAGAGCTATAGAATCACTCGATGCAAAATGGGCTTTCGTTCAATCGCAGACATGCCCGAATGGATGATCATCATGGAGTTTCGTGACATGGGTCAGATGGACTCAGCATTCCGACGAGTAGCACCACTTGAAGGTGAACTGGAAGAGAAACACAAAAGCTTTAATCAGTTTGTGTCAGGCAACATTCAACACGCATTGTTTAGAGATTGGCCAGATCAAAACTTATGAATGACCTTGTGTTGATTGCCATCCGAGAAGAAGCACCAGATCTTGCCTACATGATGAACTTGTTCTATACCGGTGTGGGCAAGGTCAATGCTGCAATCACAGCAGGAGAAGTCATTGCAAAATATCAGCCACAACGTGTGATCAACTTTGGCACAGCTGGAGGCATCACTGTGGGCACTGGTCTGCATCAATGCACTCAATTTGTGCAAAGAGACATGAGTTGTGAAGGCCTTGGTTTTGATCCTGGGCAAACACCATTTGAATCAGGTGTTGTAATTGGCTCTAGCTCAGGATTGACATGCAGTACAGGTGATAGTTTTGTAATGAATCCACAACTGCACATTCCAGCAGATCTAGTAGACATGGAAGCCTATGCTATAGCCAAGGCATGTGAAAAATATCATGTGGAATTTCTTTGTTTCAAGTATGTTAGTGATCAAGCCAATGCCACAGCTGATACTGATTGGCGTAATTCTGTGGCTCAAGGGCAATCACATTATGTCAACAAACTCAAAGAGTTAAACTTGTTATAAAGACTTGCTACGCAAGTCTGTTGATATCACTTCGTTCATCAACGGTTACTCTTTAAGTATCATCCAGATTAATCGGTCACACTTTGCCCGCACAGGGCAAAGAACTGCATCATCCGAGTAGCACAGTCACTAGTATTAGGGTGTTTAGCAGAGGCGGTTGTCCGGTACCTCCATCCCAGTCTTTATCACAACGGCGCTGATGATTACAAATACTAGCTTGTGTCACCAGGTGCTGTATCACTACAGCGTCTTTGGGCCTTAAAATTCTTTTCAAACAGCAAAACCGCGGCATTTGGCGATCGTCGTCCGGTCAAGGATAGTTGCTGAGTGCTCACTAGCGCGGTGAGTCTTCCATCCCTGCGATCCGAGATCCAGGTCTAGGGCACAAGAAATTGACCTGTGCGAGTCTTAACTGCTTAGTTTGTTGATTATGTGGCTGCCGTGTACACGAACTTGAATATGTCCGTTATAATAATCTGTTGATTCTAATACTTTTCTTGTGAACTGTTCTCTTGCTTCAATGTACGAACATTCTGATT
>Ga0068876_10002890_pt1 | contig 12548 bp, 14 predicted proteins | sample NOAtaG_6_FD_66442 | JGI IMG/M metagenome (GOLD analysis project Ga0068876, IMG submission 66442) | Freshwater lake microbial communities from Lake Erie, under a cyanobacterial bloom - NOAA_Erie_Diel5S_2200h metaG | ecosystem: Environmental > Aquatic > Freshwater > Lake | place: USA: Ohio, Lake... | reverse complement strand
GCGCTTTGAAACTTAAGAGTTCTATTGGTAAAAAACCTCCAATGGGACTTAAAATTCCAGAACCGTTGGTTCCGCCGGCACTTCCGGCAGTGTTGTTGCAAGGAACGCTATTGTTATTACAACCCGGGATGCCATTATTTGTTTGACTGGTAACATTACTTGTAGGCTGAGCAATTGAATAAACAATCACGCCTTGTCCACCGGCACCACCACCTGCATGAGTTGAAGTATTAACAGTACCCCCATTAGCGCCATTGGCCGTTACGCTTAATTGACAAGTGCTTAATACGTTAAAGCTTGAAATTTGAAGAATGATACTACCCGCGGCACCACCTCCACCTTGGCCGTCATAACTGGCAACAAGCGGTGCCGCTCCATTTGCGCTGATTATACGTGGAGATGCACAAGTGCCAGAGGTAACAAGGGTACCGGCTTTTACTACAACAATTCCACCACCACGACCACCTGCGCTGCCTTGACCATCATTTTGTTGACCACCACCACCACCACCACCCATAAAAATTCTGTTTAGTGGTATAATAGTTGATAAAGAAATTCCACCACGTCCTGCACCGCCAGGACCTGCGCATCCTGCCGCTGTCGAATTCCATCCTGGGCCACCATTACCGCCTGCGCTCCAATTGCCACCACCACCACCACCAGCATTAATATTACATCCACCGCCACCACCATTCAAGCATTTGGCCTTACCATGTTGATAGTTTGCATCAGTGATTTTATAAATACTTTCCCCTTTTTGACCTCTTCTATTTGAAACTTGTCGCCACGTGTTTGCAACAGTATCGCAAGTAGTGCCTCCTGGATAGTAGTTTGCTGAAACTGTTCCACCTCTAAATCCCAAAGCATTTGCTGATATATTATTATTCAAAGTTAATATGGTACCAACTTCAAAAGCAACTACACCACCAATGCTACCTGTCCATGCAGTTCCAGAGATATTTGCGCTTGTTGTGTATGCTGCAGCATTTAACAATGGAAATGAAATGATCTGGGCAGAGGAATTAGCCCCTGTATTATAACTATTCACCAAGGCTGTTGTTAATACAATTGTCGCCGTTGTTCCCGATCGTGTGATTGAGGAAACAGTCTTTTGTTCCCATAATCCAACGCTGGCATTTGTACCTAGATCTCCAAAAGTTGACGCATTGGTTGTATTTGCACCGATCACATCATCTTGCATTTGCATGATCAAAACGTTACCAGATGCCGCAAATGAAAATGAAACAGGTTCTGTAAGATTGGTTACAGTCATTGTAGTACCCGAAATATTGGAAATCCGAGCATAAGAATTATAGGTTACCTGAGCGGTAGTGTTTTTAAAAAAAAACAACATAAATAATAGCCCCAGAATAAATCTCATAATTAGTTTTATTTACAGACCATGAAGGTAATAAAAATTGAGGGTTTTATAAAACACAAAAAAGACCCGTATCTTACGAGTCTTTTCCGGTTAATCTTTTAGTAACTCTCTGGCTATAACTAGCTTTTGGATCTCACTAGTGCCCTCACCAATAGTACAAAGTTTACTATCGCGGTAAAATTTCTCTACCGGGAAATCTTTTGTATAACCATAACCACCAAAAATTTGTACAGCTTCTGTGCTAACTCTTACAGCAACTTCACTCGCGTAATATTTAGCATAAGCACTTTCTTTGGTCATTTTTTTATGCTTATTTTTTAGATCGGCAGCTTGGAATGTTAGTAATTCGGCAGCCTCAAATTCGGTTGCCATATCAGCCAATTTAAAGGCTATGGCTTGAAAATTTGCAATTGGTTGTCCGAACTGCTGACGCTCTTTTGCATACTTTATACTTGCATTTAAAGCGCCTTTTGCAATTCCTAAGCTTAATGCGGCGATACTGATACGTCCGCCATCTAATACTTTCATGGCTTGTACAAATCCATCGCCCACATTTCCTAATACTTGCGATTTGTGAACGCGGCAATTATCAAATATCAATTCGGCAGTTTCGCTGGCACGCATGCCTAGTTTATTTTCTTTTTTACCTCCTGAAAATCCAGGTGTTGTTCTTTCAACTATAAATGCAGTAATACCATGGCTATCTAATAATTCGCCAGTACGAGCCAATACAACAGCAACGTTTCCGCTAATACCGTGTGTGATCCAATTCTTCGTTCCATTCAATACCCAATAATCGCCATCTTGCTTCGCAACACATTTCATGCGCATCGCATCACTTCCGGTGTTTGCTTCTGTTAATCCCCAAGCGCCGATCCATTCGGCAGTTGCTAATTTTGGTAAATATTTTTTCTTTTGTTCTTCGTTACCAAAGGCTAAAATGTGTCCTGTACATAAACTATTGTGCGCAGCCATTGATAAAGCGATGGATCCGCAAATAGCGCCAAGCTCAGTAATTGCGGTTACATATTCAGTATAACTAAGTCCTGATCCGCCATATTCGGTTGGAACCAGAACGCCCATCAATCCAAGCTCTCCTAATTTTTTGAAGACCTCAATAGGGAATTCTTGACTTTCGTCCCATTCCATCATTTTAGGTAAGATATGATCTTTCCCGAATTTGCGTATCATATCAGCGATCGCCACTTGGTTCTCACTTAATTGAAAACTCATTCCTGCTTGTGTATCTAATAATTGACCAGACATATTATATTTTTTGAATGTTTATTTAATTTTTCTTTTCCGTTTAAAAAGTCGAGCCCAACAACAAAGTTAAAGCCTATTACATTAGCACCAATTTGTTTTACCAATTGAGCAGCTGCTTCGGCAGTTCCTCCAGTAGCCAAAAGATCGTCGTGAATGATCACTTTCCAATCTTTCTGTAAGGCATCCTCGTGAATTTCAATTTTTGAGGTGCCGTACTCTAGGTCGTATTCAAAGCCGATCTTTTTATACGGCAATTTACCTGCTTTTCTTATTAAAACAAAAGGTTTATTCAATTTATTTGCCATTAAAAAGCCAAACAAGAATCCTCTGCTTTCAATTCCAATGATCGCATCAGGAATTACTTCCATTTGCTCAATAAATCCATCAACGATTTTTGAGCATAATTTTTGATCGTAAAAAAGAGGGGTTATATCTTTAAAATTAATACCTGGTTTAGGAAAGTCAGGTACATCCCTGATGGTTTGTTTTATCTCAGTAACAAGACTCACGATTTTTTTCGGTTGTTCAGTTCGTCTCTGATCTTAGAGGCTAATTCGTATTTTTCTTCGTCTAATGCGTTTTGTAAAAGCCCTTTTAACTCTTCAGTACTCTTGCTTTTATATTCGCCTTTTTCTCCTGTAGTGCTAACTTCTTTTGACTTTGATTTGGTTTCTGTTTTTGCTTCCGTAGCTTCTTGCTCGGGTGGAGCAGAACTTTCGTCATCTAAAACAATACCTGCACTCTTTAAAATGAATTCGTAGGTATAAATTGGACATTTAAATCGAATGGCTAATGCTATGGCATCGCTTGTACGTGCATCAATTTCCACATCTCGACTTCCGTCATTACATAAAAGTTTAGCGTAAAAAATACCTTCTACTAAATTGTAAATAAGAACTTCGGTAACGTTAATATCAAATACTTCGGCAAATGAACGAAATAAGTCGTGAGTTAAAGGGCGACTTGGACTCATTTTTTCGAGTTCAATGGCGATGGCCTGGGCTTCAAATCCTCCAATAATGATAGGTAGGCGTCTACTGCCCGCGCTTTCTCCCAAAACTAAGGCATAAGCCCCGCTTTGTGTTTGGCTGTAGCTCAATCCAACTATCTCTAACTGCACCTTTTTCATTTCGAAGTGTCTAATTTAAGAAAAAATACCGAATTAATTTTGGTGAGCTTTAAACTTTTTGACTGCTTCGGTTAGTTTAGGTAGTATGCTAAAGGCATCACCAACAATTCCATAATCAGCCGATTTAAAGAACGGTGCTTCTTTGTCGTTGTTGATCACCACAATCGTTTTGCTTCCGTTAACTCCTGCCAAATGCTGAATTGCTCCAGATATTCCTATGGCAATATATAAATTCGGGCGAATTGCAACACCTGTTTGCCCTACATGTTCGTGATGCGGACGCCAGTGCATATCGGCAACCGGACGAGAGCACGCTGTTGTTGCGCCTAATGAGTTTGCAAGATCTTCTACAATTTTCCAATTCTCTGGTCCTTTTAAACCGCGTCCTGCACTTACTACTAATTCTGCTTCAGGCAATGGTATCATTCCTCCACTTGAATTTGAACGTGTTTCTTTTACCGTAATACGTGATGCAGGAAGTTCAACGCTAAGATCACTAGTTGTGGCAGCGCCTCCAGAAAGTTGAACCGGGAAACTATTTGGTAATAATGAAATTATTTTGATGTCTGAATGAATCACATAAGTTGCATTCGCTTTTCCTGAGAATACATTTTTCTTTACTTCAAATGTGTTTCCGTTGATCACAGGAACATCAATAGCCCCTGCAACTAAACCTGCTTTTAATTTAGCAGATAAACGTGGAGCAGCTGCTTTGCCAGTAACATCAAATGCAAAGATCACTACTTTACTTCCTTCTGCTTTAGCAGCTTGTTCAACAACAGCTGTGATCAACATGGAATCAGAATTGATCTTGTCATTCTTTAAGGTTAGTATCTTGTTAGCACCCGCCTTTCCTAATTCTTCAAGGTGTGCTGCTTCTGCATTATTTACAACGGCAGTTACGGTTGTGCCCAACTGCTTGGCAATATTTGCGGCGTAATTTACGCATTCAAGGGAAGATTTTTTTACTCTTCCTTTTGCAACTTCGGTATAGACTAGAACTGACATATTAATTCAATTTTATAATTCGTAATTAGATAACTTTTGCTTCAGTATGGAGTAAATTCACTAATTCATCCATGTTGTCTTCTGTGATCATTTTACAGGTTGTTCTTCCCGGATTCAATGCGTAAGACTTTATAGTAGTTAGTGATGCTGAGCTATTTCCTTCAACAACAGTTAACGGTTTAGTACGAGCCGCCATGATCCCGCGCATATTTGGTATACGTTGTTCTGCCATTCCTTTGGCGCAGCTAATTACTAATGGAAGGTCACATTCTACAATTTGAACACCGCCATCCAGCTCTTGTTCAACTGTAGTTTTGTTACCCGCTACATCTAATTTAGTTGCCAATGAAATAAATGGAAGATCCATTAATCCGGCAACGATAGCGCCAACCGATGAGCCATTGTAATTGATGGTTTCTTTTCCAACAAGAACCAAGTCGTAAGCATTTGCTTTTGCATAATTGGCAATTTGCTCTGCTACAAAATAAGCGTCAGGGCCTTCTGCATTAACACGAACAGCATCATCCGCTCCAAGCGATAGGCCTTTACGAATAGTAGCTTCGCTGTCGGCCAAGCCTACGTGTATTAGCGTAACTTTTTCGGCAAGATTAGCTTCTTTTAATTCTAAAGCACGCACTAAAGCATACCACTCATCGTAAGGATTGATAACAAAAGTTACTCCTTGAGAGTTGAATTTACTATCACCATCGGTGAACTGAATTTTAGTAGTTGTATCAGGAACATTACTAATTGCAACCAGGATCTTCATAATGAATAAATAAGGTTTGCAAAGTTAACATTATAAGGATTTTTAGCAAACCAATATAAGCGATTAATTTGCACAAAAACGAGGCTTTTTTAACAATGCTGAAAACGGGAGAGTGAACTAGCTATTAACGTGGAGTTTATCTAACAAGCTATTTAGTGTTTTGATATCTTGATCGTTGAGGTTCTTGAACAGATCTAAAAATGATTCATTAATATGATCGAGCGATGAAAGAAGTTTTAAGCCTTTATCAGTGATGATCAGGTCAACGTTTCGCCTGTCAGATTTACATTCTTTTCTTTCTACAAATTGTTTAATTATTAACTTGTCTACTATGCGAGAAACATCGCTCATTCTGTCAATGATGCGCTCTTTTATTAATTTTAAGTTACAAGGTTCAGGATATTGTCCTCTAAGTATACGAAGGACATTGTACTGTTGGTGCGTTATTTCAAGATCTTTGAACTGCTGATGCAAAAGATAGCTGATGAGATGACTTGTATAGAGCAAGTTAACACCCAACTTATGTTGAGGCGTTTTAAATTTCGATTGTAACTTGCTTTCTAAGGTCATAAAAAAAGAGGCTGAAGTTTTTCAGCCTCTAATATATATAAATTTATTATTGTGCTTTATTTAATTCTATAGTAACGTCTATTTTAACTTCCTCGCTTACTACAACTCCACCTGCTTCTAATGCTGCATTCCAATTCAAGCCAAAGTCCTTACGGTTAATTTTACCGATCACTTTAAATGCATATTTGGTATTTCCCCATGGATCTTTTACAGTTTTGCCGGCTCCAACAGCGGTTAACGTAACTTTTTTGGTAACACCCTTCATTGTAAGATCACCCACTAATGTATAGGTAGTTTTTACTTTACCCGGCTTCATGCTTGTTGATTTGAACGTGATCTTTGGATGATTTGCAGCATCAAAGAAATCAGGACTCTTTAAATGCCCGTCGCGTTTTTCGTCATCAGTATTAATTGAATTCACATCAGCGCTAAATTCAATTTTCGCATCCGTAAAATCCATGTCGCTTTTTGAAGAAACTGTTCCTTCATATATTTTGAATTTACCTTCTGTTTCACTTACCATTAAGTGAGTTACCATAAATCCAAGTTTAGAGTGCGAATTATCAAGCTTCCAGTTAGTTTGAGCCATAGAGCCAAAACTTGTAATGGCTAAAGTGGCGATGTTTAAAATAATGTTTTTCATGTGTGTGGTTTTAAGATTATATCACAAATATATGTTATAACATCTAATGTTATAACATATTATCTTTTTTTAACACCTCAAAAACACCAACAGATTGATTATCAATGTTAATTTTATCTATCCGGGTTCTTTTTAAATAGACCACTTGCTTGCCTAACGACTTACACATCCGCCGGATCTGTTTATTCTTTCCTTCCGTTAGCACTATTCCAAACGTAGTTTGATCAATGATCCAGCACCTGCACGGCTTTGTAAAATAAAAGCCAATATCAACACCTGCACTCATTTCATCCACAAACGAATTATCAATGGCTGAATCAACTTTTACAATATATTCTTTCTCTTTGTTGTTTTTAGGATCCGTAATTTTTTTGGCCCATTTTCCATTATTGGTGAGTATAAGCAATCCTTCAGAAGCTTTATCTAATCTTCCTGCAATGATCAACGGCAAATGATCTTTAAAAACCTCAAACAAACTATCTTTCACATTTTCGTTTAAGGACGAGACATAGCCGATCGGTTTATAATATTTAAGGTAGATCGGCTCATGTTTTTTTACCACAACTCCGTCAACGGTAATCTCATCGCTTACTTTTAATTCAATATTGCTGTCAATAGTATTACCTGCAATTCTCACTCTTCCTTCCGCTATTAGAGCCTTGGCCTGTTTGTTGGTGTATTGGAGTGTGTGCACCAAAAAATATTGAATTCTGCGTCCAAATCCCATGTAGGCAAAAATACATAAACGGATTGTTGAGCCCGCTTATTCTTTATAACTTTACAGGCAATGAGCAGCATTATTGTTTTAAAGAATATTGAGAAGCTATATAAAATAGGCAAGGAAAGTATTTATGCATTGCGCGACATTTCTTTGAATGTAGAAAAGAATGAATACGTGGCTTTAATGGGTCCATCCGGTAGTGGAAAATCAACCTTAATGAATATGTTAGGTTGTTTAGATACACCAAGCAATGGAGAATATATTTTGAACGGACATTCAGTAGCAAGCATGAGCGATAGTGAATTGGCAGAAATAAGAAATAAGGAAATTGGATTTGTTTTTCAAACTTTCAATTTATTACCTCGCGCCACCACCTTAGAGAATGTGGCCTTACCATTAGTATACGCGGGAATGTCAAAATCAGCCCGTGAAGAAAGAGCAAAAGAAGTTTTAGAACAAGTTGGTTTGGGTGATCGCATGAGTCATAAACCAAATGAGTTAAGCGGAGGTCAAAGGCAGCGTGTAGCAATTGCAAGGGCATTGGTAAATAAGCCAGCCATCATTTTGGCTGATGAACCAACAGGTAACTTGGATAGTAAAACTTCTATTGAGATCATGGGTTTATTAGAGAATATCCATAAAAATGGAAATACTATCATTTTAGTAACACATGAAGAGGATATAGCCATGCATGCGCATAGAATTGTGCGTTTGCGCGACGGCTTGGTAGAAAGTGATACTATCAACTCCAATATTACCACTTATAAGAATAGGGTTTCAGCCTGATTTATTTTTGACTATTTTTATGTCCTAATTCACCATGAAGAGAACTCTGCTTATAGTTTGTGTTTTTATAATGAAGTCCCTTTCTTCGCAATCCGACTCTGAGGCCATCGCTGCCCCTTTGATCGGAGTGCATTTTGGAGGTAGTTTACCATTTGCCGATCTGGGCGCGCGTTATGGCGCCAATTTAAATACCGGTTTTAATTTCATGTATAAAACCAAAAAGAACATTTTATTTGGGATTGATGGCAACTACGGTTTTGGAAGAAACATTAAAGATGATGTTTTAAAGAATTTAAAGAACTCAGATGGATTTGTGGTTGATAATTCAGGCTACCCGGCCGATATAAGGATGTCGGAACGTGTGATAACAATTACAGCGCACATTGGTAAATTATTTCCACTAGGTTCTCCAAATCCGAATTCGGGCTTACTGCTAGATGTTGGTTTGGGTTATATGCAACATAAGGTACATTTTGTAGATATCAATCAGCAGATCGCGAGTATTAAAGGAGACCTTAGGATAGGCCTTGATAGACTGACCAATGGGATTTGTGCTTCTCAATTCGTTGGATATATGTATTTAAGTGATAATCGTTTTTTTAATTTTTATACGGGTATTGAAGCATTTGAAGGAATCACAAAAAGTGTACGTAAATTGAATTACGACACAGGTTTACCGGATACAAAAAGCAGGTTGGATATCTTATTAGGATTAAGAATAGGGTGGATCCTTCCATTATACAGCCGTACACCAAAAAATTATTTTTACAACTGATATGTTCCTTTATAATTTAGTTGTTTTTTTATATGGTGTAGTTATTCGAATAGCCTCATTAAATAACCCCAAGGCTAAGTTATGGGTGAGTGGCCGAAAGAATTGGCGCCTATCCCTTGAGGAAAAAATCTCAAGAATAAAGAATGAAAAAAAGATATGGGTTCACTGTGCGTCCTTAGGTGAATTTGAACAAGGCCGACCGTTGATCGAAGCCATCCGTAAGAAATACCCACATTATAAATTCGTTCTTACCTTCTTTTCACCAAGTGGTTTTGAGGCAAGTAAGAACTATCAACACGCAGAAGTTATTGCTTATTTGCCTTTAGATACAAAGCGAAACGCGCGTGATTTTATGACTATTGTTAAACCACACATGGCCATTTTTATTAAGTACGAATTTTGGATAAATTTTTTAAACGAATTAAAGAGTTCACAAACCCCTTCTTATTTAGTTTCGGCTGTATTCAAAGATCATCATCCGTTTTTTAAATGGTATGGCAACATATTTATTCGTTCATTAGAAGCGTTTAAAATATTATTTGTGCAAGAAGCTCACTCTAAGGATTTATTGGGCAAAATAGGGTATAAAAACGTTGAGATCTGCGGCGACACGCGTTTTGATAGAGTTCGAGAAATAAAAGGGCTTGCAGAGTCTATTCCTGAGATCGAGAAATTCAAGGGTTCACATAAGATCATCCTGGGAGGGAGCACCTGGCCTGAGGACGAGGGTTTACTGCTTGAAGCCTTTAAAAAGCTCAATGATCCCGGCGCTAAACTTATTTTAGCACCCCATGAGATTAATAAATCCTCTATTGATGCCCTAAAACTTGAACTGAAGAAAGCTGAACTAAGCTATTGTCTCTTTACAGAAGGCGTCGATATTAATTGTAAAGTTTTGATATTGAATACTATAGGAATTCTTTCGCGTGCATACGCCTATGCCAATACCTCCTACGTGGGAGGCGGGTTTAACGATGGTATTCATAATATTTTAGAGCCGGCGGTTTACTTCATTCCGGTGGCTTTTTATGGACATGATTTTCAAAAATTCAATGAAGCGGTTGACCTAGTTAATTTGCAGGCAACCACTAATGTTTCATCGGCTGAAGAACTGCAGCAGGATTGGAGAAAACAATTGAATGATCCTTCTGAAATAGAGCGAATATCCCAAGTTTTGCAGCAGTATTTTAACAGCAAGGGTAATGTTACAGCTAAAGTAATGAGCGCCATTGATTTTGGTTAAAAAAATGCTCATAAATAAATATCAAAATAGCCTGCTATTAATTTTGTGGTATCATTAATTTTTATTTACTTGCGACACATTTCTGGATATAAACTTTATTTTTTAGACGATGAACGTTAAAAAATTTATGCTAAACAAAAAAATATTGATCACCTTAGGGGTGGTAGCTCTTTTTGCTTCCTGTGGCGGTGATAAGGAAAAAGCTGATGGTAAAGAAGATTTGGTTGAAGTTCCTGATACTATCAAAACAACCGTTGTAAATGTTGGTGGAGAATTATTCTCTGTGCCTTCTCCTATACAAACAGCTTTATTGATCCAAAAAAGTGGAGTAACTTATGATAAAACCATCTTACACACCGCTAGTAAAGTAAATACCTACAGCACTGATTATCTTCGTGCACTTAACCTTGGTATCTATGGCGCTGATCTTGGTTATGTTTCTCTTTATAATCAAACTCAAGACGCGATTGGATACTTAGGAGCTCTTAAGCAATTGGCTGATAAATTAGGCGTTTCTGCAGCATTTGATGCAGGTACTATGAAGCGTATTGAGGGGAATATCACAAATAAGGACAGTATGTTAGTATTGGTTGGTATCGCTTATAGAAGTAGCGATGCTTTTTTAAAGAACAACCAACGTAATGATGTAAGTAGTTTGATACTAGCAGGTGGCTGGTTAGAGAGTATGCATTTTTCTGTTGCTGCTTATAAGCAAAAAGGAACAAATGAACTGAAATGGCGAATTGCTGAGCAAAAACAAGCTTTAGGTTCATTGATCAAAATATTATCAAATTACCCGGGCGAAGAAGTTAAAGCTTTAGCTATCGAATTAAATGATCTTTCTAAGATCTATGAAGGAATTCAACTTAAATACAACTTTGTAGAGCCAACTCATGATTCAATTAAAAAAATAACCTACATCAACAGTACAACAGAAGTTATTGTAACTGATGAACAGCTAACTCAAATAGCTGCTAAAATTCAAGAGATCAGGTCAAAAATCGTTAACTCTAGTAATTCGTAAGTAATATCATGAAGAAATATTCAATAGCAATAATAATTACACTTTTATTAGGCTTTACAGTTAATAAAGCCACAGCTCAATGCGATACAATTGCTAGTATCTGTGCTAAACATATCATTTCTACATTCATCTCTGATGGTCAACAATACCGTTCACTTTTATTGAACTCTGAGGAGACAGCAGAATTTCATACCACATTTTTTGGTGAAACTACCTATCGCTTGGCGGCTTGTAGCGGAACAAATGATGGGAATTTGATCTTTAATATTTATGATCAAGATCGTCACTTATTATTCAGCAATCGCAACCAAAAAAACGCCCCATATTGGGATTTTAAGGTAAAATCAACTCTCGAAGCGATCATTGAGGCTCAATTAGATGCGAATAAGAATCCGGGTTCTGGTTGCGCTGTGATCTTGATCGGATTTAAGCAGAAATAATATTATTAAATTAACAAATTGGAGGATAAAGTAGCATGCTTTATCCTTTTTTGTTATATTAGTTACTTGAAAGTGAAGGCTACTTTTTTTATAACCTGCTTAATGTGTTTTGCAATTATGAATGCGCAAAATACATGTGAAATGGGTTTTATTAGAGATAGTTTGTTTGTTGAAAAGGAAAATTCGTTCATTGGAGCTGATGGATTAAAAACGCCCTTGTTCAAAGATGGTGGTGAAGTGAAAATTTTTAAAGTTGGCAACAAGAATTATTTGATGTTGATCTGCAAATCGAATCTTTACTTTGATTTTGTCAGTGATCTTGAGATCAAGTCGGGAACAAAATCAATGGTGTCGAAAGGGGTTAAGCAATATCAAAAAAACAAGCACACCGCTTTTTTTGTTGTAGAGGTATTAAGAAATTACATTGCAACACTAAAAGATGATGGGATAACTTCCTATGTATTCAATTCCAAGGAAACTTTCCTTGCTAAGAATGAAGTAAAAGAGGTAAAAAAAATAGCTAATTGTTTTTATCAAACAATAAATGTACCGAATAAAAAATAAGATTCTATGAGTGAACGAATACTTCGAGCCCTGATGCAAATGTTCGCGATCATCGCGAAAGTAGATGGTATTAATAATACCGGAAGACTTATTGTGGAGTCGTTTTTAAAGCAGCAGTTAAGTCAGGAGCAAGTTGAAACTTATCTTAAAATATTTGATGAATATTTAGAGACTCACCAGGCAGCCAGTAAAAAGAAAGATGGTACAGCGAAGCGTACTTCACTTAATT
>Ga0068876_10002884_pt1 | contig 12558 bp, 7 predicted proteins | sample NOAtaG_6_FD_66442 | JGI IMG/M metagenome (GOLD analysis project Ga0068876, IMG submission 66442) | Freshwater lake microbial communities from Lake Erie, under a cyanobacterial bloom - NOAA_Erie_Diel5S_2200h metaG | ecosystem: Environmental > Aquatic > Freshwater > Lake | place: USA: Ohio, Lake... | reverse complement strand
CTCGGCAGCATCGCTGTCAATCAGCAGCCTTGCCGCTGCAAGGACAAGTGTTCCATCCGCTCGATTCGTTCGAATGTCAGCACCACGCAGCGCAAGGTCTCCACTTACCGTCAGTGAATCCCCCAGCAAAACATTCCCCTGACCATCATTGTCACCATCCGCAGACAGTTGCAAGTTAACCAGTCCATTCGTGGTAACGGTTCTGAAGTCCAGATCGCCATCGGACTGCATCGAGACCGATTTCGCGGTCAGGTCTGTGGAACCCAGTACAGTCCCTGAAATCCATGCCGCCCCGTCTACATCAATGAACAAGTCTCCTGTCAGCTTGATTTCCAGCGGATCTGCAGCATTCGCAAAGATTCTTTCTGCATGTGCCCCTACATGCTCGGCGGTCAGATGCACTGTTCCCGCGGCGATATTCAGTTCCGGCTGAGCACCGACTGGATCATTTCCGTCCAGCAGTGATCCGGCTTCCACTGTCAGTTGCACATCCCGCCCGAGATTCTCTATCAGGTGGACGGTCAGGTCACCACCCGCCGCCGTCTGTACGATCTGCACAGAACCTGAATCGGTATTTCTGGCTGACAGAGCTTTTGCTGACACTTCGATTGCGTCACCGCTCCCCGTTCCAGTCTTTGAAATCAGGTAGAGGTCGTCCGCCTGTATGTTGAGCGCAGTCGCGTTTGTGTCAATGAGTGCACCTTCCAAACTGGTGAGCGAAATCTCGTTGGAAGCCTGGAGCAGGCCGTGCAGCGATATGCTGGAAACAGCCACAGCGGCCAGGGATTCGCTTTGCACAGTGCCGTCGATCGAGATGCTGCCCCCGGACTGAACTGTAATGCCGTAGCCGTCCGCTTTCAGAATATCATTCAGTGCTGACGCCTGTTCGCCCAGATGTACATCCCCGGCCGTTGTAATATGCAGGTCGCCCTGTTCCGTAACCTGCGGGAGTGTGATCGTGTCCCGAAAGACCACATCCAAAGCAATATTCTGCTGTTGCGATTGAATCGTGATGCTCGTTGAAGACTCGAAGCCAGCAAAGGCGTCCTTGTCCACCGTCAGAAGAGCATTTCCGTCCGAAAGTCTTAAACCGTCTGAAAGTTGCCCGCTCCAGACCCCCGCTGCTGCATCCAGCTGAAAGCCGAGACTCTCTCCGGAATCCGTAACCGTAAGTTGTCCAGCGCTGGAAAAATCAGACAGCAGCAGCGCGCCCTGATCCAGAGCAAAAACTGCATTGAAGACCCGTCGGTCCTCCAAACGGCAAAACTCCGGGCGTTTCCTGCGGCGATCCAGACCCTGCCGAGGATTAATGCCTGCCTGCCTCGCATGAAAACAGCTACGCAAAATCTGGAACAGCTTTTGAATGTTCATCTGTCACCTGCGAGTCAATAAACGCCGTTGCATGCTGTAAAGGAATCGCATGCACGAAAAAACTATCATTTTTCAATGTCGGGCCTGCTGCAGAATCCTTCCCATTGCACATTGGAAAAGGTCTGGTGGCCAGCAAAAGATGGAAAAAGATTGCCGATTTTTGCGACTAGGCAATTTGCGCTGGTCTTGTTCCCAATCTCAGACCAACCGTCAGCGGAATCGCCCGTACCGTCGAAATCCCTGCAATCCCGCCAACCCCAACCGTCGATTTCATCAGTAACGTCCCGAGGAGTGAAGTGGCGAGGGACACCCAACCTCAGCTTACCGACGAGCCGGATAACGTCCTGTTTACGCAAAGGCGCCGGAGGTATCACCCGGTGGGCTACCGGAATGTCTTCATTGCGGGAGATTCTGATGAAATCCTTATCTGTCGTCTGCCTGTGCGCCCTTGCCGGGATCGTGATTCCGATCGGCAGCGTCAGTGGAGAAGAACCGACCACACATTCCGTGGGTCGTTCCGTGCGCACGGTGAACCGCAGTGCATGGCGCACAGCGTCCCGGATTTCGACAACTTCAGGACATTCTGATTCCGGTGTTCGTAAACCGATTATCGAAGCCGATGTGGCCGACTCTCCTGTGACCAAAGTGGCGTGGGAACAAAAGGCCTCGTCAGGCACCAGTGCTGCGTCTGCTCGTGACTTTGCAGGCCCAAATACGGCAACCCGTCACTTGCCGACACCGCAAATTGCTTCAGGTTTTTCCGGATCCAGTGCGGGCGGCAGAAAAATGCCGGTGCCTGCGGCCGGTGAAAAACTGCATCCGGAGGTGCTGGGCGAACTTTCCAAACCTTCTGCCGGATCAGTCGCTGTGCAGGTATCCGAAACATATCTGGATGAATTGCAGCGACTGCGTGATGAGCCGCGGCCGTGGCTGGGACTACGCGGGGCTGCGTCGCCAAAAGGACGCCCCGGCGACGTTGGACCCCTGTGGCTGCAGGAGTTAACGCAGCTGGATGCCCTCCGCCATCCTACACTGGCAAGGATGCAGTCTGTTCAGCAATCCACGAATGAGGCTCTGGCGAGACCCGACGTGGCAACAGATGCGAAAGTGTCGATCGATTCGCTGTTCCGTCCACTCAGCTCGGTGCAACTGGCCTCAAAAGCCGAGGGGAGAGAAGGCGAGTCGACGAGTCTGAGTCTGCAGGCGCTGATCGATGGAAAGCGAGCGTCGGCAAATGCCGCTGATTACTTACTCCCTGCCCGTCCGGGTTCCGGCCCAGCGCCTGGCACGATGCGGCTTGCGGTTCGCGAATCTTATGTCCTTTACCATAATCCACTGTACTTCGAAGACGCAGATCTGGAACGCTGCGGAGCCTCCAGCGGATGGTTGACACCTGCTGCGTCTGTCGCACAGTTTGTTGTTGACGCAGCCTTGTTGCCCTATCGCATGGCGGTGGACCCACCGACCAGCAAGGTCAGGGATTTGGGTGACTGCCGCACAGGCTCAGAGTATTCGGCGGATACCAACGGACTGCCAGTATCACTGCGAGGACTGGCCGCCGAGGCCGGCGTAATCACCGCTCTGATCTTCATCATCCCCTGACCCCTCGTGATCGCGAAATGTCAGCGAAGTACTGCGAAGGTCTGCCGAAGCAGATAGTAACCCCTTGCCGCAAGTGACAGTGGCGGGGTTTGGATGCGGACCACACCGGGCGCATACAGGGGCACAACCGGCCACTGAGTTCCAGCAACGGGTCGAATGTTGACCTGGTACAGTTGCTGTGATCCGGCCTGCAGGTTCGGGGGTGCGGCGGGCAACAACTGATGTACTGCCAGTTCACGCGGTACTTCTGCCAGAGTTTCCTGATCCACCTGTTCCACTTCACCCGGCAGTGAATGCAGGAACAACAGCAGCGGTCGAACTGTGGCGGCCGCGCCCGGCTGCAGTCTTTTAATGACATGTTCCTGAGCGCAGGCTTCAAACCGCAGATCACTGGGGGTACCAACCCAGCCCAGCAGCATCTGCGGCTCAAACCATGCGCCAGCCGAGCTTTCGTCAAGAGTGGGAGTGGTCCATTTCAAATTGTCGCCCGTGGTGATGGCTCCCTCCGGCGAATTTCGTGGAGGCAGCAGAATTCCATCGCGCGGACTGCGAATGACAAGTTGCAGCTCGCGACGCTGCAGCGTTTGCACTCGTTGCCGAGCAGCAGCCAGAGCCTCCTGCAGCACCGGGATGGCCTGTCTGTTACCCTCACTGGCCAGCAGGCCAACCTGCAGCGCATCGAGTTCGGTCTGCCTGCGCAGCACATCACCAGCCGCCTCCGCCAGCTCCAACTCAAGCTCCGGATTGGTGAATTGAGCGAGCACGTCACCCTGCTGAAGACGCGTTCCGAAGCTGACGCAGCGAAGCAATCGGCCGGGAACCACGGAGAAGACCGGGGCAGCCAGACCGGGCGCGAAAACGCCGGGAATCTTCAGCGGCAAGCTAACGGGGGTGAGCAGTACTGTCAGCAGCAGAAACACAAGAGCGGCGGCACCAAACATTGCACGGTTTTGTCGAGGACTTCGCCGACTGGCACCAGCAAGGCGAACTGTGCTGTCAACGCCGGCGGCACAAACTGGAAGCAGAGCCAGTGCCTCGAGCCCTGTTGGCTCCAGCAGGGTTGCCAGAAACAGCAGCAGTCCGATCAACACCGTACAGCTATAGGCAAAGGAGGCTATACCGTATGTGGCGAGCAGTCCCTGCCGCAGCGAGTCGCCTGCGGCATTCGTCAGGGAGGCCGTCCCGAACACGACGCGATTCAACAGCCCGGCAGCGGCTGTTCTGCCATCTGACCACAGATTGGGTCGGTTCAACAGGTCCGATACAATGAAATACCCGTCAAAACGCACCAGCGGATTTCCATTGACGAGTACAGTATTGAGTGATGCAAGCAGCATGGTCTGAAGAAAGAACGCATGCAGTACACCGTCATCGCTGATGCACCAAAGCAGTCCGCACACGGCAGCGACTGACAGTTCCGCAACGATTCCGGCGCCGGCTACCGCCAGTCGACAGCGACGATCCGGTTGCCTCCACGAATCTGACACATCGCAGTAAAGGATGGGAATGCCACACACAAACAGGAACCCCAGCTCATGGCATTCACTGCCGAAGTGATGACAGACAAGAGCATGCCCAAGTTCATGCAGCACGCGTACAACAGCAAAGGCGCCGGCAAAAGCAGCAGCGGTGCGCCAGTCCAGCAGTGACTGCAATTCCGGGAGTTCAGCCAGCAGTTGCTCGATTCGCAGTAACACCAGCACAGCCGACGTGGCCATCAGCAACGCTGCAGCAGCCATCGCCTGTCGATTCAGCAGCGGACGCGCTGCCGGATACAGAAGCCGTAGTAGTGGTTCGGGATCAATTCCCCTCCAGCGAAACGACACAAGGGCAGATGCCGTCAGCAACAAGCGTCGCCACAAAGGGACACTTGAACGTCCGCGGAGAGGAGTCAGACCCGGCAGTAGTGGACGCAGAACGCCCGCTGCCGCAGCCGTTGTTGCCAGAACACGCAGTCCGCAGACGTCAATTTCCTCATCCGGAAATTCCCGTCGCAGCCGTTCAGTAAGTTCTTCGAGGCTATCTCGACCCAGGCTCTTCAGAAAACACAGTCCCGATTCTGACGTGCGAAAATATGCCAGCCGCAACGGATCGCGCAGGATCCATGCAACCGTGCCGGCAGACTCCTGCGGCAGGATTTCAAGGTCCGGACGCAACTCCCACAGAAACGGTGAATCCAATCGCCGTCCCGGCAACGTCGGTCTCCGTCCGGCATCGGGCTGATTTTCACTGCTGTGGAGTGCCATTCTCGCTTCCCGGTGGGCTCAGTGACGATGCTTTCTGTTCATCCGTCAGTACTTTTCGCATTTTGACCACTTCACCGGGACGCAGCGCCGGGCCTCCCTTGACTTCTGCTCTCACTCGCACGGCCTTATTCAGTGCATCAATGGCCGGGCTGATAAACACCAGATTGCCACGCACCGGTTCAGCCTTGCCCGCCCCCCGCTCAAACAACACGGGCTGTCCGGCTGTCAGTCCGGCAGCAGCCTCCGGACTGACGAAACCCTCCACCGTCAGGCGGTCCAGCCGCATCAGACGATAGACCGCCTGCCCGGGCTCCAGCCACTCCCCGACAAACTTTGACTGCTCAACAATCATACCGGGAAAAGGCGCAGCAAGCTTGCGTTTCTGAAGGCGAGTTTTTGCCAGCTCAACAGAGATCTGCAGGCTCTGTAGTTCCAGCCGCTCCGCTTCCACAGTCTCTCTTGAGGATTCCCATTGCATTTTCAGCTGCTGCAGTCTTGAGCGCTGCTGTTCAACTTCAGCCTGTTTCGACTCCTGCCGCAGGGCGGCCAGCGTTCGCTCACGACCGCCGGACTGCACCCGAATCATCGCCTGCTCGTGTTGATTTTGCAGCTTCAGCCACTCCTGCTCGCTGTAGCTGTTTCGCGACACCGCGCGCCGCGATCGAGCCAGTTCGAGATCGCTGCTTGCCAGCTGTTCAAGTTTCTCTGCCAGTCGTAATGCACTATCGTCTTCTGCAACCAGTCGCGCTGCCTCAGCATCGCGCCCGGCCTGATTCAAAAGCTGTTCAGCCTCCGCCACCCCCGCTTCCGCAATCTCCACGGCACGCGTCGCTTTTAGTTTCTGCTCGGCAACCCGCAGCTCCTGCTCGGACAGTTGCAGTGTCAGCCGAGCTTCGACGTCATCCAGGGTTGCCAGCAACTGCCCCTCCTGCACCAGCATCCCCGGTGTCGCCAGAGTAGTCGCCAGCGCGCCTCGCTCAAGGGCAGGCACATCAATCGTCTCCCGTGCCGATACCAGACAGTTTTCCGCTACGATCGGGCCAGCAACAGCCACTCCCTGTGCATGACAAACGGCGTTTGACAAACACATGACCGCCCCGGGGAGTTGCAGCAGGGTCAGCAGGGCTTGAAGTCGGAAACTTTGAAATAACGACTCGCGATACAACGTTCTACGACTCAACATCTGCTGTACCTCCATGAACAAACACCGCGGACAGCCGCTGCAGACATCACCATTTTCTGATTCATTTTCCAACACCCCGTTAAAACACAGACGCCCTGTACAATGTCTCAAACAGGCGACGAAACCAAACGTACACCGCAGGCTGCCGTCCGCAGGAAATCACCGCTTTCACCCCGGACCCCGGACGCAACTCGCACCAGTCACCACCTTCCAGCGGCACCGTCAGCTCCGTTTCAAGATTGCCTCGCGACCCCAGCTCCACCGCAGAACCCAGTTCTCCGCCCGACGCCTGCCAGGTTTTTCCCGGATCCGCTTCAAGCAGGAACGCAACCGGGCGTTTCTGGTCGCCACTCAAACTCGCCGTCGACACATATCCCACATCCCGCTCCGCTATTCGCAGCTTCAGCTCCCAGCGACCACCTGTATTCACTACCTCACACAGCCGCTGACCGCGTTGAACGGGCCGCCCAACAAGTCGTCGAGCAAACTCTGCACCCAGCAGTCGACCTGCCAGGGGAGCCCGAACAGTCAGACCCGCCATACGCCGCTCCAGAATTTCCCTCTGCCGCTGCAGCGACAATACCCGCGCCGTAAGCTCCGCCTGCTCCGAATTCAGCAGCCCCGCCTCCGCCGTCTCACCCGCTGATCGCAGAGACTCAATCGCTGCCAGTCGTGCCTGCGCTGCTGCCAGTTCACCCAGCACCCGCTCTGCCTGCAGCTGCAGCTCATCACTCCGCAGCACCAGCAGCCTGTCACCCGCCAGCAACTCGCGCCCCTCCGCCCCCTCGATAATCTCCACCTGACCGGACTCAGGTGCAAACACAGTCTGCCGCTCTACCGGCTGCAATACTCCGTCAGCTGCAATCCGCAGTTCCTGTGGCAGCAGCAGGCCAATCAACAGCAACGCAGCCGCTGACCACCATAAGAGCTGTCGGCCACGCCCACTGACCCGCCGCCGTGTCCCGCTCAACCGGTCATACGCAAGCGCCAGATTCCTTGTCGCCTGCAGCAGACCTCCCTCATCCAGATCCCCTGGGCCACTGTTTTCTATATGCAGTGCCAGCTGGGCCCCCTGCCAGTTTCCATTCACTGACACGGGCACCACACGACATCCAGTTCGCAGCAGCGGCGGCCCGGCCACCACTCGCCCTGCCTGACCGCTTGCCGCCAGGACATCACGTTCAACTTCCGCGGCCGCCTCGGAGCGCCGATTCACCTCACCCTGTCCCGCAGCCGTGATGGCCTGCCACCGCCCGCCCCCACACCTGCGACACAGCACCACACGCCGACAGCCAAAAACGGCACCAAATTCCTCCCCGGCAATTTTCTCCAAATCACCCACACTCTCCGCGCTGTGCAGACGTCCCAGCAACAATTCACGCCCACGCAGCAAGTGACGCACTTTCCGATACTCGCCCGTTAACTCACGCCGCCGGAGATCTGCCAGCACCTCACCCAAACCACTTTCCGGAGCGAGCATGTCCGACGGGCCAATCATCTCAATTGCGAGGACCACCCCCGCCACCAGTTCTGCCGCCACCACGATTGTTACGCTGCCAGATGCCCCGTCAACTCGCCGCTCGGTCACCGCTCCTTCGCTGATTGAACGCGATACAACCGACCCCAGCAGTCCTGTCTCCGCGGGCTTCGCAGCCTCCCGAGTCTTCCCGGGTGCGGCTGATTGCAGTGCATAAACCAACACTGGCTCGGCACCGCTAAACTCCCACACGTGAAGTCCGTCCGCCCCACACTCCTCCAAAAGCTGCGTCAGAAAGCAGAACAGTAAGCGCCGTGAGTTGTCGGCTGCATCGCCGCATTCCGCAGCGGCCCGAGATAGACAGGCCGCTGCCTGTGCCATCGAGAAATGCTCCGAACGAAGCACCGTGCCCGAATGCTGCTGTCTCATCTCACGTTACACCTTCCGAAGACTAAACACCGCGGGGAATGTACAAGACGGGGGAAATCCACGGCTCGCTCTGAATACGCAGTCTTTTGCGGCGTTTACTTGTCAGATTTAATGGAATTACCGAAGGGATGTGCCGATTATCCCTATCGTGCTGAGCTTTAGGATTGGTTCGAAGCGGCCGGTTTTGCCGATTCTCTCGCTCCGGGCATCCTCCTCTTAAGCTCCTCATTGATCAACTGAGGATTCGCCATGAGCAAGCCCGATTTTTCACTGCTGAGTAAACTCTTTCGGTGCGGTGACCTCGGTCGCCCCGGCCGACTCCGCAGTCTGCGCAGGCTGGTGGTGACCGCAGCCGTATTCGGGACTTGTGACCATTTGCATGCTGACGAAAAAACCATCGGAAATTCGGTGGACGAAGTCAACCATGTCATGCATGAAATCGACCGGAACACGCAAGCCGTGCACACGGATGTCCGGTCAACCCGTCGTCCGATCACCCGAAAGCAACTGGAGTCCGGCGATATTTATCTCAACAGGCAACTTGACGATGTGACATCTGCGGCACTTGCGGCTTCACCCGTGCTCCGTACCATCGGAGGAATTGTGCTGCGATCTCCGGACGCCGCCATCACAACCCTGAATCGACAACTGCAGCAGACAGACCCGCGATTCGGCACAGCGGCCGCACTCAGTGCCTTCGACGCTCAACTTTCAGCCACTGCCAACTTCAATAAGAATGACAGAATTTTCAATAACAACTTCTATGCGGGCGGTGCGACGGCCTTCATGCAGGATTACCACGATTACCAGGCGGAGCTTTCAAAGCGTACCGCAACTGGATCCTCGCTGGCAATCCGGGGCGTGAGCAACTACGACTCAAACAACGCGCCTGCCAACACCTTTCCCAGCTCGTGGAATTCGTGGATGGAAGGAGAAGTGCGGCAACCGCTGTTGCAGGGTGGCGGGCTTGAGTTCAATCGTATTGCCGGCCCCTCGTCGACACCCGGGCTCTACAATGGCATTCTGATTGCCAAAGTAAATGGTGATATGACTGATGCCGAGTTTCAGGTTGGCCTGAGAGACTTCGTCAGCAATCTTGAAAATGCCTACTGGGACCTCTACGCCGCCTACCGGGAATATGATGCCCGCAATCGGGGCTATCAGGCTATCGAAAAGCTTTACAGAGAACGCTATCAGCAGTTCGAAAATCTGCCCGCTGGCGATGCTCAGGCGAGGGAGACTGAAGCCGCTTTTGTCAAACAGCAGGTGCTGTCCATGAAGGCTGAACTCGACGAAAGCCTGTTTGGACGACTGATCAACGGCACAGAAGTACGAAACGGATCCACCGGAGGTACTTTGCAGACTGTGGGTGGTGTGCTCTCGGTCGAACGCCGACTTCGTTTGCTGGCGGGAATGCCGGCCAGCGACGGCAAGCTGATCCGGCCGATCGATGAGCCTTCCATCGCCGAATACGAATTCGACTGGGAACTGGTGATCGATGAAGCTCTTCTGCATCGCCCTGAACTTCAAAAGCAAAATCTGGCCGTACGCAAACGAGAACTGGAACTGCTGGCTGCCAAAAACTACCTGTACCCCAGGCTGGATGCCGTGAGCCGCTACCGAGTGCGCGGATTCGGCGATGATCTGGTTGCAGGCGGTAATCAGTCCGGGACTAACCCAGCGTCGTCAGTTGGAAATCTCTTCGGCGGGGACCATCAGGAATGGGCAATGGGCGTGGAATTCACTGTCCCCCTGGGATTCCGCAAAGCACACGCCTCTGTTGCGAATGCAGAACTGAATCTGCATCGAGAACGCATCCTGCAGAGGGAACAGCAGCGGGAAGTTGTCAGTGGACTCGCCGCTGCGTTCACGGACAAAGAACGCGCCTGGGAGAATCTGCAAACGACACTCGGACAGTACCTTTCAGCCCGAAAGTACACCGACGCAGTCCTGAATCGTGAAGACACGGCAGATGAACGAAAAATCGATGCCATCCGAAAACTCACACAAGCAGAAGCTGGGTTTTTCCGAGCTCGCGCCGAATACGCGATCGCACTCAAAAACATACATTTCGAAAAAGGCTCCATCCTTGAACTGAAAAATCTTCGTTTGCACGGTCAGGACACGATCTCTGCCGCAGATGTCGCCGCCCCTGTACCGCCAGTGCCTTCCACAGATCAAAACGCCAACGCAAATCCCCGGCCCGACGTCGAAACACCGCGACAGACCGCAGCACACAGTACCTCGGAATTGAAACTTGCCAGCCACCTCAAATCTGCAGCGGACGACGCCGAGGCGACCGCCACCGATAATACGGACCCACAGCCGAAGGTCGTCCCCCGCAGCTTTTTCCCCCGTTCGCCACTCCGGAAACAACGGCCTGATGAAACGCCGCCCGGACGGGCGTCTCTGAGTGATCCGTCGATCAACTCAAATTCCGAATCCTTGCCTTCCAATCCCATCGACCGGAGGGCCCTGCAGTCCGCCGAGTCCAGCGGTCGAGCGCGGCTCTGACCCCTGCAGGATGGCAGTTCTTCAGCGCCCCCCGCTGCGCTCCTTTCGCTGGAAATCAGGCTTTGCACGGAGATTAACTATCCAAACTTGAATTAAAACTCAGGTTTGAGTTCATAAGTCCAGTCACGGTGAAACTGATTACGGACGAGGTGGATTTCCGCGAGTTTTTCATGAGTGACCTGCAGTTTTCAGAAATGTGGTTTTCATCGAGCCGGGTATGAGGTTCAAGGCCCGTTTCCGTGCAGGTGCTGGTGATCGAGTCGACCACAATCAAATCGAGTTGGGGAGTCTCGGTCACTTCAGTGTCCAGAGTTCCATACAGGGACTCCTGCTGCCTCTCGGCAACGCCGGCTTCACTGCCTGCATATTCAACGGTTTGGATGCCTGCACCGTCTTTGTTATGGATCACGTGCGTGCTCCGCCTGGCCTCGGTTTGACCGACAGGAGTCGCGGCAGAGACTGCGAGGCCGCTGAGGCGTTGCGGGCGTGCGGGGCGTTGCGGGCGTGCGGGGCGTGCGGGGCGTGCAGGGCGTGCGGGGCGTGCAGGGCCGGCTCAGATGGAACTTCGCCCTCCCCACTCCCCCGGTGGGCGCAGAAAAACAGCCGCAGGGACCTATTGGTAAGTCCATGCGGCTGTTCAAGTTGCACTCGAATGGGCTCGAACCATTAACCTTCGGTTCCGTAGACCGATGCTCTATCCAATTGAGCTACGAGTGCCCGGATGTCGGGACGAAAGAGTGTACCCGGTTTTTCAGGAATGGCAAGCAGGTTCCGGATTTGATTGCCAGTTGCCTGTTCTGAGAAGCCCGGAAATACGGAACATATTGGCCAGACAGCAGATACGGCGAACAGGTTCGCAGCGAACCGGGGCATTTTGCGGGCGTTGCACCGGCTTTACTGAGAAGAACCCGACTCTAACGCCCTTCCTGCCGCTGAGGATTCCATGACGGGTTGATCGTCGATCGCTTCGCTCCAACCAGAACCTGCCAGTCCAGCAGGCTCGCCCGCAGCCTGCCGACCACCTCCGGATTCGCGGCCGCCACGTTCTGCTGTTCCCCCGTGTCTTCATACACTCGAAACAGCTCCAAACGCTCGTCATCAAACCACTCAATCAGCTTCCAGCCGTCCTGCAGCACCGCAGCCCCCGGAGCACCGCCCTGGTTGCCGTAATGCGGATACTGCCAGAACAAGGCGCGACTGAGATCTGTGCGTTCCGGCTGCTGCACCTGAGCCCTGAGCGACTGACCATCAAACCTGAACCTGCCCTCCGCATCCGCAGCGCAGAAGTCCACAATGGTCGGCAGATAATCAATACTCATCACCGGCGTTTCACAGGTGACCCCCGCCGGGATTCGGCCCGGCAGACGCATCAGGCTCGGAGTGCGAATTCCACCCTCGTACAGCCACCCCTTGCCAGCCCGCAGCGGCTGATTGGATGTCGGTGAGCCTTCACTGGTCGACAATCCGCCATTGTCACTGGTAAAGATCACCAGCGTTCTTTCGGACAGCTGCAACCGATCCAGCGCCTGCAGAATCTTCCCGACCGCCTGGTCCATCGCCTCCACCATTCCACCATACACGGCATGGTCCTGAGTCATCCGCACTTTGCGCGGAGGCTCGTCTGCAAACACGTCCCGCTGACTCAGTACGGCCCGCTTCTGTTCATACTTCTTCCGCAGATCATCGCGAGCCATCAGTGGCGTGTGTACGTCATAAAACGGCAGCCAGATCAGAAA
>Ga0068876_10002883_pt1 | contig 12559 bp, 7 predicted proteins | sample NOAtaG_6_FD_66442 | JGI IMG/M metagenome (GOLD analysis project Ga0068876, IMG submission 66442) | Freshwater lake microbial communities from Lake Erie, under a cyanobacterial bloom - NOAA_Erie_Diel5S_2200h metaG | ecosystem: Environmental > Aquatic > Freshwater > Lake | place: USA: Ohio, Lake... | reverse complement strand
AGGGCGGCGGGGACGATGCCGCTGGCCACGATCTGCGAGACGGCGCGTGCGGCGGCGTCGATGGTCGGGAAGGCGGCGAGCAGCGTGTGCACCGCCTCCGGGTCGGGCACAAGCCGGACGGCCACGTCGAGCGCGATGCCGAAACACCCTTCGCTGCCGATGAAGGTCCCGAGCAGGTCGTATCCCTCGGGGAACCCGACCGGGTTTCCGAGCGTGGTGATGGTGCCGTCCGGGAGCAGGACGGTGCAGGCGACCACGTGGTTCAGCGTGACGCCGTACTTGAGGCAGTGGGGACCGCCGGCGTTCTCCGCGACATTGCCGCCGATGGTGCACGCCGTCTGGCTGGACGGATCAGGAGCGTAGTGGAGGCCGTACGCCGAGGCGGCCTTGGTGAGCTTCACGTTCACCACGCCAGGCTCCACGTGGGCCAGACGGTTTACCGGATCGACCGACAGGATCCGGGTCAGGCGGTTGAGGCCAATCAGGACCACGTCGTCGGCGAGGGCGCCGCCGGAGAGGCCCGTCCCCGCCCCTCGGGGGACGAAGGGGGTGCCGGTACGCGCCAGGAGCTGGACGATCGCAATCAGTTCGTCCCGCGTGCCCGGAAGGACCACGACGCCCGGCGTCAGGCGATAGCCGGGGAGGGCATCGGTATCGAATGGGGCCAGCTCGGCCGGCCGGTCCTTGACCCAGCGGGGCCCGGTGATCGCGACGAGCTGGTCGCGCAAGGCGGCGTGTCGATCGGCCATGAGGAGCGGAAACTAGCCGTCCGCCGGCCGCGTCCCTAGAGGCCGGTCACCTGCTGCACGAGCGCCTGCAGCACCGTGAAATCGAACGGCTTCTGCAGGACCAGCGGGTGGTCATGCAGCACCGTGCCGGGTTCCGCGTTGGCGACATCCTCGCCCGTGGTGAGGACGAAGCGTGGCACGAGCGCGGGGACCCGGTCGGCGACGCGGGCCAGGATGGTTTCCCCGGTGGCCTTCGGGAGATTCAGGTCGCAGATGATCAGGTCGGGGATCGGCGCGGACGGCAGCGCTTCCACCAACACCAAGGCCGCCTCGCCGTCAGCGGCCTCGACGACCTCCCACCCCCGGCGCTCGAACCAGCGCCGAAGGGCGAGCCGGATGCCGGACTCGTCATCGATCAGGAACAGGCGAGGCACACGAGACTCCGGGGGCGGGAACGACGAACGGCGGGGGTCCGTGAGAACCGCCCGCCGCTCAAGATACCAAAGGCCCGAAGGTCGGACAATCTGAAGGGTTTGCCAGTTAGGCCGCGCCCCAGAACCCGGCGAGTGCCCGTCCATCCGGGGACTCGCGGAGCTTTTCGAACGCCCGCTCGCGGATCTGGCGGATGCGCTCCCGGGTGACGCCCATGAGGGCGCCGATCCGCTCGAGCGTCATGGCTTCCGCCCCTTCGTCGAGCCCGTAATACAGGTAGAGGATCTTCCGCTCGCGCGGAGTGAGGTACTTCCGGAAGACGCGGTCGATGAACTCGCGCATGAGGCGGAAGTCAGTCCCATCCTCGATGTCGCCATGCGTCTCGCCGGCGAAACGCTCCCCCAGCGTGGAGGCCTCGCGATCCTGTCGGTCGACCGGCGCATCGAGGGAGACCTCGGTGCTGGTGATCTGCCGGGCGTTCTTGACCTGTTCGATCGGTTCATCGAGCAGCTTGGCCAGCTCGGCATCGGTGGCTTCGCGGTTGAGCACCTGCGACAGGACCATCTCGCCGCGGGCCATGCGGATGAGCTGCGAGTTCTGGTTGAGCGGAATCCGGACGCTGCGCGTCTGCTCGGCCAGCGCCTTGAGCACGGCCTGGCGGACCCACCAGACGGCGTAGGAGATGAACTTGACCCCCTGATCGGGATCGAACTTCCGGACCGCCTTGAGGAGCCCCTCGTTGCCGATGGCCACGAGCTCCGACAGGTCGAGGCCATGGCCCTGATACTTCTTCACGTAGCTGATCACGAAGCGCAGGTTGGCCGTCACGAGCCGCTCGGCGGCGGACTCATCACCCTTCTGGGCCAGCCGGGCGAGGCGCCGTTCTTCGGCCGCGTCCGTGATGAGCGGGAGCTTCTGGATGTCGTGGAGGTACTGGTCGAAGGCGGTGGAGGGAGCCGAGCGGAAGAAGCCCCGGGAGCGGGGCTCGGCGGTCTTGGTAGATGCTGCTGCCTGCATACACCCTCGCCGTGCGGTGGAACGTGGGGAGAGGGGGGAGCGCCCCCCGTCCTGGTTGGGAGCGCCACGATACGGCACAGCTTGGGGGCGGTCAAGAAAAATTTTCCAAATGTGACTTATCGAGCCATTACAATGACATCATTGCGACAAATATCACCAAAATCGGCGAAAATATCCGATAATCACATTAGGGATTCAGAGTCGCCAACGCCTCCGTCACAATCTCGTCGCTCACGGACACGGCCCATCGGCCATCGGCCGGCTCCATTTCCCCGATCCCGCGCGGCAGGGCGTACCGCACCGATCCGCCCCGCGCCTTTTTGTCGCCATGGGTGGCGGCCACCACCGCCGCAGGGGCCAGGTCGGCCGGGATCCGGCGCGGAAGCCCGGCCCGGTCCACGGCATCGGCCACGGCCAGCGCCAGCCCCGGTCGGGCGACGCCCGCGACTTCCGCGATCCGGGCTTCGGCCACCAGCCCCATGGCCACGGCCTCGCCATGCAACAGGGCGTAGTCGCGCAGCCGTTCCACCGCGTGGGCGATGGTATGGCCGGCATTCAGGATCTGCCGCAGCCCGCCCTCCCGGGTATCCTCGGCCACCACGTCCGCCTTGATGTGGATGCTGCCGGCAATGAGCTCCGGCAGCTGGGGGGCGGCAGCCCCCGCCGTCAGCAGCGAGGGGAGCGCCTGCAGGATCCGGTCGAAGTAGCTCGCGTCGGCGATTACGCCATGCTTGAGCATTTCGGCCAGCCCGCTCCGGAAGACGGGGCCGGGGAGCGTGGCCAGGACCGCCGGGTCGATCACCACCGCGGCCGGATTGTGAAACGCGCCCACCAGATTCTTCCCGGCCGGCGTGTCGACGGCGGTCTTGCCGCCCACCGACGCGTCGACCATGGCGAGCAGCGTGGTGGGGACCTGCACGACCGCCAGGCCCCGCATGTAGGTCGCGGCCACGAAGCCGGCCAGGTCCCCCACCACGCCGCCCCCCAGCGCGATGATGGTCGTGTCGCGCCCCGCGTCCCACGCGATGAGGGCATCGGTCAACGCGCTCCAGCGGGTCCGCGTCTTCTCCTGCTCCCCCGGGGGGATCACGAACGTCTGCAGGCGCTCCGCCGGGTAGTGCGCCCGGAGCTGCGCCTCGACCGTGGGGCCGTATGCGGCCGCGACCGTGGTATCCGTGATGATGGCCACCCGATGGGCGGGGGCCACGCGCTGCACGATGGCGCCGAGGGCGCCCAGCGCCCCGGTCCCGCAGTGGACCGGATACGCGAGCGGGACGGGGAGCGCGGGGGGGATTCCGCTCATGCCCGGATGGGGCAGTTGCCTACCAGGTCACTTCGCCGGCACCGGCGCGACGATTCGCGACCCGTGCCAGCATGAACAGGAGATCCGACAGGCGATTCAGGTAGATCACGACCAGCGGGGGCATCGGCACCTCGTTGGCCAGATGCACCACGCGGCGCTCCGCCCGGCGGCAGACGGTCCGCGCCACATGCAGCGCGGCGGCCTTGGGGGTCCCGCCCGGGATGATGAACGACTGGAGCGGCTCGAGCTCCTGCTCGCAGCCGTCGATGGCCCGCTCCAGCTCCTCGATGCGCCCGTCGTCGATCCGCGCCTTGGCCAGCTGCTCGCGCATCTTCTCGTGGTCCGGCGTGGCCAGCAGCGCCCCGATCGCGAACAAGTCGCGCTGGATCGGCACCAGGACCTCGTCCACGCGCGGCATCACGCCAATGGCACGCGCCAACCCCAGCGAGGCGTTCAGTTCGTCGACGTCGCCATAGGCCTCGACGCGCGGGTGATCCTTCCCCACCCGCCCCCCGCCGAAGAGGGCCGTTCCCCCCTCGTCTCCCGTCCGTGTGTAGATCCGCATCCGCGCAAGGTAACCGGGGCGGACCCGGAGGCGTTAGCTTGCCCGCATGGCGACGCATCCCCTCTGTGACCTCACGATCATCGGCGGCGGGCCGGTTGGCCTCTTCGCCCTTTTTTACGCCGGCATGCGCGGGGCCACGGCCCGCATCGTGGATGCCCTCCCCGAGCTCGGCGGGCAGCTCACGGCACTCTACCCGGAGAAGTTCATCTTCGACGTGGCGGGCTTTCCGAAAGTGCTCGCCAAGGACCTCGTCCGGAACCTCGTGGACCAGGCTGGACAGTTTCATCCCGACGGCCTGCCGGCCCATCTGGGACAGCGGGTCACCGGCCTCGAGGAGGCGGAGGGCCACTACGTGCTTGTCACGGACACGGACCGGTTTCCCACGCGCGCGGTGATCATCGCGGCCGGCATCGGCGCCTTCAGCCCGCGCCGGCTGCCGCAACCGGCGGCGGCTCCATGGTACGGCAAGGGGATCGATGCGCTGGTCGCCAGTCCGGAGGCCTATCGCGATCGGGACGTGGTGATCATCGGCGGCGGCGATTCGGCGTTCGACTGGTGCGCCCAGCTCCGTGACAAGGCGCGCTCGGTCACGCTGGTCCACCGCTCGGACCGCTTCCGGGCGCACGCGGCCACGGTGGCCGAAGTGCAGGCCGCGGCCGCGGTCGGCGACGGACGGGTGCAGCTGTTCACCTTCCATGAACTGGAGGCGGTGCAGGGGACGGACCACGTCACCGGCCTCACGCTCAAGGATCTCAAGGCGAAGACCACCCGCGACCTCCCCTGCACCGCAGTCCTCCCCATGCTCGGCTACGTCTCCGACATGGGCGCGATGCTCGAGTGGGGACTCACCTTCGACAAGGACGAGCTCGTGGTCACGAGCTGCATGGAAGCCGGGCGGCCGGGGATTTACGGCGCCGGTGACATCACGACCTATCCCGGCAAGCTCAAGCTCATCGCCGGGGGGTTCGGCGAGGCGGCGATCGCGGTAAATCAGGCGGTGCACCACATCTACCCGGACAAGAAGGTGACGCCGGGACACTCAAGCAACCTGGCCATATTCGGGCAGAAGGACGAGTGAACGACGAGGGGGATAGCGGGACAGCGACAGCGGGGACAGCGACAGCGGGGACGGCGGGAACGGCAAGGGCGGGAACGGCAAAGGCGACAGCGGGGACGGCGATAGCGGAACGGCGGGCGCGGAACCGCGACAGCTGAACGACGGGAACTGCTTGGGGTACGGGGAACCGCGGGGTACGACGAGGTACTACGAGGACCGACGACGCCTCCTCCCGTCCGCCGGGGCAGCCTCGGCCAGACGGGATTCGATGGCGGCAATGAGGCCCACCAGCATCTTGCACACCACGCGGCGCGTGGCATCCAGACGGGCGACCGTGAGTCCGTCGAGCGCCCCGCTGGAGCGCAGGACCCGCAGGTGGGATCCGACCTCGTTCGCGGACGCGAGTGCAATCCGCAGCTGGCGCAGGAAGTTCACCTGAGTCCCCAGTCCGGCGGCTTCCGCGATGTTGGCACTGATGGAGCTCGTGGCCCGCAGCAGTTGGCCCCGGATCCCGGGGGCGAGATGCCCATCGACCCGTTCAGCGGCTCCCAGAACCATGACCGTGAGCGCTTCGGCCGCCTCGAGCACCCGGAGATGACGTTGATCTGGCATGGACTGACAATGGCCCGGTCTCGTCATCCCTGTCGCACCGATTTCCCGATCGCCCTATCAAAAACCCGCGTGTAGGTCGCCGTCCCCCGCCGTTCACGTTCTTCCCGTCGTCCCCTCGCCCTCCCGCTTGCTTCCCTCTCCGTTCCTCCCGACCTTTCCTCTCGCCTTCCGTCTCTTACCCCGCCGTTGCGCGCCCTCCTCGCTTTCTCCCTCCTCCTTCTCGCCGTTCCCGCGCCGTCCCTGCTGGCGCAGGACCTGTCGTGCGAGCGGGGGGATCGGCAGGTGCGCGCCGTCCGGTTCGCGGGCGCGCAGGAGTTCCCGCTCCCCGTCCTGGCGGCCACGGTGGCCACGCGGCCGTCCACCCTGGCGGGGCTCCCCCTGATCGGGGAGCGGCGCTGCCTCGATCCCGTGGAGTTTGCCCGGGACCTGCAGCGGCTCGAGGCGCTCTACCGGCGCCGGGGCTTTTCCGAGGTGCAGGTCGACACCGCGGTGACCGCCGTCCGTCCCGGCGTGATTGAGGTGACCTTCCGGATCCGCGAGGGGGATCCCATGCGGGTCGCGGCGTTCCGCCTCCGCGGGACGGATGCCGAGCCCGAGTTGCAGGCGGCCGCACGCGACTTCCCGCTGCGCGTCGGGGGACTGTTCGACCGGGGCGCGCTCGAGGCCGGGCGTGACACCCTCGTGCGTCGGTTGCGGAATCTGGGGTGGCCGCAGGCCGAGGCGCTGCTCGCCTACACCACCGATCGCGTAGCGCGGACGGCGGAGGTGGAGGTGGCCGTGGTGCCCGGCGTGCGGGCGCGAATTGGCACGGTGGCGCTGGCGATCGACGCGCCTGGCGGGGTCCCCCACGTGGCGGAAGCCACCATTCGACGCGCCATGGTCGTGCGCCCGGGCGACTGGTATTCCGCCCGCGCCATCATCGATGCGCAGCGGAACCTGTATCAGACCGATCTCTTCCAGCGCGTCGAGCTGCAGCCGGACAGCCTGCAGCCGGCGGGCGACACCATCGTGAACCTCACGGCGCGCCTCGTGGAGGGCGACCGGTGGGCCGCTCGGGGCGGCCTGGGCTGGGCCACCCTCGATTGCTTCCGCGCGCAGGGCTCCCTCACGGACCGCGATTTCCTTCCGCTCGCGCAGCGGCTCGAACTCACCGCGCGCGTGAGCAAGATCGCCCTCGGGGCACCGCTCGACGGCGCGCCCGGACTCTGTCAGGGGCAGGCCCGCTCCGATCCGTACAGCCGGACACTCAACTACTACACGTCCATGACGCTGCGGCAGCCCGTCCGGGCCTCGGATGCGCGCGTCCCCTCGCTCACGCTCTTCAGCTCCACGCTCTCGGAGTACAAGGCGTTCCTGCGACGCACGCCCATCGGGGCGGTCGTCTCCGTCGCCGACCCCTTTGCGCGGCGCGCCTCGGCGCGGTCGCCCAGCACGCTCTCCTACCAGGTGGAGCTGGGGCGGACCGAAGCCGAGCCGGCCTTTTTCTGCGCTGTGTTCAATGCCTGCGACGCGGATATCCGCGCGTTCCTGCAGCGGACCAACCGATTGGCCGCGCTGGAACTGTCGCTCGCGCGCGAGCGGCTCAATGATCCCGTGCGTCCGACCGGGGGCACCGTGGTGCGTGCCACCATGCGGCACGCCAGCCGGTTCGTGGGCTCCGACCGGTCGCAGCAGTTCAATCGCGCCACCGCCGATGCCACGTGGATGCGTACCGTCCGCGGGACCACCCTCACCGCCCATCTGCGGGCCGGTGTCGTGCAGGGACTGGGGACGGCCACCGGCGTGGCCGGGTTCATTCCGCCACAGGAGCGCCTGTACGCGGGCGGGCCAACCACCGTGCGCGGCTTCCGGCAGAACGAGCTCGGGCCGGCGGTCTACATCGTGAGCGGCTACGTGCCGGTGACGCGGGGGGGGGCCACCGTTTTCGAGGTTGATCAGGCCACCGTCATCGAGCGCGTGGTCCCCACCGGCGGGAACAGCCTGGTCGTCGGGAATCTCGAGGCCCAGTGGGCCACGCCGGTCGCCCCGCAGCTGTTTCAGGTGGCGGCGTTCGCCGATGCGGGGCGTCTCTGGAATCGCGGGGCGCCCGGCGCGCCTCCCTTCGTAGTCACCCCCGGTCTGGGGGTGCGCGTCGCCTCCCCGTTCGGCGCCATTCGCGTCGACTTCGGCTACAACCCGTCGGCGCTGGTCGCCGGGGCCGCCTATTTCAACGCCCCGCTGCAGGCCGGCATCGCACCGCTCTACTGCGTCAGCCCCGGCAATCAGTTGGCCACGCGGCTCGCGGGCGGCGGCGCACCGCCCGTGCAGGCGTCGGGGCCGTGTCCCGCCACCTATCGCCCCTCGCGACGGTCGGGGCTGCTAGGGCGCATCAACCCCAGCATCTGGATCGGGCAGGCCTTCTGATGCGCTGGTCCCGCCGTCGGCTCATCGTCGTCCTCTCCGCCGTCCTGCTGTTGGCCACGGGGGCGGCGCTCGTGGGCGGCGTGATTGCGCTGACGCGAACCACCGGTGGCCTCGCGCTGCTCCGGCGCGTCCTGCTCCCGGTGGCACAGGCGGCCATCCCCGGGAAGCTCTATGTGGGGACCATCGGCGGGACGCTGTATGGCGATCTCACCATCGACTCGCTCGATATCCGCTCGGCGGATGGCCGCCCCTTCCTGAGTACGGGCCCCATCCGCATCCAGTGGGATCCGCGCGACCTGCTCGATGCGCGAGTGGTCATCACCTCGCTCGAGGTGACGCGTCCCACCGTGACCCTCGTCGACTACGGCAACGACGACTGGAACTGGAAGCGCGCCCTGATGCGACGTCGGGCGTCAACCGGTGGGCCGCGCGGCCGCTTCGGCCGCTACATCGTGATCGACACCACGACGCTGCGCGAACTCACGTTCGTCGCGCGCCTGCCGTGGACGCTCCCCGATTCGCTGAAGGGCGCCAAGCGCGACAGTGCCCTCACCTTCAACCTCACGCGCCGCGATGGGGAGGTACGCGCCGAGGATGGGCGCTATGTGCGGGTCTACCGCTTCGTGCGTGGCCAGCTCGCCATGGGGCGCACGCGGCTGGCCGATCCGGCGGTTCCCGGCCAGCACTTCGACGTGAAGCGCGCCGACGTGGTGTGGGTCTATCCGCCGTTCTGGTTCCGGAACCTCCACGGTTCGTTCCGGCGGCTCGGGGACTCGCTCTTCATCGATACGACCACCTTCGCGCTCCCCAAGGCGCGGGCCGCCGGACGTGGCAAGGTCGTGTGGGGGAGTGGCCTCCCCGTGCGCTACGACATCGGCTTGCGTCTCGATACCATCGCGCTCTCGGAGCTCGCCTGGATCGACGAGACCGTCCCGCATGTCGGCGGCGGAAGCGCATGGCTCCGGATGGTCTCGGATCCGCGCAACCCGGCGATCATCGACTACCGGATCACGGGCATGGACGCGCAATCGCTCCGGTCGCGCATCACGGGGAACATGACCTGGGGCGTGGGTGGGTTCGTCACGCGGCTCACCGACGTGGATCTCGATCTCCAGCCGGCGCACACCGACCTGCTGCGCTGGTTCAACGGCGAACCCTTCCCGTACGACTGGCGCGGGCGCGTCACCGGCCGGGTCCGCGCGCGCGGCGGCTACGTCACCGACTGGCAACTCGACCGGGCCGACGTGGCGTTTGCCGACGAGCATGTGCCGGGCGCCGTCTCGCGCGGACAAGCCACCGGGCGCATCGATCTCTTCGCGCCGGCGGAGGCCATCCTGAAGGGGGTGGATCTCGAGATCGGCTATCTCGACTTCCGGACGCCGCGCCACGTGAATCCGCTCTTCGCCGAGCTGAACGGCTTCGCGCGCGGTCGCGTGCGGCTGGACTCGCTCTGGTACGATGCCTGGTTCTCGAAGGCCGACATCGAGCTCGTGGATGGCCCCGGACAACCCTCGCGCTTCACCGGCAGCGGGCGGTACACGCTCGTCCCGGAGGGGACCATCTTCGATGTGGACCTCCAGGCGGTGCCGCTCTCCTACACCACGCTCTCGCGCTCCTACCCCGACATGCCGCTCCGCGGATCGGCGGTGGGGCGGATCATCGCCAAGGGCATGGCCGACGACATGCAGGTGACCGGGACCCTTGCCGGCGAGGGGGGCGAGCTGAGCTTCACCGGAAAGGCGGATGCCCTGGAGCCCGTCATGGGCGCCACTGGTACCTGGCGCATGCGTGGCGGGAATCTGCAGGCCCTGTTCGGTGACGGCCGACTCCCCGCCTCGACGCTCAACATGCGGGGCACCGTGGGGATGTATGCCACCACCGGGCCCGATGGGCAGTTCATGAACCACACCATTCACGGGCCGTTGCGGGCCACCGTGGACGAGTTCTCGCGCCTTGCCGAGGCCCGCGTCTTTTCGGGCACGGTCGTGGCGCGCTTCGATTCCGGCGTCGTGCACGTGGACACGCTTCAGGTGGAAAGCTCCGCAGCCCGTATCGTGGCCGAGGGCCGGTTGGGGCTCGACCGCGCAAAGCGCGACACCCTGCGCGTCACGCTCGCCATCGATTCGCTGGGCGGGCTGCGCCCGTGGGTGGCCCCTGAGCCGTCGGGGCCCGATGCCGCGCCGGGGCTGCTGCTTCCCTCCGACTCCCTGCGCGGCATGGGGGAGGCGCGCCTTCTGCTGGCCGGATCGATCGACACGTTGGATGCGCGCGGTCTCGACGTGGACCTGCGGGCCGATCTGCGCGACCTCGTCGTGGCCGGGACTCGCTCCATGCGGGCCGGCTTCGAGGCGCAGGTGACCGATGTCTTGCGCAAGGCCAACGGCCGCGTGCTCTTCACCGCGGACTCCGCCCGCGTGGCGGGCATCGGGCTGGCGACGCTGACGGCGCGTTCCACCTTGCGTGAGGGACTGGCCGAGACCTTCACGCTGGCCGCCCGCACACCGGCCGAGGCGCGGATCGCGCTGGGAGGCGGGGTGACCAGGCGGGAGGCTGCCACCGCGATCCGGATCGACAGCGTGCGGATTCGGGTCGACAGCGGGATGACGCGTCCGCGCGGCTTCGCGCTGGCACGCCCCGCCGTGGTGGCACTCGACGGAAACGGACGGATCGTGCTCGACTCGCTCGTGCTGCAGCATACCGATACCGGCCGCCTCACAGTGACCGGCATGCTGGGCGCCGACGGCGAGGTCACCGGGGCGCTCGTCGCCGATCGGGTCCCGCTCGAGGACTTCGGTCGGCTGGCGGGCACCGCGCAACGCGGCCGCGGACGGATGACCCTGACGGGTCGGATCGGCGGGACGCGGGATGCGCCGGAGGGCACCGCATCGATCGCTCTGGCAGGGGCCGAGTGGGGGCGCCTGCGGCTGGGGGATTTCCTCGGCGCAGCCCGCTACGCTGACCAGCGCCTGGCCATCGAGGGGGCCCTGCGGGTGCGCGATCAGCCCGTGCTCACGGCCGTCGCCACGCTGCCGCTCGATCTCGCGTTGCGGGCGCGCAAGACGCGCACGGTGGAGGCCCCGCTCACCGGCACGCTCCGGAGCACCAATACCGATCTTGGCGTGCTCACGGCGCTCTTCCCGGATGTGACCGCCGCCCGTGGATCGTTCGACACCGACGTGCGCCTCACCGGCGGTTGGGACCGTCCACGGCTCGAGGGAAGGCTTCGGGTCGACAGCGGGTCCGTCTCGGCGGCGCCCCTCGGTATCCGGCTTGATCAGGTCTCCGTGGATGTGGGGCTGCGCGGCGACTCCATTGCCGTCCGCCGGTTCCGCGCCACCAGCGGGTTGCCGGGGAGCCGGACCCCCGACACCATCGGCGTGAGCGGGCTCGTGGCCATCACGGAGATCGCCAACCCGTTCTTCGATCTCACGCTCGCTGCCAGCTCCTTCCTGGCCATCGACAAGGCGCGTACCGCCTCGATCGCCATCTCCACGCCGGAACCGATCCGGTTGCAGGGGACGGCCAATGCCCCGGTGGTCCGTGGGGCCCTCCGACTCGACCGCGCGCGCGTCTACATCAATCAGCTCACGCAGCGTCGCCCCCTCGACGTCTCCACCACGGATGCGCTGATCGACACCTCGAGCCTCGATGTGAATGCCCTCCTGCCATCGGCGCCGAATCGCCTGATGCGCAACCTGCAGCTCGACAACGTGCGTCTGCAGGCGGGTGACGATGTCTGGCTGCGGTCTCCGGAAGCCAATCTCAAGCTCGGCGGCCAGCTGCGCGTGACGCGCTCGGCGGCGCGGGACCTCCGCGGCCCGCGCCTGGCGTTGGCCGACTCCCTCACGGTCGAGCGCGGGACCTATCAGCTCAACCTCGGTATCGCCCGCCCCGGGTTCGAAGTGGAGCGCGGGCTGGTGCGCTTTTTCGGCGATCCCGATCTGGCGCCCACGCTCGATATCACCGCCCTGCACACCGTCCGGGAGACGCGTGCGAACTCGAACCGCCAGAACGTGCTGGTGCGCGTGAATGTCGGCGGCACGGTCGATCGCCCCACCCTGGCCCTCACCAGCGGCGACAATCCGCCACTTCCCGAGAGCGACCTGCTCTCCTACCTCGTGACCGGCGAGCCGGCCTACGCGCTGTTGGGGACCCCATACGCAGAGCAGGGGGCCACCCTCGCCTTGCGTCTGGCCGGGAGCTACCTCTCCAGTCGGCTGGCCGGTGGACGATTCGATGTGGTGCAGGTCGAACCCACGGCGCTCAATCCCGGGGACGCCGCGAACCTGCGACAGAATGGCCTTGGCATTCTTGCCTCCACCCGCGTCGGGGTGGGTGGGCAGGTGGCACCCAATACCTATCTGACCTTCAGTACGGGGCTCTGCGGGCTCAACCCGCAGGCCAACGGTGGCGGCGATGCACTCTCCCTCTTTGCGCAGGGG
>Ga0068876_10002882_pt1 | contig 12561 bp, 10 predicted proteins | sample NOAtaG_6_FD_66442 | JGI IMG/M metagenome (GOLD analysis project Ga0068876, IMG submission 66442) | Freshwater lake microbial communities from Lake Erie, under a cyanobacterial bloom - NOAA_Erie_Diel5S_2200h metaG | ecosystem: Environmental > Aquatic > Freshwater > Lake | place: USA: Ohio, Lake... | reverse complement strand
TATGAACTAAGCGGTACGCAGCGAGAAGAAATATACACGCACCGCAACAGCACTTACCTTACGTTTACATGGTTCATCAAAGAACATTCCGAACTCTCGTCCACCACTTATTATCAGCCCGCTTTAAACGATTGGGAAGACTTTCGAATAGCGACCGATTTCAATCTCACGTTCGAAATTACGAAACACTTCGCTTTTGGCATTGCAGGCTCGTTGCTATACGACACTCGTCAACCTGTTGATGTGCCCAACCTAATCTATCGGATGGAACAACGCCTCGTTTACAACTTCTGATGGAAGTGTGATACCTTTACAATATGAAAATTGCGCTGGCTCAACTGAATTATCACATTGGCAACTTCGAAGCCAATACGAACAAAATTATCGGCTGTATTCGTGAAGCACGAGAACATGGTGCAGACCTTGTTGTATTCGGAGAGTTGAGTGTATGTGGTTATCCGCCTCGTGATTTTTTGGAATTCGATGATTTCTTGAAACGCTGCGAAAAGAGTGTTCTTGAAATTGCGAAACACTGCACCGACATTGCAGCAATTGTTGGTGCGCCATCGATAAATCCGAAAGTCGAAGGAAAGAATTTATTCAATTCCGCATACTTCTTAAGTGACGGTAGCATTACAAGCGTGCATCACAAAGCGCTGTTACCAACGTATGACGTTTTTGATGAATACCGCTATTTTGAACCCGCTACTTCTTTTTATTGCGTAACATATAAGAAAACGAAAATTGCGCTCACTATTTGTGAAGACATTTGGGACGTTGAAGACGACTTAATGTACACGCGATGGCCAATGGAAGAATTAATCAAAGAAGCGCCTGATCTGATGATCAACATTGCTGCATCTCCATTTAGCCATAAACATCCTGCGAAACGTCGTGAAGTGATGAAGAAAAATGTTGCGTGCTATCAATTGCCACTTATCTATGTTCAGCATGTTGGTGCGCAAACAGAACTGATTTTTGATGGCGGATCAATGGCGCTTTCCGCTTCCGGAAAAATTGTGAATGAACTTCCCTACTTCTCTGAAGCCTTGTCCATTGTGGACACTGAAAACATCAACCATCAGGAAGAAAATCTTATTGATCTGAATAAATACGAACTGATAGAGCAAGCGCTAGTTCTCGGAATAAAAGACTACTTCCACAAAATGGGTTTCACGAAAGCGATTCTCGGATTGAGTGGCGGCGTTGATTCTGCATTGGTAGTTACACTCGCCGTAAAAGCATTAGGAAAAGAAAATGTATTACCTGTGTTACTTCCATCGTCGTATTCGTCTGATCATTCCGTAAACGATTCGATTGAACTGTGTAATAATTTGGGATGTCACTATGAGAAAATCAGTATCGCTGAAGGCTACGACACGATGCTGAAAACATTGCACCCTGTTTTCGGTGATGCACCTTTTAATGTTGCGGAAGAAAATATTCAGTCGCGTTTACGAGCAGTTATATTAATGGGCATTGCCAACAAACACGGCTATATTTTATTAAACACCACAAACAAAAGCGAAGCAGCTGTAGGTTACGGAACCTTGTACGGGGACATGTGCGGTGGCATTGCTGTGATTGGCGATTTGTATAAAACGGAAGTGTATGAATTGTGTCATTATATCAATCGTAACGGCAACATTATTCCTGAAAACGTTCTGACGAAAGCACCATCTGCAGAATTGCGACCAAATCAAAAAGATTCTGATTCGTTACCGGAATATGATATTCTGGATGCGTTATTGTATCAATACATTGAACTCCGTCAAGGGCCACAAGAATTACTTGCGCAAGGTTTTGATGCTGCGTTGGTTCAGCGTGTATTGAAAATGGTGAACAGCAATGAATGGAAACGTGCTCAAGCTCCGCCCATCTTAAGAGTTTCATACAAAGCTTTCGGTAGCGGAAGACGCTTGCCTATTGTGGGGAAGTATCTCGGATAGTTGTTATAAAAATAGATCCTTCATCAACTCTTGTGTCGGATCTACCGAATAGCCGGTGAAATCTGTTACACCGTGAGAGCGCAAGACATCTTCATCAATAAGATGTTGTCCTGTGGTACTGTTGTTGGTCACGGAAAATATTTTCGCAGCTGCATCAGCAACAATATCAGGTATTCTAGACTTGCTGACCATTTCTTCTCCGCCTAGTAAATTGCGTACAGCAGCGGTAGCAATTGTTGTTGCAGGCCACAAGGCATTAACGGCAATATTATCCTTTTTCAATTCGTGTGATAATCCCGTAACCAACATGCTCATGCCGAACTTGCTGATTGTATATGGAGAAAAATGTGCGAACCATTGCGGATGCAGACTAATAGGTGGAGATAAAACAAGTATATGTGCACCGTCAGATTGTTTCAAATGCGGAATAGCATGACGGGAAACCAAATACGTTCCGCGCACATTAATATCATGCATGAGATCCCACTGCTTTGCAGGTAATGCGCTTGCCGGAGATAAATTAATGGCACTTGCATTGTTCACGAGAATATCAATTCCTCCAAAACGTTCGGCTGCAGAATTGATTGCTTCCACAATCTGTGCTTCTTCTCGTATATCACATACAACAGGCAAACACGCTCCACCGGCTGCTTCAATTTCGGCGGCAGCAGAATAAATAGTGCCTTCCAATTTAGGATGTGGTTCGGTTGTTTTCGCAGCAATAACCACATTGCAGCCTTCGCGGGCCATTCTAATACCAATTGCTTTACCAATACCGCGTGATCCGCCTGTTATAAATACTGTTCTTCTTCTCATAGTAAAATCGCTTGATGGAAGATACAACGAAACACGAAGCAAATACAAGCAAACCACGAATAATGTAAATTCGCACAAAATTCAGCACTATGAAACTTCCTTTGATTTCGGGTATTCAGCAAGTAGGAATTGGAATTCCAAACGTACATGAGGCGTTTAAATGGTATCGCCAAAATTTCGGCATGGATATTCCCGTTTTTGAAGAAGCCGCTGAAGCAAATTTGATGTTGCCGTACACCGGAGGGAAAGGACACAGCCGACACGCGATTCTTGCTATTAACATGAATGGTGGAGGTGGTTTTGAAATTTGGCAATACACCAGTCGCACACCTGTTCCTATTTCGTTTGAAATACAGGTAGGCGATTTAGGACATTTCGTAACGCGAATGAAATCGAAAGATGTTAAAGGAAGTTACGCTTTCATGAAATCGAAAGGTTTGGATGTACTAAGCGAAGTGCAACAATCACCTGATGGTAAATCGCATTTTTTTGTGCGCGATCCGTGGGGAAATATTTTCCAAATTGTAGAAGGACTGGATTGGTTCGCGAAAGGCAAACAACTAACAGGTGGTCCTGAAGGTGCGATGTTGGGCGTGAGCGACATGGATCGGTCTATTAAATTTTATGCAGACATTTTAGGTTATGATAAAGTGATCTACGACAAGACCGGCGTATTCAATGATCTTATGGCTTTGCCGGGAGCATCACACGAAGTTCGTCGAGTATTATTGACTCACACAAAACCACGCGCGGGAGCATTTTCAAAATTATTAGGATCAGGTTGCATTGAATTGGTTCAGGTGTTAGATCGAAGTCCACGTAAAATCTTTGAAGGTCGCTGGTGGGGCGATCGCGGATTTATTCACCTGTGTTTTGATATTGTAGGAATGCAAGAACTAAAAGCGCTGTGCGAATCAAAAGGACATCCGTTTACTGTCGATAGCGCGAACAGTTTTGATATGGGCGAAGCGGCAGGACACTTCAGTTACATCGAAGATCCGGATGGAACGCTCATTGAATTTGTGGAGACACATAAAGTCCCTGTTTTGAAAAAATTAGGGTGGTACATTAATCTTAAAAAGCGACCGGCACATCAACCGCTGCCCGATTGGATGCTTAAGAGCATGTCCATGAACAGAGTGAAGGATTAATTGTTAGTTTGCAACTTCCGAAGTTGCTCGTAGTCGGCAATTAAATTCGTACGCAATTCGATAAGTTCTTCAACGACAACTTTTTCGTTACGAAACAGTTTGATCAATCGGCTTTTTCCCGCGGACTTTTTTATACGCACATAATATTCTTGCGCGATCATTCCGGTAATTGGAACAGCAATAACGAATCCGAGCGTAATGAACCAATCGCGTGTTAGCAGCCCAACAACGATACTTTGGATTAACCAATAGAATTGGTAAATAAACACACTAAGCGTTCCATTGATAGACGCATGCCATTCGACCAGACGTACTAACTTCCCCGTAATGACATACGGTAATTTGTAAGGGATATAATTCGTCAGCACACCAAAAATCCAGATTGGGAATAGCAAGGTGAAGTACACAAAATCTTTCAGCACATCACCTATGCCCATCGCACTAATCACTTCAGGACGCAAAACCTGATCACGCAATTTGAATTTCTTTAGCAGAGAATTATACTTCGCAGCGGCCTCACGCATACGTCCTGTGGATTCCGGCATGTCATGTTCAGCGCGACTGATAGTTGAAGCCACTTCACAGGAAAAGGCATGAGTATCTTTTCCGTTCTTACTATCAACGCCGGTTTCTGCGGCATAATCGGGCAACAGCATTTCCTCTATCGTATTAACGAGATCATCGTTTTGCGGATGCTCGATTACTACCAAAAGCTCCGCCATACGCTTTTCTAAATCGCGCGTAAAAACATTCATCGCTTTAGCCTTCTCCTGTTGATATAACTCGAAATAATCGGAAAGATTAATAGGCGCGCCGTAATTTACATGCAACGTGGACCGAAACTTCCATGGCGTTGCACTGTAATTGATTCCAACAGGAACGATAGCCAGATTCAGATTGTAATTATTTTTTTCTTCGGAACCGAAAGCTATACGCGCAGTACCTTTTTTCAGTTTGCGCAAGCGCCGTTCCTGAATACATAGTCCTTCAGAAAAAATAATGATGGCTTTATTTTGCTCCAGCATTTTGGCGCACTTTTCAAAGGTTTCATCGTTTTTGCTCAGATTTTCGGCCCCTTCCAGCAAGCGATAGATGGGGATGATGCCAATAAATGAAAGAAAATGCGCTAACCATTTCTTTCGAAACACATCAGATCTTGCCAAAAACCAAGTTCTTCTTCGCGTTGTAGAACCTAGCATGATGGCATCCATAAATGCGTTGGGATGATTGCAGGCTAGAATTACAGGACGATCATTGGGAACATGATGTAGTCCTGTTACTGTCTTATTTCTTTTGTGACGATAAAAATATCCCAGCCAGATATTGAATGATAACCAGAGGTAACGATAAAATATGTTGCCGATAATCTTCACGGCCGCTATCGGTTAAATACCAGGCGCATTCCGCGTTTCGATTCGTCGAAAGTTCCATCACGATACACCAGATGTCCATTGACCCAAGTGTGTGTAACGGTATGCGAGAAAGTCACGCCCTCGAACGGAGACCAACCGCACTTGTACAGGATATTACTCTTATCCACAGTAATTGATTGATTCGGGTCAACCAACACCACATCTGCATGATAGCCTTCCCGAATATAACCGCGCTTATCGATGCGGAACAAATCTGCGACGGCATGCGACATTTTTTCTACCACGCGTTCAATCGGAATTGCGCCTTGCTTCGATTTTTCCAACATGGCGATAAGCGAATGCTGCACCAATGGACCGCCCGAAGGTGCTTTTGCGTATGGCTGCTCTTTTTCTTCAATAGTATGAGGCGCGTGATCTGTAGCAATTACGTCAATGCGATTATCAAGTAATGCTTTCCACAATTCTTCGCGATCATGAGCCGTTTTAACTGCAGGATTCCATTTGATATAATTGCCTTTGACTTTATAATCTTCATCAGAAAACCAAAGATGATGCACACACACTTCAGCAGTAATTTTCTTTTCGCTCAACGGCAAGGTATTATCAAATAATGCCAACTCATCTGCTGTGCTGATATGAAACACATGTAAGCGTGTTCCGTATTTTTTCGCACGAGCAACAGCTTTGGATGAAGACGCCAAACAAGCTTCACGGGACCGAATAATTGGATGCATCGCAGCGTTTAAGGAATCCCCGTATTGTTCCAAATAGCGAGACATGTTACCCTTAATCATCGGATCATCTTCAGCGTGAACAGCGATCAATGTTTTTACTTCACGAAAAATAGTTTCCAGCGTTTCTTCATTATCTACCAACATGTCTCCTGTTGACGATCCCAGAAATATCTTCAATCCAGCAACACGTCGGATATCCATGCGTCGAATCTCTTCGATATTGGAATTTGTCGTTCCCATAAAAAAAGAAAAATTCGCAAGGGAAACTTCGGATGCACGTGAAAACTTCTGCTCCAATAAATCAATTGTTGTTGCAGATGGCACGGTATTCGGTTGTTCCATAAATGACGTAACTCCACCGGCTACTGCTGCTTTTGCTTCTGTGTAAATTTCGCCTTTATGTGTAAGTCCGGGTTCACGAAAATGCACCTGATCATCTATTACACCGGGTAATAATAGTTTTCCCGTCGCATCAATAATCGTTTCTGATCGGTGTTCCAAATTTTGACCTACCTCAGCAATTAAGCCATCTGCAATACGGATATCGCCAACAAACTTTTTCCCTTCGTTGACAATCGTCCCATTTTTAATGAGATATTTCATACTTAAAATGTAACGGTTAGTGTAATTATTTCGTTCCCTCGTTTAACCTTTACCGGAATGGTATCGCCTTTATTTCTCTTACCCAATTCAGCCATGTAGTCTTTCATATTTTTAACGAGACTGCCATCCATCTCTACAAGAATATCACCTTGTTGTATTCCTGCTTTAGCTGCAGGACGATCATCAGTAACACCATCAATTCTTACACCGGGCCCTTCGAAGGCATAATCAGGCATAATGCCCATCGTTACTTTATAACGCGGTTTCCCCATGTCCGGATTACGGGTCTGAAGAAACTTTAATTTATCCAACGTCTCTGTCTTTTCAATTATTAATGTGATGTACTCAAGAATCGCTTTTTCGCCCTCAAAATTTACTTTATTTACATCATCGCTTGGCTTATGATAATCAGCATGTTGACCGGTAAAGAAATGCAAGACAGGAACGTTCTTTAAATAGAAAGAAGTTTGATCAGAAGGTCCTACTCCGGCGCTGTCCGTTTTAATTCTAAAAATGGTACGCATGGATGAAATAATCGGAATCCAATCAGGAGCAGTACCAACTCCGTATATCATCAGTGCTTTTGTCGAATCATTCAATCGACCAACCATGTCCATATTAATCATGTAATTAATCGTTGACAAGTCAATAGTTGGTTTTTCGCAGAACTTTTTTGAACCCATTAGTCCCAGCTCTTCGCCGGAAAAACAAATAAACAGAAAATTGAATGATTCTTTACGATTATTACCCGCATAGTAGCGAGCCAATTCCATGACACCTGCAGTTCCTGAAGCATTGTCATCCGCTCCATTATGAATTTTACCTTTTCCGTTAGCATCTGTAGAATTGCGATCATGCCCCAGCCCCAAATGATCGTAATGGGCACCAATGACTACAGTATATTTTGCGCCATTATCCAAATAACCCACGACATTCTTACCCTTGCGCTCTTTCAAGTTTGCAGTTGAAGTATCATGCGGATTAGTTGATGATTTAAACGTAAAAGGATAGTAATAGCCATCTGTCCCTTTCGGTTGCAATCCTGCTTTCTTGAATTCCGACGCAATGTATTTAGCCGCTTTTTGTTCTCCTTTGGAAGAAGTTCCACGTCCTTTTAATTTATCGGAAGCTAAATAGGTCACATCTTTTTTCAGACGATCGACACTGATGTCTTGCGCAACACCTAATGACCATGCGACAACAGCAACTACTAACGATATGAGTGATTTTTTCATGGCTCTAAATTACTCCTTCCAGTCTGCAATAAAAACATTCGTATCGCGTGTGCCATTGTTGCGTCTGTTGGAACAGAAAACGATCTTCTTCCCGTCAGGCGAAAACATGGCGAAGGAATTAAAAATGCTTTCGTGAGTGATTTGTTCCAAACCTGTACCATCGACATTGATCATGTATAGCTGGAAGTCATATCCACGTTGCGATTTATGATTAGAAGAGAAAATGATTTTCTTCCCGGACGGATGATAATATGGAGCCCAATTGGCTTTACCCAATTTGGTAATCTGCTTAAGATCGGAGCCATCAGCATTGCAAGTATAAATTTCCATGTTGGTTGGAGCAACAAGCCCCTGCGCTAAAAGAGATTTATACTCTTCAATTTCTTCGGGCGTTTTCGGGCGGGAAGATCGGAATACAATTTTACTTCCATCGGGTGAAAAGAATGCACCACCGTCATATCCCAGTTCGTGTGTAATCTGTTTTGGATTACTACCATCCATGTTCATAATCCATAAATCCAAATCACCTCCACGTGTTGAAGTGAAAAGAATTTTATCTCCTTTCGGTGAAACAACCGCTTCTGCATCATATCCTTTTTCGGAGGTTAATTGCTTCACCACTTTTCCATTCAAGTCCGCGACAAAAATGTCGTAAGTATCGTAAACCGGCCATAGGTACTTTCCTCCTGCACGCAAATCGGGCATAGGCGGGCAAGGTTTTCCGGAAAGATGAGTTGATGCATAAATAATATGTTTACCATCAGGCATAAAATACGAACAAGTTGTACGACCGCCTTCGTTACTGATTCGCACAGGTTTATATAACGAATCTTTAACGTCTTTGATTTTCATGGCGAAGATTTGATCACACTCCAAACCCCACTTCGGATTGTTCGACTGAAAGGTTAACCATTTACCGTCAAAACTGAAGTATGCTTCGGCATTATCGCCGCCAAAGGTTAGTTGCTTCAGATTAACGATATGTTTTTCTTGCGGATTATCGATCGACTTATTCTTTTTACCGGCTCCAACAAAAAGTATGGCCGCGATAAGAACCAAAGTCCACGTAGTAATTTTCATAAAATAATTTTGAAAAGATGCGCTGCAAAGATAACATTCCCCATCAGCCAAGTGTCTGATTATTGTCAGTACACTATTTGCGATTAATCTTCTTAAATCGCATTTGCAGCACGCCCCAGAAGGCTTCTTTAAAGATTTTAGTCGACATTTTTGAAACACCTTCCACACGGTCGACAAAAGTGATCGGCACTTCCCGTATTTTGAATCCCAATTTATACGCAGTGTATTTCATTTCAATCTGAAACGCGTATCCTACAAAGCGAATATCATCCAGATCGATCGTGTCCAAAACCTTGCGCTTGTAGCATTTGAAACCGGCTGTTGTGTCCTTCACATTAAACCACAATACCAAACGAACGTACACCGAAGCAAAGTAGGACATCAACAAGCGCCCCATTGGCCAGTTGGAAACTTTACCGTCTTTGACATATCGTGAACCAACAGCAACATCCGCCTTTTTATTGGCGCATGCGTCGTACAATCGAATCAGATCATCAGGATTATGCGAAAAATCACAATCCATTTCAAATATGAAATCGTAATTACGCACTAACGCCCACTTGAAACCGTGTATGTACGCGGTTCCCAAGCCCAATTTTCCTCGACGTTCTTCAATAAAAAGTCGATCGGAAAACTCGCTTTGCAGAGACTTAACAATATCCGCAGTGCCATCCGGAGAGCCGTCGTCAACGATCAGTAAATGAAAGTTACCATCCAGCGACATGACTTTGCGAACCATCTTTTCGATGTTCTCTTTTTCATTGTACGTGGGTATGATGACTACTTTTTCGGGCATAATGAGGGTAACGAAGATACTTCTACAAGATTGATCCTGCAAAAGCTTAACAACATTTGGGCAAATGCGGCAAAGAATTTGTAACTTTTAGACAATATGTGGAGCAGACGACTATTACTTTTTACAATTTTAACCATTACGACCACTCTTATTCACGCACAAGGCGCGAAAGATAGCGTTCGGTTATCGCCGGACACCGTTATTGCAAAAGCCGACACCGGCATAGCCAGCTGGTATGGTCACAAGTGGAAAGGTCGAATGACTGCAAGTGGTGAACGGTTTCATCCCGACAGTATGACTGCGGCGCATAAAACTTTGCCGTTTGGGACGATAGTAGAAGTTAGAAATCTGAAAAATGATTCCGTGGTACATGTGGTTATTACAGACCGTTTACCAAAATCATCTACCCGAAGCATTGATCTGTCGCCTGCTGCCGCTAAACGATTAAACTTTTATAGTGCAGGCTTAACGAAAGTCACTATCAGACCGGTAGGCAAACGAGCAATTAGGAAAGCGAAAAAATAAAGACTTCGCAAAGCATGACGCATCTTTACATGCACCTACAGTCTTCCTTTCACGATTTCATCTACCACTGCAGGATCTAGTAACGTAGAGGTATCGCCAAGATTATTCAATTCTCCTTCAGCCACCTTTCGCAAAATTCTACGCATAATTTTTCCGGAACGGGTTTTTGGCAAACCTGTTACGATCTGAATTTTATCCGGCTTAGCTATAGGTCCTATGAACTTATTGACCTCGGCAATGATCTCCTTACGCAACAATTCCTGATCATCATTCTGTTTGGTAGATATTACGTATGCGTAAATTCCTTGACCTTTTATGTCGTGCGGAAATCCTACAACGGCGCTTTCTACAATATCCGGATGCATATTGATAGCACTTTCCACTTCAGCAGTTCCAATACGATGACCCGAAACATTGATTACATCATCCACTCGTCCGGTAATACGGTAATAACCATCTTCATCACGCTTACAACCATCGCCGGTAAAATACAAGTTCTTGTAAGTCGCGAAATAATTGGTTCTACAACGTTCATGATCGCCATAAGTAGTGCGAATCATTCCCGGCCAAGGAAACCTGATACATAAGTTCCCTTCTACTCCATTACCTACTATTTCATTGCCTTTATCGTCTACAAGAATCGGTTGAATTCCGGGTAATGGCAGTGTTGCAAAACCCGGCTTTGTTGGTGTAATATCAGCCAAAGGAGAGATCATAATTCCACCGGTCTCCGTTTGCCACCACGTATCAACAATCGGACACTTTCCTTTACCTATGTTGTCCGAATACCATTGCCACGCCTCAACATTAATGGGTTCACCAACAGAACCTAATACGCGCAGCGAGGACAATTTGTAAGGTTTTACGAAGTCCAAACCTGCTGCTTCCAAAGCACGAATGGCAGTAGGTGCCGTGTAGAATATATTTACGCGATATTTATCTACTACTTGCCAAAAACGACCTGCATCAGGGAATGTGGGAACACCTTCGAACAAAACGGAAGTTGCACCACACAACAACGGACCATATACGATATACGAATGACCCGTTATCCAACCGATATCAGCGGTACACCAATACACTTCGCCTTCACGATATTGAAATACATTCTGAAACGTATATGCCGAATAAACCATATAACCGCCGCACGTATGCACTACACCTTTTGGCTTGCCTGTTGATCCCGAAGTGTACAGTATGAACAACATATCCTCACTATCCATCGGTTCAGCAGGACATTCATCAGCGACATCGCGAATTTCATCATGCCACCACAAATCACGTCCCGGCTGCATATGCACAGACTCCCCTGTTCTATTCAGCACAATAACGTGCTCTACAGAAGGACACAATTCCAGCGCTTCATCAACCACCTTCTTAATGGGAATCTCTTTCGCGCCACGATAAGCGCCATCAGTAGTTAACACCATTTTACAATCACTATCCTGAATACGACCTGCTAAAGAAGAAGCGCTGAAACCCGCAAATACAACCGAGTGTACAGCTCCAATGCGCGCACAAGCCAACACTGCAATTGCCAATTCGGGAACCATCGGCATATACAAACACACACGATCTCCTTTCGTAATTCCATTACGTTTCATCACGTTCGCCACCTTACACACTTCATGATATAATTGACGATACGTGTAGGAGCGAGGTTCATCATCACTATCATTAGGTTCCCAGTAATACGCCACCTGATCACCACGTGTAGCGAGATGACGATCCAAGCAATTCTCGGTAATATTTAATTTCCCGTTAATGAACCATTTTACGTCGGGCTTTTCAAAATTCCACTCCAGCACCTTATCCCACTTTTTATTCCAAACAAATTCATCAGCAATCTGAGACCAAAATTGTTCCGGCTGTTGAACGCTTAACAAATACTGTTCGTGATATTGCTGAAGTGACGTGATGCGCATAACGTATAATTTGATTTTTAAAGGTACGCAGTGATAATGACGATTTCAATACCATTCATGAAATGTCCGGAAAATGTAAATTGCATCATGAAATATATCCTTCTCGTTACGTTTTGTATAGCAAACATGTGCTGCACAACAGAGAAACCCTCCAACCTTAAAGAAGCTGAAAGTGGCGCGAAAAATGCAGACTGGAAATTCATCACGTACGATTCTCTGTCATTTGACTCTGCAGCCGCGCAAGCTACCGGCGCCGATCAATACGGCATGCGTCAATATGTGATGGCCTTTCTGAAACGTGGACCAAACAGAAATCAGGATGCTGCAACAGCGGCGCAATTGCAAAAGCAACACTTGGAAAATATAAATCGCAT
>Ga0068876_10002876_pt1 | contig 12571 bp, 9 predicted proteins | sample NOAtaG_6_FD_66442 | JGI IMG/M metagenome (GOLD analysis project Ga0068876, IMG submission 66442) | Freshwater lake microbial communities from Lake Erie, under a cyanobacterial bloom - NOAA_Erie_Diel5S_2200h metaG | ecosystem: Environmental > Aquatic > Freshwater > Lake | place: USA: Ohio, Lake... | reverse complement strand
ATACGACATCGCCGTAGATGATAACAGCAATGTGTATGTAACCGGCGGCAGCGATGGTTCGGGCACAGGAAGTGACTTTTGTACAATCAAATACAACAGTGCAGGTGTGCAGCAATGGGCAACACGTTACACGTTTACCGGCGCGAATATTGATGCTGCGTATGCCTTGCATCTAACGGCATCAGGAGATGTTTACGTGACAGGTTCAAGTTTTACCAGCACAGGTGCGGATATTGACATTGCAACCATTCGCTACAACAACAACGGTGTGCAGCAATGGGTTGCTCGTTACAATGGACCGGGAAGCGCCTTTGACACGGGTACTGATCTGGTGGTAGATGAGACTTCAGGTGCCGTATATGTTGGAGGATATCAACGTGCATTGACAGGAATCACCAATTTCGATTATGCAATTTTAAAGTATAATAACACCGGAGCATTACAGTGGAATCAGTCGTATGGCGGGGCAGGGAACGAATTGGACCGCGTGAATAAAATTGCATTGGATAATTTGAATCACGTGATTGTTACAGGACGCAGCGTAGGAACAACTACAACAGCAGAAGATATGGTGACCTTGCAACTGGATGCAACCGCAGGAACCATCATCTGGACCGACCGCTACGATTCAGGAATCAACAATTACGATGAAGGCAACGATTTAACTATCGACGCAGCAGGAAATATTTACGTGGCCGGCTACGGATTCATCACCGGTGCAAATAACAATTTCTTCGTTTTAAAATACACGAACACCGGCGACCGCGAATGGTTTACCATGTACAACGGCCCTGCTAACAACAGCGATCAGGCGTATTCCATGACTATGGATACCTTGGGCAATTTGTACGTTGCCGGACCAAGTCGTGGTGTTGGCACTAACGAAGATTATGCGTTGGTAAAATTCTGTCAACTCACATCCACCGCCGGTGCAGATACAACAATCTGTTTAGGAGCAACCGTACAATTGAATGCTACATCATCTTTCGGCGGAATCGACAGCGTGTGGTGGGTTCCTGCGGCAGGATTGAATCAAAGTAACATTGCAAATCCGTTAGCATCTCCTACCGCAACAACATCTTATGTATTGCACATACGCAATCAGTACGGCTGTATTGATCTCGATACTGTTGTAGTTACTGTAGTTCCCCTTCCGGGTCCCGTTATTCAAGCTTCCGGACCATTATCATTTTGTGAAGGCGGTTCCGTAACCTTAACGGTTATTGATACATCAAGCACTACCGTGGCGTATTTATGGAATACCGGTGCCACAACTTCATCCATTATTGCAGATGCTTCAGGTACGTATAATGTTATTATAACGAATAATGCAACTTGTTCCAGTCAGAGTTTTGTGAATGTTACCGAAAATCCCTTACCCAACATTGATGCCGGCAATGATGTAGGGTTTTGCGTTTCCGCTACTGTGCAGCTATGCGCAACAGGCGGTGTGCAATATTCCTGGTCTCCCGCATTCGGTTTGAGCGACACCACTATTGCATGTCCGACAGCAGGACCAACTTCTTCCACCACGTACATTGTATTTGGAACAGATGCTAACGGTTGTGTATCATCGGATACTGTTTCTGTAAACCTCTATCCTATTCCATCCGTTCCAACCATTACGCAAAACATAGCGGTATTAACCAGTTCCACGGCATCATCGTATCAATGGTATTACAACGGCAATCCAATCAGCGGTGCAACGAGTCAGTCGTATACACCTACACAAAACGGCAGCTATTATGTAGTCGTTACAGATTCGAATGGATGTGTATCCTTCTCGTCTACGTTTGTGATGAACGAAGTTGGAGTGGATGAAATTTCAGCCGGTGCAATATCGCTGTTCCCGAATCCGAACAACGGAACATTCACATTACAATTTGAAGAAGCTGCAACAGGAACACTTCGTGTATTTGATGCCCAAGGACGAGTTGTTTTTGCGGATCAAATTAACGCACAAAATGCGGTTAACATAAATCTGAATGCACCTGCAGGAATGTTTTGGTGCGAGTGGATAACTGCCGGCGGAGAACGCACAACTATTCGATTTGTGATTAACTAAATATGAACATACTCGGCATCATCCCCGCACGTTACGCTTCTTCCCGATTTCCGGGAAAACCGCTCTTTGACCTCAACGGCAAGAGCATGATACAACGGGTATACGAACAGGCATGCAAAGCTTCTTTGTTGTCCCAGGTAGTTGTGGCAACGGATGATCAACGCATCTTCGATCATGTCATCGGTTTTGGCGGTAAGGCGGTAATGACCTCGAGTGAACACCGCAGCGGAACTGATCGTTGTGCTGAAGTGTTGTCGAAATCATCAGAACATTTTGATGCAGTAATCAATATTCAAGGTGACGAACCTTTTATTCAACCGGAACAAATTGATTTGCTTGCACGGTTATTTGAAGATACATCCGTAGCAATCGGAACACTGATTAAACCTTTACATGATCCATCGGATTTAACCAATCCGAACATTATTAAAGTAGTTATAGACACGAATCAAAATGGCATTTACTTCAGTCGGTCGCCCATTCCGTTTGTGCGCGATGCCGCTGCAATCTCCGAATGGCCGCAAAAAGTGAACTTGTACAAACACATCGGCATTTACGGTTATCGTGCTGATGTTTTGCCGAAACTCACCCAACTTGCCCCGGGAGTTTTGGAAATTGCGGAATCGTTGGAACAATTGCGCTGGAGAGAAAACGGCTATTTAATTCGTACTGCGTTGACTCAACTGGAAACCATTTCCATTGACGCGCCCGAAGACGTAGACAAGCTGCGCAAAGCGGGGTTGATTTAATCCCATTTTTTCGGTATATTGGAGCAACCAATTGCCGTCCCCATGCAACACAGTTACACCGCTTCCAAAGGAATAATTACGTGCATTTTCTTGATTTTCGGCGTTCAATTTTTTGCGCAGCACGTGCAAACTGAACTTGTTCAACCTGCGTTTCAAAAATCGGACACGTCGTATAGCAAAGACTTTTTAGCATCGAAAAAAACGTGGACAGAAGATCCTGCACAACGCAGTATCTATTCCAGCACGTACAGAACTCCGGACGGCAGAATCATCATCGAGTCAAGTAAAAAGCCGCTTAACTACTACAACGAAACGGGACAGTTGTTGCACATTGATGATGACATCATCACGCGTAGCAATGAAGTGGTGATGCCCAATCAGCCTTATCCGGTGGCGTTGAGCAATAACGGTGTTATTACATTGGCTTCCGGAAAAAAAGAAGCGTTGAGGTTTGGTCAAAACGTGCGCATTAATAGTGTTGCTTGCGCGCTAAATATTGAACCAAACGAAGAAGGAAAATTTTCAGCTGCAACAGGCATTACAGGAATTCGGAAAGAATTTGAATTGCGTGAAAATGCAACGAAGTATCACTACATACTCGAACAACAACCTTCATTAACTTCCAATTATTTTGTCATCGAAGAAGAATTTGAGGTGCCGGCGAATTCACGTGTGGAGTTGGACAAAACGCGACGTAAAGAACATTTCGGTTATACGAGTGCGGATGTGATTATTACAAATTCCGAAGGTGTAGAAATTGGCAGAATCTCTGCTCCGATTATTCTGGATGCCAATAACAATTGGATCCTTGGAGGATATCAGTTAGTTCCGATGAAAAATGGAACTCGCTATATTTTAAAAACATTAGTACCGAAATCCTGGTTGCAAGATGCATCCCGCTCCTACCCTGTTGTTATTGATCCTTTAGTAACAGGGCCAACTGCACTGTGGACCGGTGGTGTGATGCCATCATGTGTTATTCCTCAATACAACATCGACAGTATTGCTGTAACGTTGCCGGCGCAAATTTCTGTCACCGGCTTTTTTGTAACGTCGAGTTTTTATGCAGATCCATTTACTACTGCGGTGATGGCGGATGGCGCGATGCAGTTCAGCACCACGTGTAACATTTCACAATCTTTTACGGTACAGCCGCCCGCAGGAAACACGCCCGGAACAGCGTATTTGCAAGCCTTTAATTTGCGCAGTCCATTGATGTGTTGCTTTCCACAAGCCTGCACTACACGCACGTTTTATCTGCGTATGCACTTAGGTCGCACCATTCCGAACACCGGTTGCAACTCCACGCACATTTATTACAATCCAACTACGCAGTGGCCGTTCTCTGCATACGTGGAAGGTCGCACCGTTGAAACTTTCGGTAACGAATGGTCTGTTCCAAACACTCCAATTTGCAAAGATGTTTGCACTATTATTGGAACAGCGCAAGCACGTTACGGCGTTCCTCCCTACACCTTCACGCATCCCTGGATGCAGGGCAGCTCCACAGGAGGGACTGCCGCGGCATGCAACTATGGCAACACAAACAGACAATTGACGCTCACCATTCCGAATTGTCCGCTGTATTGTGATACCACACCATTCATAGTAGTGCCACCGCCCACCATTACTGATGCCTGCGGCAACGTAGTTTCCGGACTAACAGCAGACACGTTGTGGTTAAAACCTGTGCCGATAGTAACGGCATCTCCTTCGCAAACCACCACTTGCACCGGCGAACCATTTACTATCACGCTGAATTCCTGCTTACCCAACACCACCATTTCCTGGTTTGGTGCAAACGGTAGCGGAACCGGTTCATTCACGGATACCGTCTTTAACACAGGCAATGCGCCGATACAAACGTACTTCTCTGCTTATTCTGTTGTTAACGGTTGTGGCTCTGATACGATTGTCATCACTGTCAACACGGATCCAATGCCTTTCGCTGATTTTATGGTTGCGCCTCAACCCGGTATTGTAAGTCAACCGGTAAATTTTACGGATGGCAGTCTTGCGAATGGCGGCACGATCACGACATGGCTATGGGATTTGGGCGATGGCGATACTGCAATGACTACAAATCCCTCGCACATATATGGGGCTCCCGGAAATTATAATGTGTGTTTATTCGTGAATACCGTCAATGGCTGTTCGGATACGGTTTGCAACGTGGTAGAAATCATTCCGGCAGAAGTGAATGCTCCGAATATTTTCACACCGAATGGTGATGGCATTAACGATGCGCTGGTATTCCAATACCTGGAATTTTATCCCGACAATCAACTAAATGTTTACAACCGTTGGGGCAATGTGATTTATTCGCAAAATGGTTATGTCAACAATTGGACCGGCGACAACCTCAGCGAAGGAACTTATTATTACGTTCTCAATATCAGTAACGGGCAGTTGCTGAAAGGCTATTTCATGCTGAAACGATAATGCAATTACTTCGTGTCGAATCAATTACGGAATAGCTGCAATTCTACCGCCGAAAATGGCTGAAAATGGCTAAATTTGAGGCTCGAATGGTAGCTCCTGTTAACATAGCGCATTTTATCGCCGACTTATTATTCCGGCACGATTGTGTTATTGTTCCCGGCTTGGGTGGATTTGTTTCCACGTACGCAGGGGCAAAGATTCATCCTGTTCAGCACACTTTTTTACCTCCTTCCAAGCAGATCGTTTTTAATAAGCACCTGCAACAGAATGATGGTTTGCTGGTGAATGCCATTGCGGTAGCGATGAGCATTTCATTTGATGAAGCACAAACGACAGTAAAAGCGTTTACGGAAGCTCTTCAAAACCAACTGCAGGAAGGCAAAAAAGTAGAACTGTTGAATTTAGGCAGCATGTGGCTGGATCCGGAAAAGAACATTTGTTTTGAATCCGATCCGGGAGTGAATTTCTTAATGGAATCCTTTGGTCTTGCCGCATTCCAGACTATGCCGATATTGCGTGAGACTCCGAAAACAGAGGCTAAGCCTATTGTTCGTGAAGATCGAAAGATTACGACAACAGCGGAAGAAGTTGTTGCTCCAAGAGTGCGCCGTTCAAAAGCGGTGTATGTTACCGCAGCTATCGCACTTCCGATTTTGATCGCTTTAACCTGGGTAGGTTTACAAATTCAGGACAACGGTCAGGGTATTGCAGGATTGGGCTTTTTCAAACAAGAACCGGGTAAATACTCTCCGGCAAACTACGTCGCTCTAACCAAAGTAGATACTGCGCGTGAAAATTTGAAATTCGACGCAGCAGGCAATGCTGATTTGCAGTTATTGGAAACAGGGCCGCGCTTGCATGTGAATGTGTATAAAATGGCAGCCGACTCTACAAGCGTTGCTGTTTCTCAAAATTTAGCAGCAAATCAAACCGGAAATTTGGAACGCGATCGTTTTTACATCATCGCGGGATGCTTCCGAATGCCTGAAAACGCGGACAATTATTACCGCGAATTGAGCGCGAAAGGGTTAAAACCTTCCAAGTTGAATGCTATCAAAGGCGGTATGACTTACATCAGCCTCGGCACATTCGCAGAACGTAAAGCTGCCGAAGACCTATTATTCTCTGTTCGCGGCACAGTGCCTGAAGCGTGGTTAATGAAACGCTGATTATCCGGCCCGCTTCACCCAGTCATCTACCCTGCGTAATAACAATTCCAAACGAATCGGTTTGTTGATGTAACCGTCAGCTTCCAGTTGTATGCCCAAATCTTTCGCGTACGATTCATTAAGTGCCGAAAGAAACAGAATCCGTGTTTGATCAAACTCCGCTTTTGCGCGCAATTGACGGCATGTTTCGTAACCGTTCATCACCGGCATTAAAATGTCCAGAATAATGAGGTGCGGTCGGCATTGCAACGCCACATCAAGCCCCGATTGGCCATCAGTTGCCGTGAACACCTGATAACCTTTACGCATCAGGTTATATCCTATAAACTCACGGATGTCGGGTTCGTCGTCGATAATTAAGATTCTGCGTGGTTGGAGTTCGTTCATCATGAGCAAACGTACATTGCTCATATTGCCAAATGATTACCCCTATCTGAAATGATTATGAATTTACGTCAGGATGCTGACGCTGCTTTTGCTCTTCCTGCGCGCGATTCTTGCGATAAATGGACACCGCTGCAAATAAGGCAATACCTAATACAATTGCGCTTAACGTTACCCAAACCCACGTATCGTTGCTCTTCGGAATTACTAAAAACACGATCACGAATAAGAAGATTGTTGCAACTTCATTCCAAAGGCGCAAACGAAACGAAGTCCATTTCAACACATCGCGTTGATGCTGCTTGAACAACTGATGTGTTTTTAAGTGATACAGCGTTAATCCTATGGCAAAACACAATTTGAGAATAAACCAGGCCTGTGCATATAAGTCGGGGCGATACCAGGTAATCCACAATCCAAAAATCCACGTTAATATCATGGCCGGCCAGGAAATGGCATACCACAATCGTTTCTGCATGATTTTGAACTGTGCGGAGAGAATATCACGCTCCCGTTGTTCTTTATCCTGTGCTTCCACATGATAGATGAGCAATCGCGGCATATAGAATAACGCGGCAAACCAACTTACCATAAAAATCACGTGCAGAGATTTCACATAAACCATACTGCAAAGGTAGTGGAATGCCTCCAACAGCGGGTCAAATTAGTTGGGGTTAAATGCCTACCTTTGCACGCTATGGAAAGTACGCGTCAGCTGAAATTTGCACGTTTAATTCAAAAGGAAATGGCAGACATTTTCCAATTTGACATGCGTGGCACTTTCGGAAATATCATGATCACGGTAACAATGGTTCGGGTTAGCCCGGATTTAGGCGTTGCTAAAGTTTATGTCAGCTTGTTTCCTGTTAAGGACAAAAAAGAAGTCCTCGAGAAGATAAAAGAACACACTGTAGAATTGCGTCACAATTTGGGACAACGCATTCGCAAGCAGGTCCGCGTTATTCCGGAATTGATGTTTTTCATCGATGACTCCTTGGACTACGCTGAAAGAATTGAAGAACTCCTGAAAAAGAAATAACGACTATGCATTACGATCCCATTAAACGAACCCTGGGCTCCGTTTTTAATACTTCACCCTTCATGCGTAAATTATTTTACGCTTTGTTGGACTTATTGTTGTTGCGCGCGTGGCACGTACACCGCGAATTAAAGTTATGGCGCAAAGGCAAAGGAGATGACATCAAAATTCTTGATGCGGGTTCAGGCTATGGACAGCATAGTTATTATCTCGCCGGCATGAATCCGAAATGGGAAATTCTTGCGGTAGATGTGAAACAAGAACAAGTGGAAGACTGCAACAAATTTTTCCGGCAGGTAGGTCGCACGAATGTAAAATTCGAAGTGGCTGACCTCACTAAGTTTGATATGCCTGAACGCTTCGACATGGCCCTGTCTGTAGATGTTATGGAACACATTCTGGAAGACGTAGCGGTATTCGAAAACATTTGCAAGTCGTTAAAGCCGGGCGGAATGCTGCTGGTTTCTACACCTTCTGATCAAGGTGGTTCGGATGTTCATGATGATGGAGAAAGCTCATTCATTGAAGAACACGTTCGTGATGGATACAACATCAAGGAAATTGAAGACAAAATGAAAAAGGCCGGCTTCAGCAAAGTGGAAGCTTTGTATTCATACGGTACACCGGGTAAAATTTCATGGAGACTTTCCATGAAGTGGCCGATTCAAATGGTGGGAGCTTCTAAAATTTTCCTGATTCTTCTTCCCGTGTATTTCCTGATCACCTATCCATTCGCGTATTTGTTGAATTGGATGGACGTGTCTCAGAAACATGCAACAGGAACAGGTTTGATCGTTAAAGCCTGGAAATAATCTCATCGGGACCGCATGAACAGCATATTCTTCATAGCGCGTCGATACCTCTTTTCGAAAAAATCGCACAATGCCATTAACATTGTCACCACGATTTCTGTGGTGTGTGTTACCGTCGTTACTGCGGCTTTGATCATCATCATGTCGGCGATGAATGGTCTCTCCAACTTAGTGGAGTCGTTGTACAATTCGTTTCATGCCGATATTCGCATTACACCTGCAGCAGGCAAAACGTTTATTTCCGATTCATCGCAAGTTGCGCAGATCAAGAAAATTCCGGGCGTTGCGTATTACACGGAAATTCTGGATGAAAACGGATTAACGGAAAATGCCGATCGTCAGATGATTGTTACGTTGCGTGGTGTGGGCGATGATTACGCAAAAAATAACGGATTCGACACTGTTGTTCGTGATGGTAATTTTGAATTAAAACCACACGGAAGAACCGGCGCTGTTGTGGGCATGGAGATTGGAGCCAAGTTACAACTCAATGCGCTGTCGCCTTTACACATTTATGTTCCTAAGCGCGATCGTAATCTGGCTGTTGATTTAAATAACCTCGACGAAGAACCATTCAATAAAGATTTGGCTTTAGTTACCGGCATTTACGCAGTAAGCAGCGATTTCGACGGAAAGTACGTTATCATGCCGATTGAAAAAGTGCGAGAGTTAATGGCCTACACCAAAGAAAGCAGTTCTGCTGAAATTGGTTTAGCTGCGAATATAAAAGCAGATGATGTGATTGCGTCGATCAGTGCGATTCTCGGCCCTAGCTTCAAAGTGGAAGGGCGTTACGAACAGAATAAACTCTTGTATCAAACGTTGAAGAGCGAAAAACTTTGGACGTTTTTTATCCTGTTGTTCATTTTAACGATCGCTACTTTCAATACGATAGGATCCTTGACGTTGTTGATTATTGAAAAGAAAAAAGACATCGGCATTTTGTGGAGCATGGGTGCGAGTCGGAAATTTATTCAACGTATTTTCTTTACCGAAGGAATTTACATTTCCTTGTTCGGATTGTTGATAGGGACAATTCTTGGCATCGCGATTTGTTATGCGCAAGATCAATTCGGATTAATCCGATTCAGTGAAGGTTTTGTTGTAGATGCTTACCCCGTGCAAGTAAAGCTTACCGATATATTACTGATTTCCGGCGCTGTAATGCTCATCGGAATTTTAGCAGCATTGTATCCCGTGCGCGTGTACACGAGAAAATATCAGCAGGTGAAATTATAATTTTCACTTTCTTTTCTTCTATAAATGACCTGCATTTAATGGTTGCATAACATGCAACTTATGAGCTCTCAGATATCTTTGGGCATCCTTATCATCCAAAGCCGGAACCAGAACGTGAGATTGAAAAAAAGTGTAGTCGTTAGTAAACGCGTGCGAAAAATTGTGCATTCCGCAGTCGAGCACCGTACCCGAATTTTTCATAACGAAAATCAAAAAATTCTGGGATTACTTATGTCCGAACAAAGTCGTTTACTGCAATTTGAAGAAAGTGTTCGTTACGCGAAAAACTTACAAGATGTGCTGTTAACGCCTGAGTCAAAACTGCTCGAGTATATCCCGCAATCATTTCTTTTGTCACAACCACGTGATGTCCTTACAGGAGATTTTGTGTGGATCAATAAGCTGCATCACAAAATAATAATCGCCGTGGGTGATTGCACCGGACATGGGATTCCCGGAGCGTTAATGTCCGTGTTGGGCGTTTCTATTTTCAATCAAATCATTCTCGACGAGCGCACCATTGATCCTTCAGAAATACTCAATAAGCTGGATGATCGCATTTACAGTTCACTGCAAGGTGGCGCACTGAACAGAAACTCTTACGATGGCATGGACGTAGGCGTCATAGTAATTGACAAAATGGAGCAAAACGTAATGTTCGCCGGTGCTAAACGTAATCTGATTGTAATGTCCGGAAGACAACTTACTGAAGTAAAAGGAGCGCGCTTTCCGATTGGTGGATTGCGTTTGGAAACTAAACGACATTATCCGACGCATGTAATATCCTGCAGTCCCAACGACTCCTTTTATTTGCACACCGACGGATTTGTGGATCAGTTCGGTGGTCCGAATGACAAGAAGTTAGGCACGAAGCGTTTTAAGAAACTAATTGAAATTGCACACGAAGAAAAACTGTACAATCAAAAAGTATTGTTTCAAGAGCTTTTTAATCGCTGGAAAGGAGCAACAGAACAAACCGATGATGCTACACTCCTCGCATTTCGTTGCTAGTTATTGCTTCACCAAACGCTGCGTAAACAATACTTTACCATCTGCTGCTTCACCGCGAATTAAATACACTCCGCTTTGCAAAGGTTGTGTATTAAACCAGAACTGATTAAGTCCAGCACGCGCACGATCCTGCAAGAGAACCGTTACTTCTTTACCGCTCAAATCATACACCACAATACGCATGGTTACCGCTTCTTCAATTCTGAACTGAATGGTGAACTGATCCATAGTCGGATTCGGGAACACGCTAGCATCGTTTTGTACTTGCGGAGTAGAAGGAACACTAACGTCCGGACTTAAGGCCACTTCTCCAATCCACGTTTGATGCAAATTGTTTGCAGAACCGATCATACCATTCACCCAAAATGTGCCTTGTTGATTGTAACGACGCTGAATGCCGGAATAATCGCCCCAACGATCAGTTCCGTTCAACACGTTGATGTAACCCAGACCGCGCTTAATAACGACTCGGTCCGAGTAATTCCCAATACCATCAGCAACGCGAACGGAAAATCCGGGGAACGTATCCTGACTGCTATGCAGAAACACAATCATTGACTTGTCATCATTACCGGTGTAACCCGCCCACGCAATATTCGGATAACCGTATTCCAGCAATGTATCGGTAATTATCGCTGCAGTGACAGCGGGACTTCCGTCCGGATCGTTGATCATTCCGTGATACACCGTGCAAAAACCGGTTGTTGTATCTAAGGTGTTCGAAACGAACTGGATTTTATCATTCTGAATAAACGCCCCAAGAATTCGCGCATCGTTGGTTTGCAACAAACCTGTTGCTGTTGGCTGCGTGCTGTTTGGAGGAACAATATATTGCACCGGACTGATCAATGGTGTAACGGTAACTTGTTGTCCCGGAGCATTAATGGAATCGGTAATGTGCACGAGGAAAATGGTGTCATTTCCTAATGTCATATTGCGATTGGAAAGGAAGTACAAACCGCGTGCAGACGGCGGTTGATCGCCACCTTCAACAGGACATAAATTACGAATCGGGCGACCTCCGTATTGAATGCCGGAATGCAACTGTGAGGATAATGTATCGCCGGCGTAACCGTCCCATTTATTGATTTGCCAAATCAATGTTTGTGCGAAACCGGTTTGCCATGGCATGTTATCGTACACCAGATTTACTGTAATAAAAACCTCTTGTTCGTTTACCGTCAGCATCGGATAATCAGTCCATGCAGTATCGGCAAATGGATTTCCGGGTAACTGATATAAATTCCACGCTCCATTAACCGTATCGGTTTTAGAAAATCCGACTATGATTCCTGTTTGACCGGAAGAAAATCCTGCAAGGCATAACAATATAAATCTATTCGATTGCGGATCGTAAATCACTTTCGGATCGTATTTCGTTGCGGGATTTCCTAAGCTGCTCGACCAAAATGAGAGTGTTGCCGTTCCCGCTGTAGTATTGTTCCAGGTACGATACCGGAAAATGCTCGAGTTTTGCACCGATGCCAATGAACCGTTGTTACCGATGGCAATTTCGTTATCGTTGGGTGTACTATTGTTGAATAAATTTCCGGCGAACGTCCTTCCGACGGTTGGCGCAGGAACAGATGAACTTCTCTGATTAACACTGCTTCCGGAAGTAACTGTTTTCTTAGGATACAACAGCTCCAAGGTATCCTTAA
>Ga0068876_10002875_pt1 | contig 12571 bp, 10 predicted proteins | sample NOAtaG_6_FD_66442 | JGI IMG/M metagenome (GOLD analysis project Ga0068876, IMG submission 66442) | Freshwater lake microbial communities from Lake Erie, under a cyanobacterial bloom - NOAA_Erie_Diel5S_2200h metaG | ecosystem: Environmental > Aquatic > Freshwater > Lake | place: USA: Ohio, Lake... | reverse complement strand
TATAGCCAGTAAGAATAATATCCCTTCGAAGGGATTTATGTTATATAGTTTCATGGACGACCACCTGAACGACGTATATGTAGATATCGAATCTTCCGAAATTAAGTTTAATCAAAATGGCGGCTGGATATTAACAAAAAAAAGGAATTGGCGAAAATTTGTTATTTGGCTGAATAACAATAGCCGTGCGATGCAATATTTTAAAGTCCGGTTTGCTCACCCTGAAAATGATAAATTCCACAAGTATTTTGCTGACATTATCAGTGCCATGGCTAAGGAATACCATCGGCACTATCCTGAAAATACTTTTTATGTGGGGTATTATCCAGGCGAGGTAAGAGATACCGCATGGATTAAGTATTGTAACCAAAATATTAAATTTATCAAAACCAGGCCTCCATACGATCTTAACGAAAACTATTATGATTATCACCTTCAATATGATCTACATCCTACACTAAAATTAAATGATTATTATGTATCATATATTTTTAAGAATGTTCAAAATAATTAATTGCTGCTTTTTCTATATAATGACGCAATAAATAGCCTTAGGCTTAAGAACCTATTTTACTTGAACTGAAGGCAAAGTTGAACGTATGACAGAACTTTCCTATGATACTAACATCAATCCTTCTGCTGAAGGTGAGGGAATTGATATCAGCCAATACCTATTCGTCTTTTTCCGAAACTGGTACTGGCTGGCTCTGGGCCTGAGCCTGGGCTTTGCGATCGGTTATATCAAACTGCGATATTCGACCACAATCTATCAGGTCGCAGGGACTGTGCTGCTGAATGAAACAGAACAATCAGAGACGGCGTTGAGCAGCCAGTTGGGGCTGACCACGACAAAGAGTATTGAGAACGATATCCTGGTGCTGAAGTCCACCAATCTTATGCGCAGGGTGGTAGATAGCCTGGAAATTCATACGACTTACTTTGCCGTAGGCCGGATAATGAATATGGAAATATACCCCTCAAAAGATGTACGCCTGAACACGTTATCTTCTCCTGAAGCAGCTTATGGGAAGGTTCTCAATTTTACCTTTCAGGATAAAGGCAATTTTACGATCCAGATTGGGGAAAACGAAACTGATACTATCATGGGAAAAGCCGGGGCACCTTTCTCTATTGATAAAGCCATCTTTTCACTGGAGGTGAACAGAAATATTGATCCCGGTGATAAAATGATTATCCGGGTTAATGACCCTAACGAAGTGGCCGGGGCTTATGCAAACGCACTCGGTGCAGAACAAACCGAGACTTCCAATGTAGTCACCTTATCGCTACAAGACCCCGTGCCGCAGAAGGCACTGGATATCATCAATATACTCATTCAGGAGTTCAATGCGACTTCGGTGGACCGTAAGAACGAGTCAGATCGAAAAACGATAGCATTTATTGATGAGCGTCTGCAATATATTACTGAAGAACTCTATGGTGTGGAGACCGAGGTCGAAGGGTATAAGCGCAATAAAAAGCTGGCATTCGGGACAGGAGGAAGGGCTAGCTCCTATCCAGAGATGATTGCCAATATCGAGGATGAACAACTTATCGAGATTGAAGTTAAACTGAGCACAATTAGTGAAACAGAGGCTGCTTTTGCCGAGGCCTTAGAAAAAAAACAACCGTTATATGCATTTAGCGATAATAGCGCTTTAAAAGAATTAATTGAAGAGTATAATGGATTAATCTACGAACGCGAGGCGCTGGGCATAAATGCAAGACCCGGAAATCCTGCTTATAAACTGCTCGATGAGCAGTTCCGGGAGACTTCTGAAGCAATTGAACAAGGGATTAGTGCACAGCGCCGGGCACTACTACTGCAAAAATCCGCCCTCGCAAGTCGTTTAGACCCACTTGAGCGGGAAATCAGCAGGATACCGACGATCGAAAGGGAGCTTCTGCAAATCATGCGACAACAACAGATTAAAGAACAACTTTTTTTATCTCTGCTCCAGCGACGCGAAGCGGCAGCAATTGCCGTCGCATCAAAAGTAGGCACTACCCGCTTTATCGGTGGCCCTTCCAATCAGGGAGCTGTATCCCCTGACCGAAAGAAAACGATGCTGTTTTGGATATTGATAGGACTAGGTATTCCCGGGGGCATTATCTTTTTGAAAGAATTTCTGGATAGGCGGATTTACACCGAGAAGGATGTCCGCAGAGGCACTGCAGCACCCTTCCTGGGTATGATTAGCCTGGCACGTAGCGAGAGCAATATTGTGGTGAAAAAAGGCAGCCGCTCAGCTGTAGCGGAAATGTTCCGCCTCCTGCGCACCAATCTTCAGTTTATGGCCGCCGGGAACCCAGTGAAGGTCTATCTGGTGACTTCCAGTATTTCCGGGGAGGGTAAAACATTTATCTCGGTAAATCTCGGCCTTAGTATGTCGCTTTCCGGGCATAAAACGATATTGGTGGGTCTGGATATGCGCAAACCAAAACTTAGCCGATACATCACCGGGGCACAGGCAGAAAGTGGCATCGCCAACTTCATGGTGGACGAAAATACCCGGCTTGACGAATTAATTCGCCCGGTACCCGGCTATGAAAATGTTGACTACCTGGATTGTGGCCCGATACCTCCAAATCCTGCCGAGTTGATTGCCAGCAACCGCACTTATCAGTTGTTTGAACAGCTCCGCGAGCGCTATGATTTTGTTATCGTGGATACCGCACCAATCGGCCTGGTCACGGACGCCCTACTGCTACATCCTCACGTAGATCAGGCTATTATCGTTACGCGCTTTGGCAAAACCCACAGTAATTTCCTCAAAATTGCAGAGGATATTTATCAAAACAAAAAACTCCCGAAACTGGGGATTTTGCTCAATGGGGTCAAGGGGGGAAGAGGCTATGGCTATGGCTATGGTTATGGTTATGGTTATGGTTATGGTTATGGTTATGGTTATGGTTATGGTTATGGTTACGGTTATTACGAAGAAGACAAGAAAAAAAGGCGGCACAAAAAGCAGACCTGATTACTCGGCGCTACCCGGCGATATGTAGGGTTAAAATTGTAAATAAAAATGAAAAATAAAGAAGTCCAAAAAGACTGGGACCTTATCATACAGCCCCAAACACGATGGTTGGATCTTCGGTTGAAGGAAGTCTGGCGCTACCGAGATCTGCTGCTCCTGTTTGTCAAACGCGATTTTATTGCTCAATACAAGCAGACCATCCTGGGGCCGCTCTGGCATTTTATTAGCCCTATCTTCACTACCCTTATTTATACGCTTATATTCGGTAATGTTGCAAAGCTTTCTACCGATGGGATGCCGCAGGTTGTATTCTACATGAGCGGAATCACTATCTGGAATTTTTTTGCACAAACGTTTACAGGTACGGGTGCTACATTCCTTTCAAATGCCGGTATTTTTGGAAAAGTTTATTTCCCTCGGTTAGTCAGTCCTTTGGCAACTGTGTTGTCTAAATTAATCAAGTTTGGCATACAGCTCTTACTTCTGACGGGCTTTGTTATTTACTATAAGATTACCGGGTATCTGCCTGGTTTGAATTGGGTAAATCTGCTTTACCTTCCTTTCGTTGCCTTGCTGATGGGTGGCTTTGGGCTGGGCTTAGGGATTATCCTTTCTGCATTGACTACCAAGTATCGCGACCTAAATATATTCATCGCTTTTGGCGTAAATCTGCTCATGTATGCTACACCAGTTATTTACCCACTCTCCTCAGTACCAGATGAATACCGATACTTTATTGAATGGAACCCTATTAGCCCTCTGATCGAATTTTTTCGATATATCTTTACGGGGGCAGGAACGTTTACAACTTATACTTTGGGCTATAGCACCCTGATGATGGGTATCTTTTTGTTCCTGGGGATACTTATTTTTAATCAGGTAGAGAAGACTTTTATGGACACGGTGTGAGGTTGAGAACGAGGAGTTTGGTAGTATTTGGGGGTTTACAAAAATCAAATAACTTTCTAGATGAGAAGAATGAAAATATTCGCCAAAGCGCATCAATCCTTTACTTTTTAACCACTTTTCACTTAAAACCTTAACCTCACCTTAACCTTAACAAATATGCCTATCGCAATAAAAGTCGAAAATATCTCGAAGCAATACCGTCTTGGTCTAGTCGGGACTAAATCCCTCTCCCATGATCTTAACCGATGGTGGCATCTTATCAGGGGCAAAGAAGATCCATATCTTAAAATTGGGGAAATTAATGACCGTACAATCAAAGGGGCGAGCGAATACGTATGGGCACTCCAAAATATTAACTTCGAGATAGAGCAAGGTGTAGCTATAGGCATCATTGGGCGTAACGGCGCGGGTAAGAGTACCCTACTCAAAATCCTCAGCCGTACAACCGCTCCTACAAAGGGTAGTGTAAAACTCCGGGGGCGTGTGGCTAGCCTACTTGAGGTAGGTACGGGCTTTCATCCCGAACTGAGCGGGCGCGAAAACATATACCTCAATGGAGCTATACTCGGTATGACCCGTCGTGAAATTACAAGAAAATTTGACGAAATCGTTGACTTCTCCGGGGTAGAACGCTATATTGATACTCCTGTCAAGCGTTACTCTTCCGGGATGTACGTGCGTTTAGCCTTTGCCGTGGCCGCCCATTTAGAAAGTGAAATCCTCATCGTTGATGAAGTACTTGCAGTGGGAGACGCAGAATTTCAGAAGAAATGCCTCGGCAAAATGGGGGAAGTTCAAAAGGGCGAGGGGAGGACAGTCATTTTTGTAAGCCACAACCTAATCTCTATAAAGAGTTTATGCCAAAATGGAATCGTTATGGACAAGGGATTAACGACTTTTAGCGGTTCGGTCACGGATGCAATCGCAAACTATTATGCTTCAACAAGAATAATATCCGAGCTTGCGGATGGAACAATTACCAAATTAAGCGAGTACAATCTGGGGAAAGGAAGATTTACCAAAATATTAATTCAAAATACAAAAGGGGAATACACAAATAAATTTTTTTTCCTTGAAAAAATCAAATTCTATTTCGAATACGAAAGCCTGGATAGCCAGGAAAAGATCGCGATCTCAATAATTATTAAAGATCAACATGGACATGCTGTATTAATGGGTACGCCTGGTGAATCCTACCAATCAGTTGTCTTGGATAAGGGAATGAATAGATTCTCTTTTGCATTGGAGGAAGATTTAATGCCCGGCGAGTACTATGTTACGTTGGGTTGTGCTTATTATATTACTGGCTCAGCACTCGACTACAATGAAGATATTATTTCCTTCAGCGTTTCTATGAATGACAGAGAGGGCAGGAAAGAGTATCCCTGGCAAACCATTCACGGAACAATCAAACCGAAGTCTAAAGTCCAAATCATTACACATGAACATTGAAAACGCTAAAATCCTCGTCATCGGTGGCAGCGGATTTATCGGAAGCTTTGTCGTGGCAGAACTCCTCAAGGAGAATGTCGCGGAAGTAGCGGTATATGATAATTTTACCAGAGGTAAGAGGGACTACCTCGCCGGACAACTTTCAGACCCCCGATGTACAATTTTTCCCATCGGTGGGGATATCAGGGATGTAGATATATTGGACGCCGCCATTAAGGGCAAAGACTATGTGATTTGCCTGGCGGCCATGTGGCTGCTTCACTGCAAAGATTACCCACGGACCGCATTTGAAGTGAATATCGCCGGCACATTTAATGTATTGGAAGCCTGTGTGCGCCATAATATTAAAAAGCTGGTATGGTCCTCCTCTGCTTCGGTATATGGGGATGCAGTGGAATTACCCATGACTGAAACGCACCCTTTTAATAATAAAAATTTCTACGGCGCAACAAAAATTGCCGGGGAGGCAATGTGTACAGCATTTAACGAACGATATGGGTTACCTATCATCGGTTTACGATATATGAATGTATATGGCCCCCATCAAGACCAAACGGCTGCTTATACAGGGGTCGTTCCGATTATGCTGAATAAAATTGCCGCCAACGAACCTCCGGTTATCAATGGCGATGGTAGCCAGGCATACGATTTTATCTATGTGGAAGATACAGCAAGGAGTAATGTATGTGCATTGAAATCGGATATGCTCTTCGGTATGTATAATGTGGGCACAGAGGTACAAACTTCAATCAGGGAGCTTTGCAACTTAATTCTGGAGCTAAAAAAATCTCCCTTGGAGGTAATCTATAAACCTTATTCTGCTGACGATGCCAGGGCATTGGTCCAGAATAGAATCGGCTCGCGGGTCAAAGCAGAAAACGAACTCGGCTTTCGGTACCGCTACGGCCTTAAGGAAGGGTTACAAAAATTGATAGACTGGAGGATTGCTACTGGATTGGATAGGGAATAAATGGGCTTGGGGCTACTTTACAGCCACATCGCTGCCCCTCTCAATTCAAATTAAATTAAAAATATTTAATGTGAACCCAAAAAGAAATATCCAGATTTCCCTGCCTGTCACAGGTATAGAAGAGTGGGAAGCAGTAAAACCCTCTTTGATGTCTGGTTGGCTCACTTCGGGCCCCAAGGTGAGGGAATTCGAGCAGCTTTTCGCAGAACGCCACGCGGTGAAGCATGCATTAGCGGTTACCAGTGCAACCACAGCACTACATTTAGCATTGGTAGCTTTGGATATCGATGCAGGCGATGAAGTAATCGTCCCTGCTTTCACATGGGTATCTACGGCCAATGTGGTGCTGCACTGTGGTGCCACTGTAGTATTCGCCGATGTAGATCCGGTTACCTTTAATATGGACCCGGCCGACCTGAAAAGGCGCATCACGCCCAAAACAAAAGCCATCATTCCGGTGCACCTGTTTGGTCTATGCGCCAATATAGATGCTATTAAAGCCATCGCTGGTGATATTCCATTGGTAGAAGATGGTGCTTGTGCCGCAGGTGCTGCCTACAAAGGAACACCTGCGGGTGCCTTAGGAACGATTGGATGCTTCAGTTTTCACCCCCGCAAATCGGTCACCACCGGGGAAGGCGGTATGATTACCACCAACGACGATAAAATTGCAGAGTTTATTAGCATGCTTAGGAACCATGGCGCCTCCATTTCAGAAGAACAACGTCATCACGGCCCAAGACCCTATATCTTGCCTGACTTTAACGTACTCGGCTATAACTACCGGATGACCGACCTTCAAGGCGCCGTTGGTGTTGTGCAGCTGAAAAAACTGGATCAGTTTATCGCCGAAAGGGCCGAATGGGCTGCCTGGTACTCCCAACAACTAAAGGACGTTACCTGGTTACGAACCCCCCAGTTTGGATCAGAGTATAAACACGGATGGCAGTCGTACGTGACTTTTGTAGATGAGACCAAGGCCCCAATGTCTCGCAACGATATAATGGAAAAGCTTCAGGAATACGGTATCTCAACACGTCCCGGAACACACGCCGTACACATGCTAAACTATTACGCCCAAAAATATAACCTCAAACCAACAGATTACCCCGGAGCACAGGCAGCTAATGATTTTTCGATGGCAATACCTTTGCACAACCGGATGGTGGCCGAAGATTATCAGTATGTGGTTGAGGTGATTAAAGGGTTTTAGGTTTTAGGTTTTAGAATGGCTGCAAAGTGATTTTGAATTAGGACTAGAGGCTTTTAGAATTATGAAATAAAAATTAAATTCCAAAATATTATTCTGCAAATTTATTAATTTGCCTTAAAACCTAAATGCCTTACCACTCATTCGAAGAACTCGAAGTTTGGCAAGAAAGCTGCCGACTCGCTGTTCAGGTATATGAGACCATGAAAGATTGCCGGGATTATGGATTACGGGACCAGATGACCCGTTCAGCCGTATCTGTCGCCTCAAATATCGCCGAAGGTGCAGAACGGGGATCCACCCCCGACTTCAAACGTTTTCTCCACATTGCCAAAGGCTCAGCGGCAGAACTCCGCACCCAATTATACATTGCCCGAAAAGTTGGGTTGATAAACGAATCCGAGCAGCAAGCACTTACCCAAAAAACAAAACAAATCGCTGGCATGCTCCACAACCTAATTAAAAGTCTCCCAGTGAAAAAATAGGTTTTAAGCTTTAGATAAAAAAGGTATCTAAAACCTAAAACCTAAAACCTAAAACCTAAAACCTAAAACCTAAAACCTAAAACCTAAAACCTCCTATGTGCGGCCTCACCGGATATATTAACCTCAACAAAGCCCCTGCATCTTCAGAAATTCTGCAAAAGATGACGGACGCTATTAGGCATCGCGGCCCTGATGGGGAGGGTTATTGGGTAGAGGATAATATTGCGATTGGCCACCGTCGGTTGTCTATTATTGATTTGTCTGCTGCCGGGCATCAGCCGATGATTAGTACAGACCATCGCTATGTCTTAAGCTATAATGGGGAAATTTACAACTTTCAGGGGCTGAGGCTAGAACTGGAAGCTGCTGGTTACTGGTTCCGGTCTAAGACCGATACAGAGGTGGTGTTGAATGCCTACGCCCATTGGGGAGCTGACGCGGTTCGTCATTTTAATGGCATGTTTGCGTTCGTCATCTGGGACAGAAAAGAAAAATCGCTGTTCCTGGCCAGGGACCGATATGGGATAAAGCCGCTGTATTATGCCTTACAAGGCAACTGCTTCTCTTTTGGCTCTGAGCAAAAAGCCATGATGGCACATCCTGAATTTGTACGCAAGCTGAACAAACCTGCCCTCCTGGAATACTTCACCTTCCAGAATATCTTCACCGACCAGACCCTTTTGGAAGATGTAAAACTCCTGCCCGCAGGCCACCACGCCACGCTCAACCTAACACATAACACCTCAAACCTAAAACTTTCCCGTTATTGGGACTACCGCTTCCGCGAGCCTGATCAGCCTGCCGATAAAGCGGAATATCTGGAAGAACTAGACCGCTTATTTAGGCAAGCTGTGAAACGGCAACTGGTAAGCGATGTGGAACTGGGGGCTTATCTGAGCGGGGGTATGGATTCCGGGTCTATTACTGCGATTGCTGCCCAGCATTTTCCCTATCTAAAATCCTTTACCTGCGGCTTCGATCTGAGCTCAGCATCGGGTATTGAACTGGCTTTTGATGAACGCTCCAAAGCAGAGGCCATGTCTGCCAAATTCAAAACCGAACACTACGAGATGGTACTCAAAGCAGGTGATATGGAGCGTTGCCTGCCTACCCTGGCCTGGCATCTGGAAGAACCCCGCGTAGGGCAAAGCTATCCGAATTACTATGCTGCAAAGCTGGCGAGTAAGTTTGTAAAAGTGGTACTCTCCGGCAGCGGAGGCGATGAACTCTTTGGTGGGTATCCCTGGCGCTACTACCGGGCTGCGAATGCCCAGAATTTTGAAGCATATATTGATCAATATTACCTGTACTGGCAGCGCTTATTGAGTAACTCACAGCTAAAGGAGGTATTTGCGCCCATCTGGCCTGATATTGAAGGGGTATGGACCCGCGATATTTTTCGCAATGTATTCCTGACCCATGATAATGAACTGAACCGTCCGGAAGATTATATCAATCATTCCCTGTACTTTGAAGCAAAGACCTTCTTACATGGTCTATTTGTGGTAGAAGACAAATTGAGTATGGCACATAGCCTGGAAAACAGAGTGCCTTTTATGGACAATGACCTGGTGGATTTCGCGATGCAATGCCCAGTGGGGCTTAAACTAAATAATCTGGTGGAAGTATTGAAAATCAATGAGAACGAGTACGGCAATAAACAAAATCGGTATTTTCAAAAAACCAACGATGGGAAGCAAATCCTTCGGGAAATGATGTCCCGCTACATTCCTCCAGACATCACTCAAGCTGAAAAGCAGGGTTTTTCTTCTCCGGATGCAAGTTGGTTCAAAGGAGAAAGTATTGATTTTGTAAAACGCCGCTTACTAAATGAGCAAGTACGAATTTTTGACGTATTGGATCGAAAAATAATATTATCCTTGGTAGATCAACATATGAGAGGTGACCAAAATCGAAGATTGCTTATTTGGTCGCTGCTAAATGTAGATGCTTGGATAACCCAAACATTATATTAATTAAAAAATATGAGGAATCCAAACTTTATTATTGGGGGAACAGCAGCTGGTGGAACTAGTTTCCTGTCAGCGATACTTGTGCAGCATCCTGAGATTTATTTACCTGTAGAAATGAGACCAGAACCTCATTATTTTTACAAATCATGGGAATACAAAAAAGGTCTGGATTACTATCTGGAGCGGTGGTTTAAAAATGTTCCAGAAACGGCAATTGCAGTAGGAGAAAGATCATCATCTTATTTATTTGGAGGCGAAAGTGTCGCAAAAAAGATTGCTGCGGTTTATCCCAATATGAAGTTTATTTTTACTCTACGGAACCCTATTGAGCGAACATGGGCTAACTATCGCTATACCGTACTTCAAGGACTAGAAAAGTATTCTTTCGAAGAGGCACTTGCAAACGAAAAAAAAAGGGTTGAGGAGCAATCTGGTATCTGGGCTGAAATACAACCTTATAATTATACAGGTCGTGGATTTTATGCTGCGCAAATCAAGGACTATTTAAAGTATTTTCCTGTGGAAAATCTTCTATTTATAAAATCTGAACTACTTTCGAAACAGACCGATATTGAGCTACGCAAAATATACAAGTTTCTTGGACTTTCTTTCTTTGATTTCAATTTTGAAAGAGCTCCTGAGCATACAAGCGTTAATGTTATAGATCCGGAATTGCAAATAAAACTACGGCAATATTTTGGGGATCGCTTTGATAAAGTAATAGAAGCTACAAGGAAAGAGGAAGGTATAGAGAGCTTTGCGTCAAATGCGACCGATAAAGAAAAGATTGTTTTACTATCAAGTAATCTGACCTCCAATAAGCAACCAATGCCAAGTTCTGCTAGATCCTACCTTAATAATCTTTTCTCGGAGGAAATAGGCGAGCTAAAGTACTTAGTTGATTTCAATCTTTCAGATTGGCAATGATAAATTCAAGTGGTAAAGTGATTTGGATTACCGGACTTTCAGGAGCTGGTAAATCAACCCTGGCACATGAGGTAACTGCGCTTTTACGTTCTCAAGGAGAATCTGTTGTTTTGCTTGATGGTGACGAGTTGCGCGAAGTATTCGGTGCGACAGCATCTGATGCCAATAGCTATAGGCGCGAAGGACGATTGGCATTAGCAATGCAGTATGCGCAACTGTGTCGTATTATTGCCAGCCAAGGGGTTACAGTTGTAATTGCAACTATTTCGCTATTTCATGATGTGCATATTTGGAACCGCACTAACGTTCCTGGCTATTTCGAAGTGTACATCAAAGTGCCATTAGAGGAACTTCGTCGCCGTGATCCTAAGGGAATTTATCGTAGCTTCCACGAAGGAAAACTTTCTCACGTGGCTGGTTTGGATTTGCCAGTTGATGAGCCAAAAGCTCCAGATTTGGTGATTGAGTATGAGCCCGGGTATCCTGTAGTTATGTTAGCTGAAGATTTATTGAAACTATTAAATAGAACGAAAACAGTATGAAAACAGAATGGGATTACACGAAACTTGCAGACGCCTATATAAAGCGACCTGATTACGCTGATGCAGCCATTGAAGCGATGCTATCGATTGCAGGTAGAGGCAAAGGCGATAAGTTCTGTGATATTGGCGCTGGGGTTGCACACCTGACTTTGATGCTTGCTGCACGTGACTTGGATGTAGTTGCAATTGAGCCAAACGATGCTATGCGTACTATTGGCATAAATCGCACCCAAAAGTTAGCTAATGTGCGTTGGTATGAGGGAACGGGTGAAGTTACAGGTCAGCCTGTGCAAGCGTTTGATATGGTGACTTTTGGAAGCTCATTCAACGTGTGTAATCGACAGCAGGCTCTTAAAGAGACAGCCCGAATTCTGAAACCTTGTGGGTGGTTCGCCTGTTTATGGAACTATCGACAGTTAGAAGATCCGATTCAGGCAAGAATAGAAGAAATAATCAAAGGGCTGGTGCCTGGTTTTGGCTATGGTACGCGTCGTGAGGATCAAACGGATATAATAGATGATAGTGGTTTGTTCGGCACAGTCGTCCATTTAGATTCGTGCATAAATCATGAGCAGACTATTGAGGAGTGTGTTGAGGCTTGGCGTTCTCATGCCACTCTAGAGCGTCAAGCTGGAGCTGCATTTGATGGTGTAATAGCTGCTATCGAAAACTATCTTCAGAGTCTAGGTACGCGAAGTATCCAGGTTCCCTATTCGACAAATATCTGGATTGCACAACTGCGATAATCGGGTATGAACCTAATTTTTTCAACTAAAGCAGGTACGCTCACCGTCCTGCAGGGTGTGCTCAAATCTGCACGCATTCCGCCGTTGTGTGTTTTCACTGTGGCGGATTTGCAGTCGGATTTGTCAGCTTGCATATCAAGAATTCAAAATAGTATCGGTTCTGGCCCTTGGATTGTGCGCTCAAGTTGTGGGCGAGAGGACGGAGCCAGGATGTCCAATGCTGGTGCGTTTCTCTCAATTCCAAATGTGGAGGCAGCTGGATTAGAAGCGGCGGTTGCAGAGGTTATTGCGGCCTATGGCGAGATGCATCTCACTGATGAAGTTCTTATCCAGCCTATGCTGAGGGAGGTAGTCCGATCCGGCGTTGCTTTTTCGC
>Ga0068876_10002873_pt1 | contig 12576 bp, 11 predicted proteins | sample NOAtaG_6_FD_66442 | JGI IMG/M metagenome (GOLD analysis project Ga0068876, IMG submission 66442) | Freshwater lake microbial communities from Lake Erie, under a cyanobacterial bloom - NOAA_Erie_Diel5S_2200h metaG | ecosystem: Environmental > Aquatic > Freshwater > Lake | place: USA: Ohio, Lake... | reverse complement strand
ACTCTACTACATAACCTTCCTTTTCTTGCCTTAATGCCGCACAGTTCATGTAATTGCCGTTGTATCATGTGCGATATCTGGAAGGCAAATGCTGAGCGCCGCGACATTCCACTTCATCAAATTGATAATATTCTAACGGATCTTGATACCCTAGGAGTTCGACTGGTTACAATCACCGGTGGTGAGGCTCTAATGGGTAAGAATCTCTGGCATTTACTGGAAGGTTTACATGAGCGTGAAATAACAATCTCTCTCATGAGTACAGGGATTCTACTAGAAAAGCATGCTCATGCTATTGCCCAATATTGTGATGCTGTAACTGTGTCTCTTGATGGCGATAGAGAGACTCATAATGCTATTCGCCTCATCCCTCATGCATTCGAAAGACTTAGTGCCGGTATTAATGCTCTAAGAATTCATGCGCCCAACATAACCATAGTAGCACGATGCGTGATTCAGCAGGCCAACTACATGAAGATTCCTTACATTATTCATGCTGCTCGAGGAATTAACGCAGATTTTGTGTCTTTTTTACCTGCGGATGTTTACTCACAAGCTTTTAATCGTCCTAATCCTTGGGACACAAGTCGTGTACAGGAAATAGCCCTATCGCCTGTTCAAGTTACCGAGTTAAAGTCTATTATTGATAAAGTAATCAAGCGGTATCGTACACTTTTTACTTCTGGATTTATCTATGAAACCCCTGAAGCTTTACTACGGATAGTACAGTATTATGATGCACTCAACGGTCGAGCTAAATTTCCTTCCATAAAGTGCAACGCTCCTTGGGTTTCAGCTGTTGTAGAGCCAAATCTTGATGTAAAGCCGTGTTACTTCCATCCTTCTATAGGGAATCTTAATGATGGCTCTTTAAGTGAAATTATTAACTCCCAAAATGCAAGAGAATTTAGGCAAAATTTGGACATAGAAAAAGATCCTGTTTGTAGTCGTTGTGTTTGTCCAATGAACATTTCTTTAGCCAATGCGTAGGAGCGTATTGATTATTATTTTGCCAGAAAAATTCAGTAATTGAGAAAGACTTTTGTACTATTCATTGGCGAGGTTAATAAACGCATCATAAATTGATTAGAGCGCTCGCCTGAGTACTCTCGCGATATCTCTGCCAAATTTTCCCATCCCAGAACGGATTTTATGCGGTGAGATTGTATATTGAGTTTTATCTGTTCCCAATCGTCTGCTTTAACTTCTATTACTCGATAAGGATGGGGATAAGTCACCATCGAACCCGTACAAACTTCATAAATCCCATCAAATTCTACAACATCCTGTACGTGAAGATGTCCTGTAAAAATTAATTTCACTCCATATTTTTTGAGTAAATCTAGTAAAGCAATCCGATTATCTAGCATATAGCGTTTGCCTAAAGGATGGGTCGATTGCTGTGGCAAATGTTCAATAATGTTATGGTGGATAGTTAACATTACTAACTTATTTGTTGTCTGGCGTAGAATTGAGTCTAACCAAATTAATTGTTCATTATCTAAACCTCTTATTTGCTGACCATTTTGATTAAAAGTATTAGAATTAAGGGCAATTAATTGTACTCCAGGTAAAATTTCTTGGCTGTAATAAAGTTGCTCTGTATTTTGATAACCGTAATTTTGATAATATTTCGGGAAATCGTTAAACCCAATATAATTTTCTGTAGCTAGTAAATTAGGAACGTCGTGATTTCCTGGGATGACATAGGTAGGAAAAGATAGCTTTCCTAAACGATTTGCTAACCATTGATGATTTTCTACTTCCCCATCTTGGGTTAAATCTCCTGGTAAGAGGAGAAAATCTAAATTGAGTGTTTCTAGATGTTCCAAAGCTGTTTCTAAAATTGGAATACTAATTTCTACTAAATGAACTCGAGATGGGCGATTATAAATGGTTTCAGGGACAGCGATATGTAAATCACTAATAATAGCAAATTTCAAGTTTAGAGCCATATTCAACAAGATAATGTACTTTTTGCGTACTTTACAATAGCTGGCAACGCTGCTTCCTCGTCCATCATATCAGTCATGTTGAAAACCTCTCTAGCAACTTGGATGTCGCTGCGCACTCTCTCCAGAAAGTTCTGTGTACCAACTCTGCTAAGAGGGGAAACGAGCAGCCTTCTCCCCATTCCAAGGTCGGCTATATCTGCTTGATGTCCAGCATCATAATTAGATAGAAAGCGAAGCTGTTCAATCAGAGCCTCCACGGGACCCGCCGACATATGCACTCCATTAGCGGCTATCCGTATGGGCTCCAAGCCCCACTCATGCCATTTGGAAAAAAATCCACCACGCAAGCTCATTGGATCCGCTTTCCTAGGGTCATTTGAGCCTAAGAAATCTTCACGAGCTTTCCTCCAGGAGACTTGACCAGTTAGACAGAATACCAGCAGAACCATACCTCCTCGTACATAAGAATACATCTGCCAAGGGGTGAATCCGTTCACCAAGAATATTACTTCATCATCGAATACCATTCGACCAACAAAAAGCCCTCTAGAGAGTTTCTTGTGCTGTAAATTCTCCCAAAGGACATCGAGACTGCGCAACGTATGTCCAGAATAACGCTCCAGAAACTCGTACCCGCCTAATATGCAAGCTTCTGCGGTTTTACAACCGTAAGCTTTTTGGAAAGATGCCTCAACCTCAGCACCTTGATCTCGAAGCCCCATAAGTGCGCCAGCATATAGATGATTGTAGTGTTGTTGAATAATACAATGCTCTAACAAGTAATCGGACGATAGGATAACAATTTCCTCAACTTTTAGCTGAGACCGCTTGAGGCAGGAAAACATGAAGTCTAACGCCTTGTGGAAACCTTCTGAGGGATATGAAACCATTACACCTGGTTTTAGAAAAAGACAAAATCGATTGCCGCTATCATCGATTTTATCAAAGGCGATCCTCTGAAATCGAACTCCTTCATAGAAAGCTTGCTGAAGTCCTTCAATAATCTGACTGTGCAATACCTGACCCTCCGAAGTTTTTATCAAAAACTAATGCCTAGTGATCGAGCCGCTCGCTGGTATTTGATTTCGTGTGTGACTGGCCCTCCAAACTTGCGTAGCAGCCTATCGCGTAAAACCTCTATGAGATGTACTCCTCTATTATCCTGTGAAATTTCGGTTGAGATTCTTGGGTATACCGCTAACTCTACCTCACTTAAAGGGATACGTCCTTCCTTTTCCGTTAGTGGGCGAAGGCCCCAAACTTCGTAACGATCAAGGGAACACCTAAGAGCATCACGTTTATCTAGCCACACGTAGAAAGTAAAACGATTAGAGGCCAAGGCTAAGGCAGGGAAGAGACTTGTCGGATCGATACCTAGCGCACGTTGCAGATGAACTCCGGGATGTTCTATGTCTTTCCTTGCGAGCAGTTCTTTCACAACACCAATGGCAGCAGCCGAGTCCGGGGCATTTTGTATGAGATGCTTTTTTTCTCCGCTGAAAACATAACGGCGGTCTTTACGGACTCCGTAGTCATCTTCAGCATCCTTGAAAGCACAAAAAGCATGAGTGATTTTATTGCACGAGGTACGGAGCAGAGCCCCAGTTGGTAGAATCGAATAATCCTCCGTGTCGTAGTATACGGCTGTGTTCAAAGGTGGAGAAACTCTCGCACTGGCTTTTTCTGCAATTTCAGCACCCAGCACCAGATCTCCAATTTCTTGTTTTGCTTGGTCAAGCCATAAGAAATAGTCATGGTTTGATACATGATCCATCTCAATTTTTACAGCCAACTGATTGAATCTAACAACATCTCCACTAGGATCGTAGACCAATTCTGGCATTCTGAGATTTTGAATCTTTCTATTTTCAATTGACATTGGCTATAGCTCTCCTTTTAGATGACTCCCTCTCGCTAATTCAGATTTCTAATCAGTTCGCAGCTCGTTTAATAATTCCAATTTCTATTTCCTGCAATTTTGAGTCTAGTTCCTCTGGAGAAAACATTTTGTTGGACAGCGACACATCTGAATTTGGATAAGACTTACTATAGACTCTAGAGTATTTATGAAGTCTGGAACCTCGCAGAACAATTGTGCAGATAGAATGGGTATTCTCATTCAAAATTATCCTATGAATTGTCGGAGCAGACATATAATAGCAAGTCCCCGACTGAAAAATCTTGGTCTCTCTGGGGGTAAGATTAACTGTGCTGTCAAGTTTGTAGAAGTCTCTAAATGCCAAGGACCGATTCAATTCGGGCATATATCGATAACACTGATACTTATTGTCTGAAGCATCAAGACTAGCTTCATGGAATTCCTCAGAAACTAGTTCTCCGAAAAGAACGCCAGACCAAAAATTAAAGCGATGGGCATGTATTAATTCATGACCAGTCTTAGTATTCAAAAACGGTGGTGACCACAAGTGAATAGTTAATCGATAGCCCCTCAGCTCAGAGCTGTCTACTAGAACAATCTTATCAAAGTCGTTAAAGTGGTGATAAGAGCAAGCTGCAACCTTGTTTAACTCACTAGGTTGACAACGGATGCTTCTCAAAATCCGAAGCATTGTATTTGGTGTGACCAGACGACTAACAAATTCTAAATTCTGAGTTAGTTGTTGTTGAGTCAGTTCACTTGATAGATCTCTCAAGATAGACTTCATCTGTGAAAGGCTTGATAATTCCTCACTAAACAGCCTGTTTTTCATCGACCGAACTTGGCCGTTTTCTGACGGTTTTACTGTGAAATAGTTAATAGTATTCATTAGGACACCTCAATTAATTCAAATTTATGGAGAATAAAGCCATTTTATTGAGAATCTCTCACGATTGGACTTTGGACAAATCAGCTACTGACGTAACCTCCAATTGAACGATTTTGCGTTGTTTGAGGCTACACCAGTCTCTGCTTACCGAATTACTTTGGGGTTTGGCGAAAAAGCCATTTTTACCAAACTGCCGAGTTATTCCTACGGCACCACCTCCAAAGGCAAATCTATTTTTCGAGGTGCCCATTAGCGTTTTCCCCACAACTTACCCCACATGTCCCCCAAATCGTTTAGCTGGTAAGCATCTACTTCTGAAGAGGGAGTAATTCCGTGTTTGTTCAATAAATCACGTAACTCAGGCTTTAATTCTCTTGAAAAATGCATTGGTAAACGTCTGAGTACATAGAATGCTGGTATCTCAAGTGTGTATTTTTCAAAAAGTCGAACAAGATCTTGAGTTCCCTGGCTGTCGAGAATATCAACCAAACGCAGAAGATCTGCATACTGATATCCACCTTTTTTATAAGTAGCTACTCCCTCCATGTATATCTTATAAACTAGGTGAAAGATGAGCCAAGAAACTGATGGTACTCTCATCCTTAGTCCTCCTTGCTCTACTTCGATAGCAGAGGCTATTGGCCCATCGACGCTACAATTAAGTGCAAGCCCATGATGTAAATCCAGGCTAACATAGCAGGCAAGCTCTTCACTTTCAGTAAGATGCCATGGGTCTTGATGTTCTATATCTCTCTTAATAGCAGTTACAGTTTCTGAGCTTAAGCCGGTAATAACTTGTTCGCGCACAAGAAAGCCGAGCTGGTAGTGCTTAGACTCTACCTGTGAACGGAGTGTTTGGTCGGTCATTATTGAAAAGCGCTTGGTCTTCCGATTCCATTCTGCTTTATAAAAGCCAAGTTCCAAGGCGATCTTTTCAGCATCATATATAGCCTCCTTGGGTATCCCAATATCAATATCTACTCCACATCTATCCGTTTCTTGCTTGTAAACGAGAGCGCGACTTGCTGTTCCCTTAAGCAGAACAAAGGGGATGTATTGAGACTCTAACTCCGAAAGAAAACGACCAAGAATTCTGTGCTGAACTTTCGCAAGAACCTGCATGCTTGTGAGCCGATCATGAACAGGTTCAAGGTATGTTGAGTAGCTGCCAGAACTTTTTACTAAATTCTCTAATCTAGACCAGACAGTCGGAAGTATCTGCCAGCAATCAAGCGCAAACTCACAAGCTAGCTTAACCGACACCTCGTCAGATAGAAAATTTTGGGGAGTGTACTTGTTATCAAGCATCCAGAGAAAATTGTCCATAAAACCTTCTGTATTAGCTAATACCCAGATTTTGGAATATTCAGCCCTATAGCCGCCATGTTAAAAATAATTGCGGCTATAGGGCTGATTTGCATCAGTGTAGCTCGCCGGCTAGGTCTTCTGTGTACAGTTTGACATTACTTTGAACAACCGATGCCCGATTGAACTGTTCGGGCGTGAGCATGAGCCGAGATGCTATTAAGCGAGTGGCAAGCGAGGCCTGCTCAGGAGTGGCAACTAAGCGAGATGCAACGCTACGAACAGTTACCTCTATTTGTTCGGGCGTGAGCATGAGCCGAGATGCTATTAAGCGGGTGGCAAGCGAGGCATGCTCATTCATGTCAACCATGCGAGACGCTACTTGGCGAGCGGCAAGCGAGGCTTTAGAACCTTTAGTATCTATCTTGTCCATGGTATTCTCCTTATGTAGTTTTCAAACTGGCTACTTCATTTCATCCATTATGGAAACCTAGGATTTTCTTGTGTACCGATGAACACCTTAAGTCTTCTGGCAGGTGTTCCTGACAATTAAGCAGCAAGAGCCTCCAAATCCCATCCCTCCACTCTAGCAAAGTAAGCGAAGCATTATTAATCTCGAAACAAATTGAATCATTTCCCAATATGAGCCTCAATATAGTTTTGATAACGCCTCCATGAGTCATAGCGATGACCCTTCGGTGCTCCTCCGATACATGTACCAACTGAGTGAAGGCACGGCGAACCTGAGCTTTAAACAAAGTGTACTCGTGAGATAGTTCTGGGAAAGCAGGTTTATAAAGCGGATGCTCAGCTTGGGGGAGATAACTAGCAACTTTGAACGGAGCTTCTTGAAGATCTGTAAGAATTCTAACCCTCGTTTTCATATCCTTGGACAGAAAAGCGACTGATTCTTGTGCTCGTTTGAGAGGACTTGAAAAGACTAGGTCTCGATGTAAGCCATATTGGTAGAGTCGATTAGCAAGGAGATGGCTTTGCTTACGTCCTAATTCTGTTAGTGATGAATCTAGGTCAGTAGTATCAGAAACTTGCCATTGTGATTGACCGTGTCTAAGAAGATAGATTCTCATCGGTATTTTCTTGTCTCTTCTTACTATTACTGAATTTTTCTGTCAATTCCCGCCGTCTCTAGTAGGTGCTTCTCATCCATGCCTCTTAGATTATCAGATTTCGTTCCCCCCTGAACGGTTACCAAAATTCTAAATCTTAAATTTTCACGGAAAGTTCTGTGTTTAGATTGAGAAGAAGCATCTAAATGCCGGAAATTTCTGATTTGCTTGAGAGATTTCCATCTCTCGCCCTTTTTTACTTTCCAGCCCACATTAGCTGCTGCCAATCCCATTACGCTTCCTTCCCCACTATGCATTCCCTTTAATTCCAAGTATATAGCTATTAGGTGATTTCCGAGAACTAAATTACCGGCTTCAGTATGCGAGACTTCTCTAAAGTGAATCAGGAGAATATCCGTGAAGTTATCCCCTCTTGCCAGTGAACCGTTAACAGCCTCCCAAATAGCAGACCTGCGTCTGGCCGCATCCAAGATGCAGGGGGCAGAACGTCGAGCGTTTCAGGCAGAAATGGCGCTCAAATACTGCCAAGGCAGTCCCCGATTGACAGAAACCATATTGGGCTGGGGCAGAGAAAATGTCACATTGGGGTTGGCCGAGAAACGCACCGGCATTAGTTGTGTGGGTGCGCACTCAGTTCCTCAATCGGATGGTGTCATAAGCCGATGCGATCTCAAAGCCGATTCAATACTGTACTATCCGTCCTATCACAGCAAGTACAATCCCATCGAACGGTGTTGGGGGATTCTAGAGAAGCATTGGAATGGAGCCAAACTCATCAATGTCGAAACAATGCTGAGAGGCACCCTAGGGGTCTTTATAGGCAGTATAGTTTATAGCGTCAGTGCCAGGAACATAATAGACTTAATCGGAAATAAAATGGCTACGCTATTACAAGGGTCTCACAAGGGCAATAAAGTTAAGACTAAGGCGCTATATGTAGCGTACTTCAGTTATTACCGATAAAGTCTAATGTATCTCCAAACCCCCAGCAAAAGATTAAGGCATTATTGCCAGAAAATGTTAACGAGGCGTTAACATTCAGCTTCTTGCTCTCAAGTCCCGCCAAGACATTCTGTTTGACGGCATTTCGATTTGGCGCAATGAATGCCCACTGTTATCACGACCTAGCACTTTCGCCATCTCGCCATCTTGCTTATCGTTCATCCCATCGCCCCTCCGTTTTTTCCTGCGCCGCCATCCTGCATCTCCTCATCCGCCTCATCTTCAAGCCAGGCGATCTGCTGATGCGTAACACCTCTGTCAAGTAATTTCTTGCGAAATTCGGGGCGGACGCACCATTCTAGAAAATAAAGCCGATGTAGACACAAGAGCAAGCTTAATCTCCATAACTTCTATGGTGCCTCTTCTCTAGCAGTAACCCGCCGTGCGATCGCGTTGGGGTGCGAGGAGAGACTGGTGTTAACAGAGTAATTATCTTGGAGATTCCCCCCATGAACGAAGAAACCCCTACCAAACGAGCCATTATCGACCACAAAGAATTGCGGGTGTACCAACTGGCATTCGATGCTGCCATGACCATCTTCGACCTGACCACTAATTTCCCCGCAGAAGAACGCTACGCCCTCTCCGACCAGATCCGCCGCTCCTCCCGCTCCATCTGCGCTAACCTCGCTGAAGCTTGGAGGAAACGGCGCTACGAAGCCGCCTTCCTCGGCAAACTCAGCGACTGCGAGGCGGAAGCCGCCGAAACGCAGACCTGGCTCGATTTCGCAGTCGAGTGCAACTACATCTCCCCAGAAAAAGGCGACCAACTCTATACCACCTACAACCAAGTCCTCGCAGGACTCGTGAGCATGATCCGAAATCCGTCCCCGTGGCTGTTGAAACGGGAGAAGCGGGAGGAAAAGAAACCCCACATCGTGGCGTTGCATACCACCGAGCAATTACCAAGTTAGGTTTCCACCGATAAACACTCAACACGGCAGCAATGGCAGGAGCGGTTCAAACACTACCCCTGCCCGATGCCTGCTGCCCTTGAAATAGGCAAACCATGCTCACCCTCCATCACTTCGATACCAACACCCGTGTGGAACTCGAACTCAATGAGACTGTTGCCCACTGCGTAGCCAGCTACCTCTTCCCGAAGGCTCGCTTCTCAGTCGGACACCTCAACCGCGACGCGGCCACGCCGCACGACCTGCGCCCGTACCGCAGTCAGTCGCTCCAGTTCTCATCGGGACAGCGGATGTACTTCAGCGACCAGCCTGTCGGCGAACTGCTCTACCCGACCCCATCGGATCGGGCAGCCTACGGCAGCCTCCCCTTCACGCCCTGTAAGTCGTTCCACGAACTGCGCCGTATGCGCGTCCTGGTCATCGATCATGAAACCGGCGACAGTAACGGAGTCCTGAGCGATCGCCACTTTGCCAAAGAGTTAGTCGGCGACTGTTGGGGGAAGATGAGTCTAGCACTGGCAGAGCAATTCACCTCCCGCACCGATACGCCGATCCAGTTCCGCCTCGGCATCCGCCCGCAGGGGGGGAACGAACACTACCGTATCGCCAAAGGGACGCTCGCTCCCGATGCTCGTATCGAACGCCTGGGGGGAAGTGTCGAGGTGACAGCAAGCCCAGCCGTAGCGCGAGAGCTTAACTTCGGACAGTATGACCTGATCCTGGCGACGAGTATGTTCAAGGGGCGCAAGGGAGTGGATGCTATTGCACCGGGGAGTTATCTCCTCGACCTCGGCCTCGGTGTCAAAATCGAAGCCGAATATGGGCGGCAGAAACTCGGCGCACAGGTTTTAGTCAACTATCCCGTTGGGGTGACTCAGGACATCCTACCCAAGCTAGAAACCAAGGCACAACAACTGAAAGTGGCGATCGGTTCTCCCCACGCCCTCGCCCGCGAGTTCATCGCCGCCTATGAAGAGAAGCAGGGACAGCGCACTGCCCGCGAAGCAGACCTCGATATCTTCGGCTCTACGTTTGATGCCCTCTTCGATGCCGAAGCCGACCCCGAAGGGATGTCACGGGAGGAGGCGCTCTACGCCATCCTCAAGACCGACCTCGCTCACTACGGACAACTCCTAGAACACCCCTTTGTCATCGATGAACTGAAATCCTTTGCCCAACACCGCTGGACAGAACTCGCCTATTCGGGCGGCATCAAGTTCCGCTCTGCCCTGGCACAACCCTGTGACAAGCTCGCCGATACTGAGGTCTGCGTTCCCCTCATGCCCGACGGTGCTGAACTGATCCTCACCCGCTCGCCCCTGGTCAACAGTAACGGGGTCATCATCCTCACCAACCGCCACATCCCAGAATTGATGAGCCTTCGCGGCTGCATCCACATCAACTCGGAGACTGCCGCTAAACACCTGCAAGCTGACTTCGACGGCGATCGCCTTGCCTTCGAGCAAGCTGACAAGTATCCGTCACTCGCTGCTGAGATTAGGGAGAAGCTCTTGCCTGAGAACCGTTATCCAGATGTCGTGAAACGGAATAAAGTCGCCTACCAAGGGTCTTTTGAGGAGATCGCCATCCTCTGCGCTCGCAATGACGTGGGTACTATCGCTAACCAGATCATGCGAGCCGTCTCCATCTACAACGATACACTGGGCCGTCCTGCCGCAACACTCCCAACCTATGTAAAGCAGATCGCCCGCTACTATGCCCAGCAGAGCGATCGCCTCGAGCAGGGGAAACTCTCCGTCCCCGACCACTACCACCAGCCGATGAAGGCGATCGCTCACTACGCAACGAACCAATCACTCTCTGCCGATGACATCCAGAACGCACTAACCCACGTCCGCACGCTCCAACGCCAGATCGTCTGTGACCTCTCCAACGAACTCCAAGTCGCCGTTGACGGGCCGAAGAGTGCCGTCCGCCCCGATATGGCACTCTTTGCAGCCTGTAAAGCGGTCGGCAACTGCATCTCTGTATCCTTCATCAAGGACAAGAAGGACGGCGCGATCTATCGAGACCAGCCCGCCACCGCCAGCACCTACTGTCCAGTCGGCATGATGGCGCAATTGGTGAACCAGCACTTCGACCCAGTCCGCCTCTCGACCCGTCCCATCCACCTCTTCCGCCGCTTCTTTCCCGAACCTACTCAAGAACTGGCGGAGATAGCCAAGGAGGTCAAGGAAGCCTACAACGAGAAACTTTCCACTGTTGCTGCCCTGCGCGATGCGCTGGCGCGAGACCCTGAACGCGGACTCCCCTACCTCACCGTCGAACATGACCGCAAGCAGATTGCTATCACGCGCCTTGATGCCTTTGGTACTCTGGATCTGCTTGCCAACTCGCAAAAGCTCGACGTTCAGATCGTCTCTCGCCCTACGGACATCTCATCAGAGATCCCCAACCAACTTTTCGCCGAGGCCAGTATCGATGGACAGACCCGCACCCTCGGCGCAGTTTCCCTAGCGGATGCCCATGGGCTGCAATTGAAGGCAGGAATGAGACTCAACGCTGCCACCATTACGCTTTGTCCCGCGATTACCGAGTCTCGCATCGAAGCGGGGTGGCGCAGCTTGCGGAGCTATGTAGCGATGGTGCGTAGCGAACACTCACCCGAAGAGCGCAGCCAACTCGCCGCCGCCCTCTGGCACGCGGCACATACAAAAGATGAGTACGGCACAAAGAAGTCCGTCGTCGCCTTCAGTCTCTTCCCCGAGGAGTCACTCAGCCAACTGAAGGCACTCCAGTTCCGCGAACTCCAGGTCATCGGACTCCAGTACCCGACCAACCAGCACGGTGGACGCCACTTTGACGGCGAGCCGGTCATCGCCGAGGTAGTAGAGCAGCTCATCGCCACCAAAGACGGGACGCTAACCTTCAAGCGCGGCATAGCGGTCGAGGGCAGGTTCCTCGCCCCCCTCCAGCAAGAGTCCCCGAGTTACCCCGTCGGCTGCTTCTTTCAAGCGACCGTAGAGCCAGCGCCCCCCGCCTCCGCGCTCGCCACTCTCGCCAACGGCACGGCATTGGAGATCCGCCAGGTCCTCAAGTACGCCCACGCGGGCAGGCAATTCGAGACAGCCCCCGTCTCCCTGGCACTCGCGCCGTCGCGGCAGGGACTGCTGGTATCGCTCGATGGCGCTCCCCTGGGCCTCCTCACCTCGGAAAGTGCTGCCGCAGTCCACAGGCAGTACGGGGCACAACTCTTGCGCGGCCAGCCCCTCACCCTTACCGCCGCCCTCACCTCGGCACCGAGCAACACGGCGCTCCTCCGCGCCGACCCGCAAAGCCTCCGCACCCCCTGGCAGATCGAAGCGCGGCACCTGGGCGAGGAACGCGAGAGCGGCAGGGCGCGGGAACTGGTACGAGAGGGACTGCGGGAGCAGTACGTCGCCTATGTGGCCAGAGCCTACGAAATGAACCCGCACCTCTCCTCGGGCTTCGAGTTAGATGTCGAGGTAGCACAGGCAGCTCAGGCTGACGGGCGCTCGTTCAGGGAGATAGCGGCCCTCCTCAGCACGAGCGACACCCTGCT
>Ga0068876_10002870_pt1 | contig 12585 bp, 10 predicted proteins | sample NOAtaG_6_FD_66442 | JGI IMG/M metagenome (GOLD analysis project Ga0068876, IMG submission 66442) | Freshwater lake microbial communities from Lake Erie, under a cyanobacterial bloom - NOAA_Erie_Diel5S_2200h metaG | ecosystem: Environmental > Aquatic > Freshwater > Lake | place: USA: Ohio, Lake... | reverse complement strand
AGAACAAGGAAGACTTGGTTCATTTGGCCTCCGCTGCGGTAGCTGGAGGTTTCACGGGGTTGGTTTGTCTGCCGAATACCAATCCCTCCATGGACCATGCCGGGCAAATCCGCTCCTTGCTCCTACAAGCTGCAGGATTGCCCTGTGCCATCTTGCCAGTCGGTTGCGTGAGTTTGGGAGCTAAAGGGTCGGAATTGGCGGAATTGTATGATATGCATAACGCAGGAGCGGTGGCTTTCTCTGATGGAATCAATTCCTTACAATCGTCGGGATTGTTGATGAGGGCATTGCAGTACACGATTCCTTTCGGTGCGGTTGTATTGGATTATCCATTTGATGCAAGTTTGGCTGGCGGAGCCGAGGTAGGTGAAGGGGTTCACGCCACCGAGGTGGGCATGAAGGGTATCCCCGCCTTGGCAGAGGAAATGGGAGTCCTTAGGTCCATCAAGATTTTTGCACATGACCCACACAAACTTCATTTGGGTCCCCTTACCACCTCCAGAGCGGTGGAAGCTTTGACCAATCAAAAGGGACTTCTATCGGGCCTCACCTTGGAAACAAGCAGTTTGTATTTGTTGTTGGATGATTCCCGCCTGTTGGATTTTGATGTAAATGCCAAGATTTGGCCCCCTTTGCGCACTTCCAGGGATGTCATGGCCCTCCGTGAAGCGATCCGTGCGGGCCTGATCGACGTGATTTCCTCTTCCCACCACCCACAGGGGCATGAGGACAAGGCACACGATTTTGCAGACGCAGCTTTTGGGGCATCTACCTTGGAAACGACATTTTCTGTTGCAAGAACCGCTTTGGACCGCTTAGAGGATGTGGAAGTGCTGGTTAGGGCCATGGCCATCCGGCCGCGTGAAATCCTTTCGTTAATTCCTTCTGTCATCAATATTGACTCCAAGGCAGACCTCACTTGGTTTGACCCGGATGTGGATTGGACACCCAGCCTGGCAGACTTGAAATCCAAAGGGAAAAACAATCCTATTTTGGGGATGAAACTGAAGGGAAGGGCTTTGGGCACGGTCTTCAACGGCCAATTCCGAAATTCGTGATGCAGAAACTCGCATTCTTTTGACTTCGGGGTTGTGGAGCAAGGGCTGCTTCCCGATTTTTGTACATGAAACAATGCCCATCAACATGGTGAAAGAACTGACCTCCCTGAACAGCAAGTCCGCAATGGAGCTGGAAGACCGTTACGGTGCTCACAACTACCATCCTTTGCCGGTGGTGCTGTGCAAAGGTGAGGGTGTCCATGTTTGGGATTTGGAGGGCAAACGGTATTTTGATTTCCTCAGTGCCTATTCCGCAGTGAACCAAGGGCATTGCCATCCCAAGATTGTGGAGGCTATGATTGCGCAGGCCCGTACACTGACCCTGACCTCCCGGGCTTTTTACAATGACAAATTGGGCTTGGCCGAGAAGTACCTGTGTGAATTTTTCGAAATGGACCGGGCCCTGCTCATGAATTCAGGGGCGGAAGCGGTGGAGTCTGCCATCAAAATCACCCGCAAATGGGCCTATGAAGTGAAAGGCATCCCTGATGAGCATGCTAAAATCGTTGTTTGCAGCGAAAATTTCCATGGCCGGACCACCACCATCATCTCATTCAGCACGGATGCCGACGGACACGATCATTTTGGTCCCTACACTCCTGGCTTCGAGGTGATTCCATTTGGTGACCTCCAGGCCTTGGAGAAAGCCTTCAAAGGTGGAAATGTTGCAGGGTTTCTCTTTGAGCCGATTCAGGGTGAAGCCGGCATTGTCATGCCGCCAGACGGTTTTTTGAAGGAAGCGAGAAAACTCTGTGACCAATACAATGTATTGTTGGTTGCCGACGAGGTGCAGACAGGAATTGCACGGACTGGTCGTAGGTTGGCGGTCGATCATGAAGGTGTCAAGTCGGATGTTCTGATTTTGGGAAAGGCCCTTTCGGGTGGCACCATGCCTGTTTCTGCGGTTTTGGCCAAAAACGAGGTCATGTTGACGCTGCATCCCGGGCAGCATGGATCCACATACGGAGGAAACCCATTGGCATGTGCCGTTTTAGTTGCATCGTTGGACGTAGTCAAGGATGAGAAATTAGCCGAAAATGCTGACCATTTAGGTCAGGTATTCAGAAAACGAATGGCCGGAATTCATCACCCCATGGTGGAGTTTGTGAGAGGCAAAGGATTGCTGAATGCCGTCGGAATCAAGCCAATGAACGGATTCAAAGCCTGGGACGTGTGCTTGAAAATGGCAGAGAACGGTTTGTTAGCCAAGCCTACCCATGAGCACATCATCCGTTTTGCGCCTCCGCTTGTGATCAATCGGGAACAAATCGAAGAATGTTGTGACATCATCGAGAAGAGCATCCTTTCTTTCTCGGCCTGAAAGGAAGAAGGCCTGAATTGAAGATCAAGGCTCATTGGGTACTTGGATGATATCAAAAGGGCATGAATGCGTTTTGAATTTTAAGCTGAACTACCAACAACACCATTCCCAATACAAGAGCAAGCAGCCCGAAAAGCCATTTTTGGGACTGTAATACTGCCAAATTCACGGGAAGGAACAGCAGGGCAAGTCCCGATATTTGTAGCAAGCAAGTGGCTCCGTGCATCACCATTTCTCTTTTCGTCATAATGGCCAGTTCCCAGCCTTCAGCTTGAATGGTCAGCCATACCCATCCTAAAACTAAAGCAAACAAGATGGATGCCGTTGAAAACCATGCCAATCGATTTCGCATCAGAAGGGTCGCACTGCAGGCCATGCCCAATCCAAGGACGATGAGGCTTGGCAGGTGAAACATCAATAACGCTTTGTAAAAACGGTCGCCCAAATTGTCGTTTACCTCTTGGAGGTCCAAGGCCAAACCTAAAAATGGTAAAAGGTTTCCCGAAAAGGAAAGGATTGCTGTCGCGGCAACCATCCAATTCCAGGTGGTCCCAATGGATTTATTTTCAGATACTTCCTGTTGACTCATGGATTGAATGAAAAATTCCAGCCTGCGTGGTCTGCATGCAAATGTGCAAACCTGACCAAGTTATCTATTGAATTGTTGATAACTTTAGCCATTAAGTTGAAAAGCGTTTGAAAAAATCCTCAAAAAATGATAAATTAGAATCAAATCAATCAATCACACTGTCATGATGAAATTCAAAAACATTGCATTCGTTTCGGCGTTTTTGCTCCTTGTGGGAAGCCATCGTGTCGCGGTTGCTGCCGTTTCAGGAGGGGATGATAATGTTGTGAATGGGTTTTCCCCTGCTGCGGTGGAATTGATTGAAATCCCGGAAGCGATCGATTCGGAAGGAAAGCGGTCTTTTCAGACTACTGGAAATGCCCGCCAAGAAGGGAAAGGATCGAAATCAAAGGAGCAAGTTTCCGTTGACATCAAGGAGTCTGATGTAAAGCAATCCGCGGCCGTCATGAGCCGTAAATCGATGCGGGAAAACTTCAGGCAGTTGAAGAAACAACTCAAAGACAACCCCAATTCGTCTCCAGCAGCAGACGACATGCTGTTGATTTGTGCTATCCTTTGCTTTTTCATTCCACCGTTGGCGATTTTCCTTTGGGAAAACAAGAATATAGGCATCAACTTCTGGATTTCGCTCATCCTCACGTTGCTGTTTTGGTTTCCGGGGGTGGTGTTCTCCTTGATTGTGGTTCTCACAACCTAAATCGACCTGATTCAAATCAAATAATCTTGAAGCCTCCCTTCACTGGGGGGCTTTTTCATTTCTTGGGGGAAGAAAAACCACCAAAAAAAAAGCCTCCCACGCGATGTAGGAGGCTTTTTAGATATTGCGAACGTCAGATTTTGCCTTTACGCCATCTGCTCCGGGTGAATTTGCTCCTGAAATTGGTATACCTTCCATATTTCGTGTTGAAGGATTTGTGAAGGTATTTGCGGGTTTTGGCACGCGTCATGATTTCTTTTTGCTTCATCCGGTTGTTCTTGCGGGTGGTTTGCACAGACAACCTCGCTGCTTTACGCGGACTACGCTTGATTTTGGCAGCCTTTTTTTCCTCGTCCTTTTCGCCCTTCTCGCCTTTGGCCTTTTTATCATCTCCACCGCCACCACCGGGAAATCCATGGATGGTTTCAGCATTTGTACGAGAAAAAAGGTTGGAAGGAGCGCTCATGCCACCCAACAATAGGCAGGCGCTGAGGCTAATTGCCCAAACACGGTTTTTCATGACTTTGCCATTCATGACGTAAAGATAGTCAAATCAACAAAAAAACCTATCTCTTGCCTTCAGAACCCCGCTTGGCGACCTTGGAATGGAACATGAGGCATCAGAAATCAGGCCGGAGAATTCCATCAATTTGAATTCGTGCATGCAAAATCCGAATCAAATAGGCGATGCCTTCCAACAACCTCGGTCCGGGTGTCATCAGCAGTTCCGGTTCCAATTGGTATACGTGTTTGTTTTGGGCGGCTGGCAACGATAAGTGTAGTTCCGGTGCCACTGCAACCAAATTGGCGTAAGCTTGGTCGTCATCCATGGCAAACAAGAGGTATTCCGGGGCGGCTTTCACCAAGTCCTCCGAGGAAATTTCGGGGTAACGTGCAGGTAGCTTGGCAAAGACGTTTTCGGCCCCGGCATATTTCATGAAGTCCTGCTGAAAACTGCCTCCGCCTGCAACGCGGATGGGATCGGTGGAAACGACGATGGCTGTCTTGTATTTGATTTGGCCTTGGGTGGAATCCGAAATTTGGATGGCCTTATTGGCAAGAGAATCCACCAAATAGTTGGCCCGCTTTTCTTGGTCAACAATTTGTCCCAAAAGATGAATTCCTGACAATGCCGTAGCCACGCTGGTAGGGTTCAGGAATATGACCGGGATGTTGAACCGCTCGAAAAAGGAAGCCATCGAAGGTTGATGGTATTCAGCAGAAGCCAAAACCAAGTCTGGGTCGTGGGTAACAATCTGGGACAAGTCCAATTCCGGGTAAATGTCGACCTCTGGCAAGAAATCAGCGTCGACAGGATAACGGCACAAGTTGGAACGGGCTGCCATGCTTTTTCCTTCCCCGAGAGCAAACAAGGTTTCAGTGATGTATGGAGCCAATGAGACAATCCGTTTGGGTTTGTCACGTAGGTTCACTGTCCTGCCAAAATCGTCTCGGAAGGTTTTGGAGACGAGCGGTGCGGACTCGATCAAATTCTTACGAGGGTTGTTGCAGGAGGTGAAGGTGAAGGCGAGAAGCCAAAACCAATACCCCGACATGATTACCGATAAGTGTTTCAGCATGAGACAAATCTGAGCATAATAACTATAAAATCACCGTTTGGGTTCCACAAATCCTTCATCGCGAGTGGGCAGGGCGCGACAAATGATAGATACGGACTTCTTTTTCGGGTAGTTCATTTTGGGCAGGAATCCTCACCGTTTCCAATTCGTAGGAAGCATCAAAATCCTTTTGAAACGGTTTGCCTGCGTTGGGTTTGTCCATGACAGCCAAATGAAGCGCTCCTGCCTGTATAAGTTTGTCGACCAAAACTGCATTGAGTTCGGGTGTAGGAATGTTCCAACCAAATCGTTGGGCCTCTACCAACAAGTGTGGCGCCCGGCAATCCAATCCCCCATAACTGGCAATCATTAAATCTCCCTCGGGAACATGGTTCCGGACTGCATCTCCGAATGCCGAAAATGCGGGGTTCACTTTGAAATATTGACCGAATGCCGACTTTAGAGGCTCATCCTGGTGTTTTCCTTGAATCAACCTGAGCGAGTGAACCGAAAAAATAATGACACCTGTAGCGTAAACCATCCCCTTCAGTACCTGGTTCCATTTCCCCGCCCATTGTCCCGCACGGACTACAGCGGCCCCCAGAAAAATAGCCGCCGGCACCAAAAACGGAAGCTGATAGTAGTTGTGAATGACATTCAAGGGGAAGAAAATCACCAAATACATGGCACATCCCAAAGTCCAGATCCGGAAGAATGCCAACCCTTTTGTCTTTTTATCTAACAGAAAAGTTGCAAGCCAAATCAACAAGGATATGGTACCGCCCAAAATTTCCCAACGCAGTCGTTCTGCCAAAACCATCCAAAGATTTACGTCCCAACGGATGTAGAGAGGGCCAAAATACCATTTGCTCATGTCCACGAACTTGTGGTAGCCGGGGATGAAATCCCAATCTGGGGCGGATGCATTCACTTGCTTGGTGTGCCAAGTCCATAAAATCAGTGCCAACACAGGGGGGATTGCATATGCCATGAAATTCCATTCCTGTTTGATGTTTCCCCGCTTGGCAAGATAATAACCCAAAGGGAGCGCCAAATAGAACAAATAAGGCACTTTAACCATTGCTGCCAATATGGCCATCAATGAACTGAAAATCAGATTTTTATGTGATTTAATTGCAATGCCCTTCATTGCGTGGTAACAAGCTGCATGAGCCAGGAAAAGCGCTGCTGGGTCGATGTGGATAGCCCTTGAATAGGGTATTCCCAACGGCAGAGCCATGAAAATGAGTGTCGCGATGTCTGCCAATTCCTTGTTCTGCAAACGGCGAATGATTCCTCTCAAATACAGGGCCGACCCGACGAAGAAAAGCAGGGTCGTCAATCTTGCCCAAATCAGGTTTTCTCCAAAAAGCTTGTAAAAAACTGCTGTGATGGCCTCGGGAAGCGGGAATTCCAAAATTTGAACCTTGTGGCCACCCATCCAGGCTACCACGGGGTTAAAGAGGTCGAAGTCATAAAAAGCGAGGCCCCTGATGTATTGAAGGGTGTCATATTGCCTCCAGCTGTGCGGTTCATCGATGACGGAATGGAAAAAAAACAACCTCATGCCCACCAAAGCGGTGAAGAGCATCCAAAATCCGATGCTATAGTATCCGGGATGCCGATTGGAAGACGTTGATGCGTTATTATCCATTTGGAACTCGGTCGGACGCAATGCTGACCTTGAAAATCGAAGAAACTTTTGGGCTACTGCAAATTGTGATTTTTATCGGTGGGTTGGTTTTAGACTTTCGGATAAAATTATCCACTTGGAGGGAGATGACAGCAGTGTGAGTGATGGGTATTGATTGTTGAAACTTATGCAACAGTTGTTTCCTTGTATGTCCATGAAGTTTGACATATTTGCACCTAAAATCGCAAGTATGTCCGACAACAATCCATCCACCCATTTCAAGGTCGCGATCATCGGGTCAGGCCCAGCAGGTTACACGGCGGCCATTTATGCGGCCAGAGCCGGTTTGCATCCCGTTATGTTTACAGGCATGAATCCTGGTGGACAGTTGATTTTCACCACTGAGGTCGAGAATTTCCCCGGATATCCGGAGGGGACACAAGGTCCTGAAATGATGGAGGATTTGAGGCGTCAAGCAGAGCGTTTCGGAACACAGATTCGATATGCGATGATTACCAAGACGGATTTTACTGGCAAGACCAAACGCTTTTGGGACGATGGCGGGGATGAGTTTACTGCGGATGCTGTCATCATTTCCACCGGTGCGGATGCAAAATACCTCGGAGTACCTGGAGAGCAGGCCTTTTTGAACCGGGGAGTCAGTGCCTGCGCCGTATGCGATGGTTTTTTCTACAAAGACCAAGTGGTGACTGTCGTGGGTGGGGGCGACACCGCAGCGGAGGAAGCTACCTATTTGGCGGGCCTGTGCACGAAGGTCAATCTCTTGGTACGCAGCGACAAAATGCGGGCCTCAACCATCATGCAGCAACGTGTAGTGGATACCCCCAACATCGAAGTTCATTGGTACACCGAGACCGTGGAGGTTTTGGGTGAAGAAAAAGTCCACAGTGTGCGTGTGCGCAACAACAAAACAGGTGCTGAATCAGTTATCGAAACAAAGGGCTTTTTCGTGGCAATCGGACACAAGCCCAACACAGACATTTTTGCGGGTCAAATCGACATGAACGACCAAGGCTACATCCTTACCAAAGGAAAATCCACCCACACCAATCTTGAGGGTGTCTTCGCTGCAGGCGATGCGCAAGATTTTACTTACAGACAGGCCATCACGGCTGCAGGGACAGGATGTATGGCCGCTTTGGATGCCGAACGTTGGTTGAAAGAACATGGATTATCTTGATATTTGTTTTTAGTATTTGCGAATGAGTTGCAGTGATTCATAGCCGGGGCCTGATTCCCGGCTATTTTTTTGAGGGTGGTCGCTTTGTTTTCTAAACCTTCTTTTGCCATCTTTCACCTTTCGAACCGCGGTATTCACGCTCCGCCATGGCCAAATGAATCCAACCCGACCCAATCAGCCTGCACTTCAGGCGCTGCCGCCGGTAGAGCCCGACATCCATCAATGGCCGATTTATAAACTCAGCCAGAAAAGGTTGGATATAGTTGACCACGTGGTCAAAGAAGTCACGGCTACCTTGGGAAAAGCCAAGCACGCCCAACAACTTCAAATGATTGCCGATGCCTATTACCAGGAACGGAAGCGAATCAAAGAGGCTCCTTGGAAGGTTGACCCCAAAGACGAGCATGCTTTTTGGTCTCGCATTCGGTCCCGTTTACAGGCAGTGGCATCGCACGATGCCCCAGAGCAGGAATCCGAGGAAATCCTGGGGCAAATCATTTCCCGCTACGCCCATGAAATCGCCGGAGACTTCAGACCACGTACCTTCCGTTTTGCACGGACAGTCTTGAGTTTTTTCTTTTCCAGGGTATTCAGCGCTGCATCCGAAGGGTGGTTCAAAGGGTTGTTTGCCTCTCAAAAGTCGTTGGCCGAGAAAATGCAAATCCAAGGAGAGGTGGAGCATGTCCGGAAATTGGCATCCAAAGGTACCCTGATCGTGGTCCCAACGCACTTTTCCAATTTGGATTCCGTGGTGGTCGGATGGGCCATGCAGCACATGGGCTTGCCAGCCTTGACTTACGGGGCAGGAATCAACCTTTTCGGGCATCCCGTCTTGTCCTTTTTCATGTCGCGCTTGGGTGCTTTCCGCGTAGACCGGAGGAAGAAAAACAATGTTTACCTCGAAACCCTGAAATCCTACACCCGCTACATGTTGCATCACAACGGGCACATGTTGTTTTTCCCCGGAGGCACCCGATCCAGGGGTGGGAACATTGAGACCAAACTGAAACTCGGACTTTTGGGTACGGCCTTCGATGCACAACAAAAGCTGGTGGAAGAAAATCCTGAGGCGCCCCATAAGTTGTTTGTGGTTCCGCTCGTGATTGGATACCATACGGTATTGGAGGCTCAAAATTTGGTCGATGAGCATCTTCGTCAAGAAGGGAAAGAGCGGTATGTCATGTTGAAAGACGATTTCGGGAACATTTGGCAAAACCTGAAATTCATTTGGAACTTTTTCAAAAGCCCCTCCGAGATGGTCTTTTCCATCGGCAAACCAATGGATTTATTTGGGAATCCAGTCGACATGGAAGGCAACAGCCTGGATCGTCAGGGCAACCCCATCGACATCTCTTACTATTTCAGGAGCAGGGGAGTCATCCGGGAAGACGCACAACGCAATCAGGCTTACACGAGGATGCTGGGCGATGAAATCCTCCTTCGATTTTACCGCGAAAACGTCGTTTTCAGCAGCCATGTGGTCGCATTCGTAGCCTGCAGCCTGCTTCTGAAAAGGCACAAAGGAGATATTTATGCCCTCTTGACGGTCTCTGAGGAAGACTTGGTGATTTCCAAATCTGAATTTTGTTCGGCTTTGGACCACGTTTTGGTGCGATTGAGGGAATTGGAAAGGGCGGGTAAACTCAGGTTGTCTCCCCATGTTCAGGACGATCCCACCAAGGTTTTGATGCACGGGGTGCGGAATCTGGGGATTTACCACGTCCACAAACCCCTGTTGCTGAACGAAAAGGATGAATTCATCACTGAAAACACCCGACTCTTGTATTTCTATCACAATCGTTTGAAAGGTTATGACCTCGCAAAGTATGTCTGAGTATACCGTGGGAGTGATAGGTGCAGGGAGTTTTGGCACCGTGTTGGCCAATTTGTTGGCTGAAAACCAGCGTGTGTTGTGGCATGTAAGGCGTCCTGAAGTCATCCAGAAAATCCAAGCTGAACAAAAACTGAACGGTCAGGAAATCCATCCGCGTGTGGAGGTCACCTCGGACCTTGCACAATTGGCCAAGCGCTGTACCCTGATTTTTCCAGTCATCCCGTCCAAAGGATTCAGGTCAATGATGAAGGAAATCGGTCCGCACCTGAGACCGGATCATATTTTGATTCACGGTACCAAGGGGTTGGATATTCACGTTCCCGAAATCGAATTGGAAAGGCCGCAGGAATTGAGGTTGGGGCGTGACCATGTGAAAACCATGAGCGAGGTCATCCGTGAGGAAAGCTTGGTAGTACGTATCGGCTGTATGTCGGGCCCTAACCTAGCCAAAGAAATCGCTCAAAACCTGCCAGCTGCCACTGTGATTGCGAGTCATTTCGATGAGGTCATCGAACAAGGTAAGTTGGCGCTTCGGAGCAAACGGTTCATGGTGTTTGAAAACGACGATTTAGAGGGAGTGGAAATCGCGGGCGTGTTGAAAAATATTTTGGCATTGGGGTCCGGCATGATCTCCGGCCTGGGGTTAGGAGAAAACGCACGGGCTTTGATGATTACCCGTGGCTGGCGCGAAATGATGCGCATTGGGGAGGTTTTTGGGAGCGACAAAAACGCCTTCATGGGCTTGGCAGGCATAGGAGACATGATTGCAACCTGCAGCAGTCCGCTCAGCCGCAATTATTCAGTCGGATTCCGTTTGGCAAATGGTGAGACCTTGGAAGAAATCACCGCCTCGATGGATGAAGTGGCAGAAGGGGTGAACACCGTGCGTGTGGCCATGGGAATCGTTCGGAACTATGAACTGCATTCACCCTTGATCAAGGCATTCCACGCCGTGCTTTTCGAACAAATGGAGATTCAAGAGGCCATCAGGATGTTGATCGCACACCGGCATGGCCCGGACGTGGATTTCCTTTGATATCAGCCTCCCTGTCGGGCTGTGACGATTTCAACTTCATCCTGCGGCTCAACCATGGTGGTAGACCATCTGTCGCGGCTTACCAACTGCAGGTTAAGGGCTACTGCAATGCCCGTGGTGTTGGTATCCAACCCCATGAATTCCAAAATAGCGGACAAGGGAGCCATGTCACCGGGGACATCCTGAAGTTTTCCGTTGATTTTAATGTGCATGGGATTGTAGGTATAGCGCTCCAGTGTCCAAAATGACTTGTTTGAGGTCGGAATAGGAGAATCCCAATTCACGGCAAATCTTTGAACCGTCGTAGGTGAAATTTCCCCGGGATGTGGTGACGGTTTCGGGAGTGATGATGGGTTCTTTTCCGGTAAAATGTGCAGAAATCACTGTCAAGCGGGCATAAAGGGCTGCCAACCATTTGGGAGGAATTAGGTTGGGCGGTGTGGCTTTCACACTTTGCGCCACACATTCGAAGAAAGTCCGGTACGGCAAGCTGTCACTGGCCAAAACATACCTTCTTCCATCATGGACCGGTGAATCCAACAAAAGGAGAACTGCTTTGGCCACATCAACAGCAGCGACGAATCCGGTCGTGCCGGGATTGTAAAAACGCATTCCCTTTGCAATGGTGGAAAATAATTTCGGAGACCCGTGGTTCCAGTTTCCCGGGCCGATGATGATGGCCGGATTGCAAATCACCGCGGGCAGTCCTTCTTGGACACCCCGCACCACCTCCAATTCGGAAAGGTATTTGCTGCGACCGTATGCCGTATTGTACTTACTTTCCATCCACTTGGCATATTCGTCGATGGGTGAAGACTGCTCTTCTATGCGTCCCAAAGCGGCTACACTGCTCACATGGACAAACTGGGTGATGGATGCATCCAAGGCTGCATTCACCAAGTTCGCGGTTCCGGTCACGTTGGCCACATGCATTTCGTGCTTTCTTTTGCCCCAAAAACTGACCAATGCTGCGGCATGTACCACTTTGTCCACACCCTCCATTGCTTTTTCAAGTGCCACTACGTCCAACAAATCACCGTCTACGACCTCCAACCCGGGCCGGGAGGCCAATTTGTGGGGATCACGCACCAAGGCACGGACCACATGGCCTCCAGCGAGCAATTCGTCCAACAAAAAACCGCCCAAGAATCCGGTCGCGCCTGTGAGTAAAATCATTCGCTTTTTTGGTGCAAGTATGCTCAAATTTACCGAAATACTACAACTGACCAGTTTTCTAAATGGACATCAAGTCGCTTTTCCGGCCGCTGGACCCTTCCCTGATTCAAAAGAAATTTGCCTTGGACAGCAACAGGGTTTCCGATTTCCTTCATGCTTATGTCACCGACTGGCCCGATTGGGAGTCTTGCGACATCGTGGTGGTGGGATGCCCAGAGGATCGAGGGTCCAGAGAACTGAGTGGCAGTGCCATCGCACCCGATCAAATTCGCCGTCAACTCTATCAGTTGTACACCCCCAAACGCGAAATGAAAATCGCAGACCTAGGGAACTTGGTGCAATCCGACAAAATGGTTCAATACTACGACCGGATTGCGGATGTGGTGGAAGAGGTCGTGAAAGCAGGGAAATTCCTGATTTTGTTGGGAGGAAGCCAAGACATCGCCTACGGACAATACCGCGGGTATCAAAAAATATCCAC
>Ga0068876_10002869_pt1 | contig 12587 bp, 8 predicted proteins | sample NOAtaG_6_FD_66442 | JGI IMG/M metagenome (GOLD analysis project Ga0068876, IMG submission 66442) | Freshwater lake microbial communities from Lake Erie, under a cyanobacterial bloom - NOAA_Erie_Diel5S_2200h metaG | ecosystem: Environmental > Aquatic > Freshwater > Lake | place: USA: Ohio, Lake... | reverse complement strand
TGATAGAATTAGTCAAGTCAATGAAACAATTACAATGATAGTTGATTTAGCATGTAAATATGATGAGGATGGGGTTGATATTTGTTTTCTAAATAATGTTAATCTGAATCAAAATGTTAAAAATTCTTCAATTGTGTCTAGAATGATGAGTTTGGTAAAATGGAGTGGATCAACCCCTATAGGACGATGTTTAGATAATATTTTAGTAAAATATTATACTGAACTAGAAAAATATAATAAAAAACCAATATCAATTATAATTATTACGGATGGCTCTGCGAGTGATCCAGAATTATTAGAAGATACTATAGTAAAATGTAGTAAAAGAATGGAAAATAGAAGAAGTATAAAACAGATTTCAATACAATTTTTTCAAGTTGGTGATGATACATCAGCTAAATATTTTCTAAAAAACCTTGATGATGATCTTCATTCAAAATACAATATTATTGATATAGTGGATTGTATTCATTCAACAGATGGATCTTTAACACTAAAAGAACGTTTTATAAAAACATTGATAGGCAGTGTTAATCAACACATAGATGAAACTAATTGTTAAACAACAAAATTTATAAAAAAATATTTTTTTAATTTATTATTATTATTACGCCACAACACAACATTAAATGTGGATTAAATGTGGTTAATTGGAATATGTAATCGTTGCTGTCAAATCTGGAAAAGATTCCAAATCGACCTTTTCAGATGCTCTCAAAGGTGCAAAATGATCCCTCTTACGCCACACACTCCCGCATGTGAAAGTTGCCTCATGACCATTTAGCATTGATTCCGAGTCGACAATGCACAAAAGATTCTCACGACCAGGACAGTCGGAATAATCAATGACATCATCGGGTTCACAATCTCGAAAGACCCATCCACCCATGATGGACACCAACAACAATCGTCGTGTACAAGGTGTACAAGTTGATGTCCGGCAATACTTGGTTGTCTTAAGGGTCTCACGAGCAAGGTAGCCAACCTTATAATAATTATTGCCGTAGCAAATGTTGACTTCATCAAAGACAACTGGTATGCCCACCGGCATGACATCGTCATTGATGATTCTTGTCTTACCGTCAGGCGCTTGAAGAAGCATTGTTATGAGCCTCCCGGTCCGATTAGCATTGGTGCGATTAATGAAATCCATCTTCCGTTGAAGTGCTCGTTTGGTGCGGTATTGTTCACGCTCTCGTGCCTGACAAGACCAGTACTCTTCATTTATCTGTTTGACATGAAGAGCGAAAGCGTCAAGCCTCTCATCTGTTGAATCCCCGATTGGGGTATTTGTTTGAAATGGTGTCGATGATGACGTCATCCTACATTCAACATGTAATACTCCTATAAATATCAATTTTTATACTAGATATTTGTCAAAATTACCAAAAAAATATTTTAGCTAATATATAAATTACAACTTAATTACAACTTAATTACAACTTAAGAAACACTTCATTCCAGCTTGTCTCAATTGTATTATGGTCATCTGCACTCAATCTTTGAAGTTGGTTTTTAATAAAGTAATAGTTATTAAGACAAGTTTTTGCCTCTTGAAGGTCAATATCAGGTTCATTATAATTAATATCACTAATACATTTTGGAATAGTTTGACTGTTAATAATTGACAACATTCCATTTTCTATTTTCTTTGCATCTCTGAAAACACCAACAAAATTTTCAAAAAGTTGTATAAAACATTCCTTTGATGCTCTATCATTTACCCAATGGGTCAAATCATCAACAACCTTTTCTTGATATCTTATTTGACATTCTTCGTATGACCCATTTGTCTTCATTTTATTTAGTTTATTAAGTTCATTTACTGCATGATTTCTATCAAAAATAATAGTTCTGAGATGATACGCAATACCCTCCATAACTATTTTCATTTCTCGTAATTCAGTAATGTCAATTTTTTTATTTGTATACGCAATTGAAATCAAAGGATAATGAACAATTGTAGCTAGTTCTCTAAGATAGTCAATATAACCTTTATATTCAGCACCACACTTATCCCAATGGTAAAAGATAGGTGATAACCATAAAGGATAATTGCAATCTATGTCTCTTTCTGCCATCTTAAAAAATTTATTTAACAAATTGATCCTTTGAAATGGGTAAAACCCATATTTGTCTCGTGGTATGAAAAATCCAGGATTTGATGTAGCAATAGAACGCATAAGATTCAATACATCCTTTGCAACATTACTTTCAAGTTCATCCTTGCTGACACATGTGTTAATGTCAAAATGATGTAATAGTTCAGAAATGATTGGATGATCCATTTGTGAAGTGTATGTAAGATCTGTTTTTGACCCATACATACCTGTATCAAACAATATCTTCAACGACGAAGGATTGTTGTATGTTGTCATATAAGCAAGACATGATCGCAACGAAGAAACCAATTCAGGATTTTCTAGGAAAAATGGGGTATCTTCTAGAATCAAATCTTCAATTTCACAAAGGATCCATTTGAAAACACTTGAAAAGAGAGGATCATACTTGTCTTTATGTTTAATAAAACTCCAGAAAATGTTTCTGAGGTTCAGTAAGTTTTCTCTTGAAGGAAACTTGTTCAGTAATTTAATAGGTTCTAGCAACTTTTCTCTAATATTCTCAAAAGTTAGAGGGATATTATCAGTAGCATTTGTTGTCATTTGCAATGTTTAATTACTAATGTCTAGAACAATATCAATTTTTCAATACTTTTTCCTACTTAAAAATACCAAAAAAAATTGTATGTTATTAATGATGTTATTAATGATGTTATTAATGATGTTATTAATGATGTTATTAATGATGTTATTAATGATGTTATTAAAGTCAGTGATTATGTATGTAATCTATTTTTACGGAAAATACTGTTTTGCAAGTTCATCCCATTTTGATAGATATTCAAGCCCTTTCAAGAATGGTTCAAGTTGCTTTTGACATTCCATAATTCTATTATTATAATAACTGTTAACAAGTTCTCTATCAAAATCTTTGTCAAACAATTCTTGATCAGTTTTATAACATGAATTTTGATACCCTTCAATCTCGGATTGATATAATTCGATATATTCATTTATGAGATCAACATGAGATTTTGTAGGTATCATTAAACTATCTTGATCAGACTCACTCAGTGTAGGCTTTTGTACTTCAATCGCAAGTTGTCTCGTAAATAACTTTAATTTATTTTGATGTTCTGATGGATTTCCCCAATAATCAATACATGATGCATAATATTTATCAAACTCTTCACGCCTATTCCATAATCCAGTAGTTTTGTGCATCAAAGATATCCATGGGTATAGTCCATCTTTTTTTTCTTTAAAGAATTGAGGATGATTTTTTTCCAGCTTTCTCACAAAGGAAAGCATTTCTTGCATAGCAACAAGTTCTTCAGGGATTTCATGGTTTAATAATCTTACTGAATATGATTTATCTAGCAAGCTATCGACATAAGAATAATTTTTTAATTGACTTGGTTGGTTGCAATATAACTTATTGATATATTCAAAATCTTCAGGGATACCATAGAATTTGTTATCAATTAGATATTGCAGACACTGAAATGCATGCATGGATTCACACAAAATACGAATCATTCTTCTCAATTCATAATGAAATGTGAGATTGTGTTGTCCCAATTTAGAAAATTCACATGATGCCGAAATAAGAGGGCTTAATATGCCAATAATGTTTTCAAAAATTTTGACATCTTGTGGTGTCATTAGTGAAATGACACTCATGCAATCCCGTCGTCCATTCATATATTTATTTGTAAAATCCTGAACTGACATATTTCGTTTTTCAGTAAGAAACCGACACCATAATGATATAGTAGAGTGATGGATGTATGAATTAACGAAAGCCCTAATTAAACAGTTTAGACTTTGCAAGTTATTCTCTGTGAGTATGGTAGTTTCTACACATGCCAATAAAACCACTAGATCGTATACATGTTTTGATGAAATTAGTGTAATATTATCTTGACAATTATACAATAAATGATCGCAATTATTAGAATTGTCTATCCGGAATGTTATTAACTTTTCTTGTTTATATGAAAGTTCAAATGGATTAATGTTAAGAGATGGATTGATTGATCCAAACACATCTATAATTTTTTGAAGGCGGATTTCCCATGGAAGTTTTGGAATAAACGATTTAATAGACATTTGCAAAAGCTTTATAACAATATTGATATGAGTTTTTTTCAATTTTATCAAAACAGTATTTAACCAAAAATACTAAAAAAAATTTTTTGTTATTATAAATGTTATTGTAAACTAAACTAAACTAAACTAAACTAAACTAAACTAAACTAAACTAAACAATTATGGGATGTATTTGTCCAACTCAACTTGAAAAAGTGATTGACACATTGAACTTGCCATGTCCGCATGAGATGACTTCAGATGAAGTCAGTTCTGAATAGTAGTTTTCAGAATTCCATGATCTCACAAGTCCACCAATGATGCCAATTCGATCACACGTAATGCGCATTACGAGTGATCGTGTGCAGACAAACCTGTTCCCCGTATATGGGATGACTTCGAATGATGGAAGCCTTCGGAATGTCCACGTCTCATAGGGATTTCACCTAAATTGTGATCTGGATCATCAGAGGGATGAATCATCATTTGCATTGTGCGTCCAGTTGGATTGGAAAACCCATTTTTTCGTCAAAAATCCTCCAATTCTCACACTGTTGAAGATATGTTTCAAGCTCTGTTTGCAATATCTTAACTCTATTCTGTTTGAGGTAGATTTTGCGAGTCCAATCGGAAAACTTTTCATCTAAAGGCGTAAGAGACTTCAGATGATCTTCAAACACTTGAAGATTATTGAGTTCATTTTGCAGGGTTTTTTGCAAAGTGTCTGGATAAAGATCTGAAAATGATCCATGAGGTCGTTGAAGCACAATTGCGAGTTGTCTTAGCTTAAAATTGTTCAAGTTCACTTGATCACCCCATATCTTAGGTGAACCAGCCCAAACATCATGCATCACATAGCTTTCACCAATGACAGTCATCCAAGGATAAAATCCTATGCGATTCTTCTGGTGAAAGAGTTCTGGATGGGTCGATCCCAAACGAGTCAGAAACTCAATCATGTCTTGGAAAACAGTTCGTTCCTCTAGGTTATTTTCCAGATCAGTCAACATCTGTGCAAATTTTATGCACGAGTGAGCCAAACTCTCGAGAATCACACATCCATCTACCAACACTCTTGTGTTTTCATGATATGTGAAGTCCTCAGGAAGTCCGTAAAACTTCCGATCGTACAAGATCTGCATTCCGACAAAATCAGCAGTGTCAATGAAACATGTATGGATGATCCATCGCAATTCCCTTCGAAATTCAAGTTGATAATCCCCTAGACTGGGATCACATTCAGTCAAGAGATCATGAAGAATTTTAAGAACGCTGTCCCTTGTGCTGTACATCAGCTTGTCTTTGACAGAAAATGAAATGACGTACCTACGGCTATGACACAAAGTGTATCTGGAAAGAATGTCATCGTTGCGTTTTTTAGCATTCCCGATGATCGCAATCGGATCATCAGGTGAGTATGACGTGTACTTTTGCATGTATAACTCAACAATCTTCAAGTTGATGTAGCACTTATGAAAAGTCAACAACAAACATTTGAGAACTTCCAGCATTTCTGACGTCAATTTTGTGGTTCCGATACTGGCAATCAATATCGCAAAGTAAATAACACTGTGTATGCAGTGCATCTGGATGTAAGGCTCCTGTGTGGGTGCTTGACGCAGACGTGAAAACCTGTCAGTGCCAACATTCAGGGGAAAGATCAAACTCTCTTCCCAATCTAATGGTAGGTTAAATGGATCCGTAATCCCGTGTGGTGGAATCGCCACGTCATTTGATCTCAAAAGCTTCTGTAAAAGCTCTTGTTGCATCATCCCATCCTGTGTAGTTTCCCCGATTGGGGTGTGTGTTGGAGTGGACGTCGATGACGCCATCCCACATTCAACATATAATACTTCTATAAATATCAATTTTTATATTAGATATTAGTCAAAATTACTAAAAAGTGTTTATAAATATAGTAAAGATCATTTCAAATAAAGCAAAATAAAAAAATATTTTACCCCATAGATATTTAAGGTTTAGTAGTATATATCCAATAATAATGTATAATATAAATATATAAGAAATACGGATATTATCTCTGAAACCATAAACAGATACTTTACAATTCCAACTGAGTTGTTGTGTGAATTGAAATGGCATTAAGCTTAATAGATATGGTATAAATAAAGGATAACTATTATTCCATATGGTAGATTGAAAGTTATTTTGATTAAGACGTATTAATCTTTTTTTGACAGCATAGTGTTGTAAATAAATATTCCATTGTATATCTACCGTTGTTGTTAATCCATTAGAAAATCCTTGAAGTAATTTGAAAGCACCTTCATGACTAATTAAATAACCTGCACCTGATAGTGATAAAGCGGGTTTACATAAGGTTTCACTAACTTTTTCTCTATTAAAACCGAATAGTTTAGCTTGTGCTGTAATGAATAGATCTGTAAAACTGTTTTCATCTGGACAACATGAATTTTGACAAGCTAGATTTACTATTTCTATTGGATTATGTGTATGTTTTGCATTATATGTTGAGATCTCTTTTTGTAATAATTCAAGTTCTTGTAGAAAATTGTTGATGGGTTTTGCGTCATCTTCTAAAATTACACACCATTCCCCTGGTTTAGAAGTGGATATAAATTGTTTCCAGGTTTTCATATGGGATAGATTACCACCTATAATGGCTTTTGTGGTATAAATGTTTCTGGATAGGGGTGTTGTATATTTTTCAATTGTTTTCCAGTCTAATTTTTGCCCGTCAATAGCTTCAATTCGTGTATAATTCTTTATATTAGCATTTTTCATTTCAGTTTTCATATCTAACCATCTTTTTTTACTTCTTTCTAGATTTATTATGTAGAAATGTGTTATTTTTGGCATTTTTAGTTAGAACTTAGAAAAAAAATTGATTTAGTTTCAAACATATTTAAATTACTAAGATGCAGAATTACTCTGAGTCAACCAAGACGGCTACTAGCCGTCAATCTACCAACGGTGCCAGCAATGGTGCCAGCAATTGCAACAAGACATCGAAGGATGTCCGTAAGAGTCAGAAGGGTGGCAACAAGACCAACGGAGCTCCTCACAAGGAGCATCACCGCAAGCCTACCGATCAGAAGATTTCTGATCTTGTGAGTCGTGCTCTCGGTGAGAAGCCAGAAGATGATCAGCAGGTTGCAAAGCCTCCAGTCAAGGACTTCGACGAGGACTTTCGTGATGTTTTCACGAAGTCTGGTCTTCCTCTTGACTCTGATGCGCAGGATCATTTGCGTGAGAGTCTTGCACGTGTCCGAGACACGAAGACGGGTCCGACCCGTGGGACTCTTCTGATGGTTTTGTCAACTCTTTTGACGAACATTCAGGCGGTGCTTGCACCTGTTCCCGCAACCCAGAGCACTACAAGTGGTGCTCAGACCGACGATGATGCAGATGCATCTGCGACTGACGATGCAACTGACGACACCGATGAGGCGTTTGCACAGCGTGTGCTGAAGCAGAAGACGCAGAAGGCACGCTTGATGGATGCGATGAAGGTTCTTGCAACCACATCTCAGATTACCAGCAACACACAGGTTTCTTTCGAGAATCCTACCAAGGGTTCAGGCTTCTTCCACTGTCTTGTTTACCTGTTGTTTGCAACAGGTGGACGTCAGACGAGTGCAGTCATTCATGAGAATGGTGCGTCGGTTGTGCCAGAGATTCCGAAGTGGAAGACGAATGTCATGAAGATGTTCAAGGCGGCTTTCCGTGCACCTCTGTTTCGTGTCAATCTGACTTACGGTCTCGTTGTGGATCTTCTTTCAGGTTGGCAGGCTGACTACGGGATTGATCTGACTGAGACACAGTCTCAAGATCTCATCAACGCTCTCTGTGCTGATTTCCGACCGGCTCTGGCTGACGACAAGGCGTCTGTCTTCTATCTTCCGCAGAGTTTTCCTCATGATGATGATGAGCCTCAGGTTTGTGGCTGGTTTCCAGTCTTGAACCCGAAGCCGAGTCTTGAGACAAACAAGGTTCTTCCGTGGATTCATGGGATGAAGCCTCCGTCTGAGGACAAGTTCACCTATGTGCCAAAGGAGATGGTTTCGGCGGCAACAAAGCTGAATCTGGATTCTGAGGTCATGACAAAGGAGATTACGGGCAAGACTGCGTATGCAAGCTTGCTTCTGCAGGTGTTCACCATCATTCAAACGATGATGAACACACGTCGTCCAGACATTGGTGGAGCCATTGCTTTGAACACGGCAACGACTCTGGCAACCTACGGTTTCTTGCAAGCTTTCGGAGGGTCTGCGCATGCGTTGACTTTCTTGATGATGTGTTCATTCCATCATCTCGTTCCGATCGGCGAAGGGTTCTGCGACAAGCTCTCTGATTTTGCCACGGCACATGCTCAGTGCATGAGGACTTTGAAGGGTCTCCGTGATGCCAAGGATCTTTCTAACGAGGAGAGGACGGAGATGGATCGTGTCAAGAGCTTGTTGATCACACAGATCAACAAGCTTGTTCTGGAGATTTGTCTGATGTTCACTGAGCGTCTGAAGATCAACGGTGAACATTCCTTTGCAACTGATCTTTTGCGGGCGTATCTCGAGAAGGACATTCTGGATGGAGCTCTCAAGCAGACATACCAGGATCATCTTGCACAGACGGCACCGGCAAAGATGATGGCGAATCCTCGTGCGGACAAGACTGTCCACAAGCACACTGACCGCATGCCTGGACAGGAGGAGTTTCCAGGTTTGCCTCAACGGAAGACAATCCCGGCACCTTCAACGAAGACCGCAAAGATCCCGGCTTCTGAGAGCAAGCCAACAACGACTGGTGGCACTGTTGAGAGCTCTTAAGCTCTCCAACTACCCCTACAACAAAAGATACTAGACTAGTCTAGTATCGAAACGGTGTTTTTCAACACCACCCTTTTTTTTTATTTATATATTTTAGAATAATAAATAAAAAAATGTTTCAAAATATATTAAACATATACCAAAGCACACCTATAACAATCCCATTTTTTGGTATTTATTATGGATTATTAACAGTTAATTATTGGCTATTAGCATTTGGTATTTCAGCGATTGCTTCACATTTTATGAATAATATCATAAAAGTAATATTCAAATTTATTTATAATGTAATCAAAAGTGATTCAATACCTTTACTTGGTATAGGTGTAAGACCTAAAGATGCTAAAAATTGTAGTGCATTTACTAATTGCAAAAAATGTGATATTTATCCTAAATCTTTTGGGATGCCGTCTGGTCATTCACAACTTGCTTGGTTTTGTTTTACATATGGAATGTTATATATGGTAGAACATATAACACAAAAATATACATTCGAAAAAGATTTAGTAAAGCGTAGAATATGGTTTATAATAGGTTTTATTATTATGTTTCTAATGGCTATCACTTTATCATATAGTAGAGTTTATCTAAAATGTCATACAGTTCAACAAGTAATTATTGGGGGATTATTTGGTATAGGATTCGGGGTGTTATTATATTGGATTTCAGCAATTATAATTTATCAAGATAAAGATGTAGATTTTATTAAACTTTTTACACAGTTTTAAGAAAAAGTTTTACTGGTGTAGAAAAATCAAATATGGAAAAAACATAAAAAAATTTATTTATTTTTATAAAATTAGCATCATAAATCAGATAAGATATATGATTTTTATTAATGTAGTGAATTAAACATGTAAATTATTTTTTAGATGATTCAATATTATTATTTAATATTTCATAGAAATTTCTTTTAAAATCTTTAAACATGCCCCATTCAATAGCAAATGATGACCATAAACATGCTTTAAGTATTTTTTCAAAGATTGATGAACATAATACTTTAGATAATTTTTCACCTTCTTTAATATCATCTATTATTAATGCCATTGCATGTTGTGTCATCCCATATTTACCATCCATATCAATAATTGGATTATTTATTCCACTATCACCAAATATAACTTTTTTAACTCCATAAAAGCCATTGTCATTTCTATTTGACCATACAAAACGTGGTCCATCTTTTGGTGTTGAATGGACAACTGGATATTTAAATTCTTTTGTTTCTACTTTAGATATCCATTTTTTTCTTGCTTCATAAGCACTCATTGATTGTAATACTTTACATTTTTCTTCATTTTTATTTGCTATTAATTTATCAATTAAATCTAATTCACAATTTGCTAACCAATTATATTTATTTAAGTTTATTTCATATGATATATTGTTTTGGTCTATTATTTTTGTTTTATGATTTTCATTTTTCTTTTTTTGTAATATATACCAATCATATCGTGTTCCACAATTAAATTGTTTCATGCCATCTTTTGTATCATGAATTTCTAAATATAATAGTGTATTTTCTTTTGTCATTTTTTCAAATAATCCATAAAATTTTCCTTTTTCAGTATTTGGTTTTCTCCATCCATTTGGATGAACAAAACATATATAACCATTTTTTTTTAATAATTTAATACTATTATTTACAAATAATTGCCATATTGTATTACCAGATGCTTTTGTTCCAGAAGCATTATATGGTGGATTGCCAATTATAACATCAAATTCCTTTATTTTAAATTCCTTATAATAATCCACATGTAAACTATCACCTTCATAAATATTTAATTTATATTCATTATTAATATCAAATATTTGTTTACAAACTAATACATTCTTTTTATTTAGTTCGGACATGTATAACATATTTTCTAATATATGTTTTTTTCTTTCTTTTGCATTTTTAATTACATCTTTTAATCCGTCCATTAATCTTAAATATACAGCTATTGGAAAATTTCCCATTCCGCAACAAGGGTCTAACCATTTTAAATTTTTATTTTTCCATACTTCAATAGGTAATTTATCTAACATTTCATTAACTAAATTCATCGGAGTAAATACTTCCCCAAATTGCTTTTTTTCTATATCTTTTGGTTTTAGACAATCATTGATTAAATCTAGTAATTCCTTAGGATTATCAATTAAACTTTGTAATGACATTTTAAATTGAATTGAGATATTATATGTATTTGATGTTTTGTCAAAATATTTATGTATTATATCTTTAATTAAATCTATTAAACCTTTTTTATTCCACCAGATTAAACATTGATCATCAAACGTATCCAATAACTCTGGATTTTCTTTAATATCATTCAGCATTTTTACAAAATCCATATTATTATTTTTGACTGTTAATATACATGTTAAAGGTATTATATACGGTAGAACATCTTTTGTGAATGATATTTGTATTTCTTTTTTTTCTTTATCTAGTTTTGTGGGGTGTTCTTCATCACAATCATCTTCTACTTTTTCTTTGCCTGATGGTAAATCTTGTATTTCATCATCTTCGTCTTTTAATCTTAGTTCTAAACTTACTTTATCATCATTTAATGATTTTGTAAATGTTTTATTAATTATTTTTTGAGTTGAACTATCAAATTCAGTATAATCATTATCAAGTTTTTTCAAAAGTGTTCTAAAATTATTTATGGGGTCTGTTTTCCATATGTTCATTAATTTGTCAATTATGGCATCTGAATTTATCTTTTTATTTAACATCATATCAACATCAATATTTATAAGATGATTATTAATTAAATATTTAATTTTGTCATTAATATTTTTTTCATTTTTATGAACGGTGTAGTTAATACATGTGTTTAATACACGACTAATATTCAAATCCACAACAAATCCTATTTTTTTATTTTCTCCTTCAGTCATACATCTATACATTTGTTGTAAAACTTTATCAGAAGATAGAGCATTATTCATTAAAATTACTAAATCACATAAATTTAGTGTAATTCCTAATGTGAGCATATTACCTGCCAACAGAATTAAACCTAATTTTCCGGATGATTTTGCTATAAGTTCGTATTTATTAATATCATCTTTAATATCTTTTGCTAATTCTTTATTTTTACGATTTATGCATAACACATCATATTTTTTTAGGATATTATCTTCCATCATTAATTTTTTTAAACACTCAGATATTTCATTAATATTATCTGATGGTAAAAACCAAATTTGTGTAAAGGGAACACGAGTTGTTTTTTCAGAACAAACATTATTTACCCTGGTAAATATAGTTTTATCTCCATCTAATTCTCTATATGAACCAGATATATATCTTAAAATTGTTTTAACTTCATTTTCAAAACTAAATTTCGTTTTTGCTTTGTTTAACCCAAATAGTGTATCAAAACAAAATCCAAATTTATGTTCTTTATTTAATTTTTCCTTGATTATTTCATATTTTTGTTGATCAAATAAATTAGTTATTAAATGAAGATCAGGCATTTTTTCATAACACTTAAATATATTATTTATTGAAAACCCTAAATCAGTATAATATTTAATAGTTTTTTCTATATATTCACTACCATGTTTTTCTTTTAATTTTTCTAAATTATTTTCATCTTGTAAAATAGATTTACATATTTGCTCATCT
>Ga0068876_10002864_pt1 | contig 12596 bp, 11 predicted proteins | sample NOAtaG_6_FD_66442 | JGI IMG/M metagenome (GOLD analysis project Ga0068876, IMG submission 66442) | Freshwater lake microbial communities from Lake Erie, under a cyanobacterial bloom - NOAA_Erie_Diel5S_2200h metaG | ecosystem: Environmental > Aquatic > Freshwater > Lake | place: USA: Ohio, Lake... | reverse complement strand
GGCCGGAAATTCGTGGTGGAATCCACCTTCGGCCGGATTGAGCCACTGCTCCCATTCCAATTTGATGCGAATTGGTTTACCCGGGGTGGTTGGTACACGCTCCCAATTCGGAAATCGTGCAGTTTTCAAATCGATGTGCCGGATGCAGCTGTCCCCCCAGGCAGATTGAGGCATGGCTTTGGCCATTTGGCCGTCCACACCCCACCCGGTGAGGTTCATGGGTTTGTCCAGCCTGATGAACCATTCCCGGATAGCGGGTGATTCCGCGAATTGAAAAGTTGCCGATGCGCTGATGTAAGGACCGGTAGAGGTGAATTCCACATCGATCCAGGCAGGTTTCACCGAAAGCGTGTCTTGGCCATCAAACCCTACCACGGGCAAAACTTGAGCCCTTGCCATGGCGAATTGAAAGACAATCCCGCAAGCCAGAAGGAACCTCTGGCCCAACCTTATCCGGGCAGAAACCAAACAACAGGATTTTAGGGCCATCGATGGGTGGCTGGTATGCTCATCTATTGAGGAGCAATTTAGGATGAAATGCCCATTGAATCAGACTGAAAATCGGGTCCAAGGCATAAGAACATTTCCTGTGCCAACCGGTCGGACTCAAATTTCTTGGCATTGGGCATTTTTTTGACGAAAATTCGGGTAAGAAATCAAAAAGATGATGAAAAGTATCCAGGCTTGGGGATTCGGTTTGATGTTGTGGGGATGCTCGCAGCTGGCATTCGGCCAAACTTTTTCGGGGCAACCGGGCTATATATTTGACAACACCACCATCGACTTGCCCGTGGCGGTGAATGGCTTGGTGCCCGGCACCATCGATACGGTAGGCTTTGGGTTGGAATCCGTCTGCATCAACCTGACCCACACTTGGCTGGCCGATTTGGAAATTTCCTTGGTGGCTCCCGATGGCACAACCGCCGTTCTGGTATCGGGGGTAGGAGGCGGCGATGATAACTTTTGGGGCACTTGTTTCCAACAAAATGCAGCCCAATCCATCGTGAGTGGTGCAGCACCTTTTACAGGCACATTTCGTCCCCAAGGGCAAATGGGTTTCGTCAACAACCAACAAAACGCCAACGGAACTTGGTTCCTCCGGGTTTCAGACAACTACGGCGCCGATACCGGGTCGGTTCACAGCTGGTCCATCACATTTGGCAACAATCCTGCCACCTACTTCAGCGTAGGTGCCACCGATTTACCATTGGTAATCATCAATACTGCGGGACAGCCCATCCCCAACGACCCCAAAATCATGGCTAGGATGAAGGTCATCGACAATGGGCCCGGCAACCTCAACCATGTGACCGACGTGCCAAACGCCTACAATGGTTGGATCGGCATAGAAGTCAGGGGCAACAGTTCGCAGTCCTATCCGCAAAAACAATATTCTGTGGAAACGCGCGACTCTTTGGGAGACAACCGGGAAGTTGCGTTGTTGGGCATGCCGATAGAAAATGATTGGATTTTGTCTGCTCCCTACAGCGACAAGGCTTTCATTCGGAATCATTTGGCCTACACCCTCAGCCGTGAAATGGGACAATACGCAGCCCGCACAAGGTATTGCGAGATGATTCTGAACGGGGAATACAAAGGTGTTTACCTTTTCATGGAATCCATCAAGCGGGATTCCAACCGTGTGGATGTGGCTAAACTCACCAACAACGATCTTACAGGGGACGAACTCACCGGGGGATATATCCTGAAAATCGATTGGATTGGTGGACCGTATTGGCAATCCAACTTTCCTCCGGACCCGACTGCCCCCAATTCCAATGTGGTCAATTTCCAAATGATTGAACCCGATCCTGACTTGGCCCCCAATGCCCAAATCCAGTACATTCAACAGTATGTCGACAGTTTTGAAGTGGCTTTGAATGGACCCAACTTCGATGATCCAGTAAATGGTTGGAGAAAATTTGCCTGGGAATCCACGTTCATCGACTACCACATCATCAACGAATTAGCCAAAAACGTGGATGCCTACCACCTTTCCACCTATTTCTACAAGGAAAAAGACAGCAAGGGGGGCAAGTTGCGCATGGGTCCGGTTTGGGACTTCAATGGTGGCTGGCGGGGAGCTGATTATTGCAATGCGCCGACCATTTCGGATTGGCAATACAATGAACCCAATTATTGTAGCGTGGACATGCCTATTTGGTGGAAACGCTTGCTTCAAGACACCTTGTTCACGAACCGATTGAAGTGCAGGTGGGACAGTTTGCGCAGCACCGTTTTGGATACCACGCACATTTTCCATCACATGGATTCGGTGTCGGCTTTGGTAACGCAGGCCCAAGTCCGTCATTTTCAGCAATGGCCCATTTTAGGTGTGTATGTGTGGCCGAACCCTGCCCCGTTGGCCAATACCTACCAAGAGGAGATGGACAATACCAAGCAATGGATCGCCGACCGGTTGGCGTGGATGGACTCAAATTTGCCCGGCACCTGCTATCCGCCCATCGTAGGCATATCTTCCGCCTTACTCCCCACCTTGGCAGTCTCGCCCCAACCGGCTGTGCATCGGTTCAGGGTGGAATGCAGCGAACCCATGGAGGGTATTTGGATATATGATCTGCATGGGAAGTTGGTGCAATTCATGGCTACTGACCAAGCTTGGACCACTTTGGAATTGAACGTCGCAGGCATTTACACCCTCAAGGTGGCCACAGGTTCGGGAGTCCAAACCCAAAAAGTCATCATCACGGACTGATCAAGGCAGGCACAAGTCGGCCGTCCAGGCAGCATGTTGGGGAAACTGCAAGACAAATTCTTGCTTTTTGGCCAATTCAAAGTCTTGAAAATCAAAACCTGGGGCAACGGTGCAACCCACCAACGAAAAGGCTCCCCCTTCCTCTACCTCGGAGGCAAACCAAGCACCGGCAGGTACCACGGCCTGAAATTGAAGTGTAGGGTCCGATTCCGGGCGGCCCAATCGAATGCGGGAATACGTACCATCAGGCTGGATGACATGGATGCACAAGGCTTGCCCTTCGTAGAAATGCCACATTTCATCACTCCGAATGCGGTGGAAATGGGAGCGTTGTCCTTTTTTCAAGAGGAAGTAGATGCCTGTGGACCAATTACGCGGACCGTTCACACCTGGCCAAAAAGCGGATGCACCCAAAACGCCCGGGCTGCGGTAGGTTTCCTTGAAATATCCCCCTTCGGGATGCGGGTGCAATCCCAGGCGGTCAATCCACGCGTCAGCATCCAACATACCGTCTGACGGGGTTAAATCCCGATGGGATGCCAAGTGGTTTTGGTTTCCTGAAGGTCCAGGATGTGGTAGGGACTTTGCTCTTTGGCGTCGTACCAATCTGAGCCTTTCCTCAAAACGACCCGCTTCACGTTTGTGGTGGCATTCCGTTGGATGAGGCCGATTTCGTCTGAGTCTAGACCGCAATAAACCGTGGCATTCACATCCATGTGATTTGAAAAATGTCCGGTCAATTCCTTTCGGGTACCCGTGAGGATGTTGACCACTCCACCCGGCACATCGGAACTGTTTAGCACTTCCCCGAAGGTTACCGCGGATAGGGGGAATTTCTCAGATGCCAATACGATGCAGGTATTGCCGCCGGCGATGATGGGTGCAATGACCGACACGAGACCAATCAATCCATTTTCTTGTGGTGCAAACGCCGATACGACACCGGTGGGTTCACTTACCGAAAAATTGAAATGGGAGGAGGAGACGGCATTGACACTGCTGAAAATCTGTTGATACTTGTCGCACCACCCGGCGAAATGCACCAAACGGTCGATGGAAGCGGTCACCTCCAGCTCGGCTTCTTGCGCCGAAAGTCCTTGGCTGGTCAATTCGGATACAAATTGTGCCGCCCTGCCTTCCAACATCTCCGCAATCCGATACAAAATCTGTCCACGGTTGAAAGGCGACTTGCTCGACCAGCCATGGAATGCCTTTCGCGCCACTACGACTGCATCACGGAAATCTTTACGCGATGCTTGGCAGATATTTGCCAACAAACCTCCTTTGGCATCCTTTAGTTGCGAATAGCGTCCTGATTCGGTGCGCGGAAATTGGCCACCAACGTACATTTTGTATGTTTTTTGCACGCCAAGACGAGGTGAAGGATCGATCGCGGACTTGCCGTTTCCGTTTTCAACAGGTTGGTTTGGGGCGCTTGGGGTCGTTTTTTGCTTTGCCATGACCGTTTTTGAGTTCTGTGTGGTAGAGGGGGTTTATCCTAACAATTCCAGGTAGGGTTGAAGGCCATGCAATCCACCTTCCCGTCCGATGCCGCTTTCTTTGTATCCGCCAAAGGGGGAAGAGGGGTCGAATTTGTTGTAGGTGTTGGCCCATACCACGCCTGCTCGCATGGCATTGCTCACTTGGAAGACTTTGGAACCTTTGTCGGACCATACGCCGGCAGAAAGCCCATAGCTGGAATTGTTTGCCTTTTCGATGGCCTCATCGACCGTGCGAAAGGTTTGGACGGCCAAAACCGGCCCGAAAATTTCTTCCTGTACTATGCGGTGGCTTTGTGTTGCGTTCAGGAACAACGTGGGCTTGCAGAAATAGCCTTTGGAAGGGATCGCACAACTGCTTTGGTAACAATCCGCACCTTCTTCCTTGCCAATCCGGATGTAGTTTTGAATCGTTTGGAGTTGAGATTTGGAATTGATGGCCCCAATGTCGGTGTTTTTGTCTAGCGGGTCACCCACGATGAGGGTCTCCATCCGGTCCTTGAGTTTGCGAATCACCGTGTCATAGATGCCTTCCTGCACGAGCAGTCGGGAACCGGCACAACAAACGTGTCCTTGGTTGAAGTAAATACCGTTGATGATGCCTTCCACTGCTTGGTCGATGGGGGCGTCCTCAAAAATGATGTTGGCAGCCTTTCCGCCCAATTCCAAGGTTACTTTTTTGTGGGTGCCCGCAATGGCTTTTTGGATGATTTTTCCGACTTCCGTGGATCCGGTGAAGGCAATTTTGTCCACGTCAGGATGGTTGACCAAAGCCGCTCCGGTTGCTCCGAATCCGGTCAGGACGTTTACGACACCCGGTGGTAAATCAGCTTCTTCGATGAGTTCTGCCAATTTGAGGGCTGTGAGCGGTGTGGTTTCTGCAGGTTTCAATACCACCGTGTTTCCGGTTGCCAAGGCGGGCGCCAATTTCCAAGCGGCCATCAGCAAGGGGAAATTCCAAGGGATGATCTGACCCGCAACCCCGATGGGACGTGTTTGGCGATTGGGGAAAGCATAGTCGAGTTTGTCGGCCCAACCGGCGTAGTAAAAAAAGTGGTTGGCGGCCAACGGAATATCTACCGATTTGCTTTCACGGATGGTTTTTCCGCCGTCTAGGCTCTCGATGATGGCAAATTCGCGGGCTTTTTCCTGCAACATCCGGGCAATCCGGAACACATATTTTCCCCGGTCTGCAGCACGCATCCGGCTCCAATATTTGTCGTAGGCTTCACGGGCCGCTTTGACTGCTTTGTCCACGTCCTTGGCGCCTGCTTCAGCCACTTCAGCCAGCTTCTCCTCATTGGCAGGATTGAGGGTGGGAAAGTATTTCCCCTCTGTAGGCGGCACCCATTTGCCACCGATGAAAAGGTCGTACCTCTCCTTCAGCTTCACATGATCTCGGCTTTCAGGTGCGGGCGCGTATTGCCAATCGGTGTTGAAGTCGATGGCCGGTGCGGGGTTGTTTTTTTGCTTTGCCATGTGGGTCAGTCGATGGAGAAATAATCAAGGGATTGATAAACGCCGGTCTTTTCTTTGGTCAGCTGCATCAGGATGTCGTTTGCCAAGGCACTTGCCCCAAAACGGAACCAATCCGGACTGAGCCAAGCCTGTCCGAGTGTCTCGCGTAGCATCACCAAATAACTGATGGCCAACTTGGATTCCCGGATTCCACCTGCGGGTTTCATGCCCACCATTTTACCGGTTTTGTAATAATGGTCCCGGATGGCTTCCAACATCACCAAGGTCACCTCCATGGTTGCGGCGGGAGTCACTTTTCCGGTGGAGGTCTTGATGAAGTCGGCACCTGCCAAAATGGCCAAATCGCTTGCCCTGCGGACATTGTCGAGGGTGCACAATTCCCCTGTTTCCAAAATCACTTTCAGGTGGGCATCGCCACAGGCCTCTTTTACTGCTGCAATTTCATCCGAGACAAAACCATATTCACCCTTCAGGAAAGCACCACGGGAAATGACCATGTCAATTTCGTCCGCGCCCTCGTCAACTGCGAATTTGGTATCGTCGATTTTCACTTTCATCGGGGCCTGGCCGGCTGGGAATGCAGTGCTCACAGAGGCAACCTTGATCGAAGTGCCTTGAAGAGCCTTTTTGGCCACACGGACCAAACTGGGGTATACGCAAACCGCCGCCACGGTAGGCAATCCTTCAAAACTGTCGTGAAGGTGTGCTGCCTTGTAGCACATTTGACGCACTTTGCCAGGGGTGTCTTTGCCTTCTAGGGTGGTGAGGTCGATCATCCGCAGGGCGAGGTTCAAGGCTTGAACCTTGGATTCCTTTTTGATGCTCCGGGATTTGAACCTTGCCACTCGTTCCGCTACTCCGACTTGGTCCACGGTGGGCGACAAGCGCGGGTCAAATGCCAAATGGGATTTAGTAGATGCCATAGGTCGGCCAATTTAGCAATTTTTAGCGTGATTTTGCCTGCCAATCAGGGCTTTTCAGCGAGTGGTGAGGGATTTCATTTCATCATTTTCCTCACGGCAAGCATGATCAGGGCCGCAACAAAACCACCACCTAGCATCCAAATCCAATGGTATTGGTTGCGCTCCGCACTTGTAAGTCCTGAGCCCGGAATGGAGGAGAAGTCGGTTTCCTTTTCTGCACTTTCGGCCCTTTCTGCACTGCAATCTGCTGCTTTGGATTTCAGGACTTCCCAAAATTCATCCATGCCCGCGTCATACCCAAGGCCCCAAATTGCCAAACCCGCCAAACCCTTGCGCTGAGCCATGGAAATTCTGGCCGAAAGGCTTTCCTTGTCTTCGGCCACCAACAGGGATTGACCAACTGAATCCTGATAAATCGGCATCATACCCAATCGAGATGCTTGATACCCCATGGATTGGGACTTGAAGTCCCGGGCCAACACGATTTCCTTCGGTTGTGTAGGTTTGGTGGAATTGGATTTGACACCAAACAAGGGCATACCCAACAACAATTTGGAGGGAGGCAAACCAGCCGAAAGCCAGGAATCCACCCAATTTTCTACGGTATTCAGGTCCGTTGTTTCGTCCTCCGTGGTGCCATAAGCCTTCAGGATGAATCGGTCGACTAGGGGCAAGAGCTGTTTCAGGGGAAAGGATTCTAGACCGCTCGGCGATGCTAACGTGATGGACAATTTTCTTCGAGGAACATGGTTGTGCAAGGTGTCGGCCAACAAACCTGCCAATGTCAAAAAGCCCTTCCCATGCGATGGCTGCAGACCCTCGAAATCCAAACAAATGCCATCGGCATCCTGACGGTCGAGGATGGCCACCACCGAATCACGGAGGACTTGAATTCGGGAAGAATGGGAGAGGAGGGTGGAAATCGATTGCTTTCCGGCCAAAAAGACGGTCAAATCTACCTGCGACCCGCCATCATGGGCTTTTTGGATGATTTTCGCATCTTCCCAGCCGTGGAGGTTTAGGTAAGATCCCGTTTTGGGGTCCACCTCGTAGGCAAACCAAGAGAGTGTGTGGACCAAGGGAAAGTCATATTGGACGTAAGCGTCACCGGACCATGCCGGATGCCAACCATAGATTTCCAAGGTGGGAAGGCATTTGCGGCTTATTTTTCTGGTGCTCAGCGAGGAATTGTTGGGGTAGTCGGCAGGATTTTTCTTGCCGAAATTGGCCAAGTGTTGGGCATGCGGACCCGGAATCGACTGCCCCTGTAAGGACAACGCCAGGCACAAGCAACCCAATACGTTCAACCAGCGAATCATGGTGCCAAAATTAGGGGTTATTACCCGAAAGCGCCTGATCCACGGATAAAGATTGCCATTCAGATGGGTTCAAATCGCGCCCGGAGGCCATGCAAGCCAACTGAAAGAACACCCGCTCGATGTCTTCGGACAAAAATTGGCCGTCTACTACCCGAGGAGCATTCAGAATCAGCATACGGTCGGCCATCGCATCCAAGGTCGGATTGTCCAAATAGGTACCTCTTTTCTCCAACCAAAGACTCAGGGGCAGCACCAAAGGGAGTATCAAAACTGCTGGCAACAGGAAAAAAGGCAGGATGAAACCCGCCAGGATAATGGCGCCCAAGAGGTGTTGCAGCCAAGGGGCGCTGGACATGGAGGGAAGGTCCCACTCGCAGGTGGAGCGGATACCATCCCATTTTTTTCGAGCATCAGCACCCAAGGTCTCGGCTATGGATGTTGGACCTTGCAATTCCAAGTAATCCTTTCCGAAAGCATCGGCGAGGGCCATCCGTAAGTCGTGTTGGGCCAAAACCTTGAGCCGTTGTTCATCTCCAGAAATCGAGTTGCTCCATTGGCTGAACCATTCACCCAAATTCCCACCTAATTCTTGGGATGCTCCAAATCCGGGGACGTACATCCGGAGACAATTTTGGAAATAGGCTGGTTTTTTTGCCATTGGGACGTTACAGCATCAAAGAGGTTGAATCAATCAGCGGGTCGGAGCTCCCAGGTAGTGTCAAAGTTCAAAAAAGCCACCGTCTGAGCACGGCATAGGCGAACGCAAGCAACAGCACGATGGCAGTTACTGGGATCCACCAACGTTTGTTTTTGGGTTTTTTGCCATGGATTTCTGTTCGGACAAACTCATCGTAATCGAAGTCATCATCTTCCTGCGTGAGGTAAATGGGTCTGTTTGCCCCTTCCTTCCAAGCTGTTTCGTCATCGGCCCCGCAATTGGGACATACTTTTGCTTTTCGGTGCACCTCTTCCCCACAATTGTTGCAGATGAAGGTGCCAAGTTGTCTGTTTGCCATCCTTTTTTGGGTCAATTTACCATTCCATTCGGCAAGGGGCAAGGGGATGGATGCTGCGGCTGTTTCGACGCGAAAGGAATCTTAAGCTCCTGATCCCATCAATCGGTGTTTTTACCAAGGTAGGGGGATGATTGACGCCGTAAACTGCTGCACTTTTTTGTTAACTTGCGGAGGATGCTGGGCGGTTTTGCTATCGCCTTTGCTACCATTCGCCCCCAACAGAGTCCCCTTGTCACCCAACACATCAACCGTGTCTGAATCCACCGGATTGCCCATGCTGCACCGCTCACTGGTTCGCGCATTGATGTACTTTGATTTGTTCCAATACCCCCTGACTGCGGAAGAATGCAGGAAATGTTGTGGTGTCAAAGCCTCCAAGGAGGAAGTTTCGGATGCATTAGGGGATTTGGTGGCGTGGGGTTGGGTGCTGAACCATCAAGGTTTTTGGGGTTTTGGCGATTTGTTGGCTAGTGTGCACCGGCGTGAGAAGGGAAATGAATTGGCGCTTTCCAAAATGCCACAGGCCCATCGTTCCGCCCGGAAAATTGCCGCCTTTCCCTTCGTGGAAGCGGTCATGGTTTCGGGTTCTTTGTCCAAAAACTACATGGAGGCCGGTTCAGACATCGATTTTTTCATTGTGACGAAGCCAGGCAGGCTATGGGTGGCCCGAACCTTGCTGATTTTGTACAAAAAGGTCTTCCTGCTGAATTCGCACGCTCATTTTTGCGTGAATTATTTTGTGGACACGGATCATCTGACCATCGAAGACAAGAATATTTTCACGGCCACAGAAGTTAATTTTCTGATCCCCATGGTCAATCCCGATCTGTATCACCGTTTTCGTGAGGCCAACATTTGGGCGGACGAACTCCTGCCAAATTTCGGGCTGATGGATGCAGGTGATGCCGGGCAAAAAAGGCTTGGGTGGATGCGCCGGATGTCGGAAAAGGCACTTTCGGGAACTTGGGGTGAGTGGTTGGACGGGCATTGCATGCGTTTGACTTTTTCGCGGTGGAAGCGGAAGTTCAAAAACATGCCGTCCCAACAATTTGAAGTGGCCATGCGCACCCGGACTTATGTGTCGAAGCACCATCCCGGCAATTTTCAGTCGTTGGTTTTGCAAAGGCTGAGCCAAAAAATCCACGAATTCGAGCAATTGAATCAGGTTTCTTTGGACCTTGGGTCCATCCATGCCCCAGCAACCAGACCATGAAAGTACTGTTTACCCACAGCTATTTTTTGCGACTAGACCCCAAGCAATGGAGGGTTTCCCAGCCATATCCTCCCTTGGGCACCTTATATGCAGCGGCCTATTTGCGTCAGCATGGATTTGATGTGGCATTGTGTGACGTGATGTTTGCCGATGGGGCTGGGCATTTGTTGCCTTACCTGGAACAGGAAACGCCGGACCTGTTGGTGATTTACGACGACGGGTTCAATTATCTCACCAAAATGTGCCTCACCAACATGCGCCATGCTGCTTTTGAAATGGCAAAAATGGCAACCAATCGTGGTGTCAAGGTGGTGGTATGCAGTTCGGATTCGACCGATCATTTCGAGAAATACCTTGAAAACGGGGTTGACTACGTCATACCGGGGGAGGGGGAAGAGGGATTGTTGGCGCTGTGCAAAGGGATTGAAGCGGGACAGAGTGATTTCAGTGAGGTGGCCGGATTGATATTCAAAGAGGCGGATAGGACCATCCAGACCGTCAAACGGCCGGTGATGCGTGATCTGGATCATTTACCCATGCCGGCTTGGGATTTGGTGGACATTGAACCCTACCGGAGGTCTTGGGAAAAGCATGGCTATTTCTCCATCAACATGGTCACCACACGCGGTTGCCCCTACAAGTGCAATTGGTGCGCCAAACCCATTTATGGGAATCGATACAACAGCCACAGTCCGCAAGGAAAGGCGGAAGAACTGGAATATTTGGTTGAACGGTTTGGAGCCACCCACGTATGGTTTTGCGACGATATTTTCGGTCTCAAGCCTGGTTGGGTCCCAGAATTTGCAGACGCCCTTCAGGAACGGGGCATCCGCATCAAGTTCAAAATTCAATCGCGGGCAGATTTACTCCTGAAAGATCAGACGGTGGCCGATTTGGCGCGTGCGGGTTGCAACGAAGTGTGGATGGGAGCCGAAAGCGGTTCGCAACGGATTTTGGATGCCATGGACAAAGGCGTTACGGTGGAGGAAATTCGGAAGGCCAGGCAAATGCTAGGCAAGCATGGAATCCGTGCGGCATTTTTCCTTCAATTCGGTTACTTGGGCGAGACTTGGGAGGATATTCAGGCTACCTTGGAATTGTTGCTTCAAACCTTGCCCGAAGACATTGGCGTGTCGGTTTCCTATCCGCTACCCGGAACGGGTTTCTACGAAAATGTCAAATCCCAGCTGGGTTCGAAACAAAATTGGTCCGACAGCGATGACTTGGCTTTGATGTTCAGAAACACCTACAGCCCGGAATTTTACAGGCGCCTACACCGTTACATCCATAAAAGGTATCGTCTCGAACAGTCCATCCGAAACCGGAGTTGGAAAACCATGTACTACATTCCGGCTACTTGGGTCGAAAAGCGGCTTTTGAGTTCCATCCTGAAAAAAGAAAATCCCGCCTGAAGGGGCGGGATGGTCAAGTTTGTACGGGTCTGTCAACGGGTTGGTCATTGCTGCTGCAACATCCTGAAAATTTCATCTTTGAGGTGCACCCTTTTCTTCCTCAATTCGGTCAGGTGCTCATCTGAGGTTATCTCGGCATTGGTCTCAAACCGATGGATTTCATGGTCCAATTCATGGTATTCATCAAACAGGCGGCGGAAATGGGCATCGCTTACTTTGAGTTCATGAACTTTGTCCTTGAGTTGGGGAAATTCGTGGATGATATCGTGCTTTTCCATGGTCTTTGATAGTTTGTTGATGCAAAGCACGTTATGTGCCGTCAATCCAAACATGACCTTTGTTTGACTTTGGGCAGAAAGATGTCAGTATTTTGGGCGAATCGGTTCTTCATGAGGATTTTGTTCCTCCGGCCAGGTGAAGAAAAAGGTGGCTCCTTGGCCCTCCTGCGATTCGACCCAGATGTTTCCGCCTGCCAACTCGACGATTCTTTTGGAAAGTGACAAACCTACGCCCGTGCCCTGAATTTGTTCTGGATTCCCTAAGCGTTGGAAAAGCTGGAAAATCCGCTCATGATGGTCCGGATGGATGCCGATACCTCCATCTTTGACTTGGAAAATCCATCCCTCCAGCGAAGGTTGGCAAGATATTTCCACGAAGTCATCGGTCCCTTTTCGGTATTTGACGGCATTGTCCAGTAGATTCAAAAGCAAGTGCCGGATTTCCAACTCCCGACCCATGATGACAGGCAAGGTATTTGCGACCCTGAATTCAAAACCTTCAGGTGCATCCACTTGATTTTGGAGGTTTTCCCAAACCATTTGCAAATCCACGGGCGAGGGGGAGGTTTGAGTCCTGCCGATCCTGCTGTATTGAAGCAGGTCATGAATCATGGTGTACATGGTCTCTACCCTGCGGCGCAATTTGTCAAGGTGCCGCTTCACCACTTCAGGAGCATCGTGCCCGATGTCTTCAGAAATCCATTCGGACAAACCCATGATGGCGCGCATGGGTGATTTGAG